>Ga0116227_10007822_pt1 | contig 20613 bp, 14 predicted proteins | sample S1TSphgellanicum_FD_89693 | JGI IMG/M metagenome (GOLD analysis project Ga0116227, IMG submission 89693) | Host-associated microbial communities from peat moss isolated from Minnesota, USA - S1T2_Fb - Sphagnum magellanicum MG | ecosystem: Host-associated > Plants > Peat moss > Unclassified...
AAACACTTTATTTTTATTATACAAAATAATAATAAAAACAGAAAACACATTAAAAAAAAAAAGATAAAAGTTTCTTAAAAAAACTAAAACATGAACCAAGTTTAAAGAAACTGGGGGACTTCACTGTGCCTGAAGGTCATGGGTACCCACTATATATAATATTTTAGGTGTTTGTCCGTCCAGTTGTCCTCCTTGGGGGTAAGGGGGTTAGGGTTATCACGTCCTTCATAATGAATATTTTTGGGCTTATGATATAGTTTACCTTATGTTTTACAATTGGGGGCAGGGAGTAAGGCCCATGGGTGGGGTGGGTTTCAAAAATAAGGGGTCTAGGAAGAGGGGCCTTACCCTATACTTAAGTAATTTTTAGTTTTTACAGCATGTAAAAACTTGCAATAAAACTAAATTTTGCCAAGTTGGGAATTGGGATCAGGTTTTTTTTGTTATAATTTTTTTTTAATAATTTTTTAAAAAATAATTTTATTTATAAATTTGTGATATCGAAAATTTGGCGAAATTTCCAAAAATACTAGGAAAATTAGTTGACTTTACACTAGGGAAACAAAAAAAATTCCCTATTTACACTAGAACTTGGGACCCCTTTTGTTTTCCTGGTTACCTTTCCCACGGAACATACCTCTTCACCTACTCCCCCCCCCTTCAACACAACAATCCTCATTAAACTAATGAACAAAGAGGAAGAGGAGGCCCCTTTGGAGGACCCATGCATCCACCGGAATCATCTTGCGTGGGAAAGGCACGCTCCCGATTTAAAATAAATAAATACAGTTTAAAGAAACCGGGGGACTTCACAGTGTCCGAAGGTCACAGGTACCCACTAGTAAGTAGATAATGGGCATGTTCTATAAAAGTGCATGCATCTAGATGAGAAATTCTACTTCCAATAGGGGACCCTTTTAGCTTGAAGTTTCAACTTTGAACCTGCCCTTAGCCTGAGGGCAGAATCATTGCCCCACAAGCTGCTGTGGCATTTAATGGGGAGGCATAAAGAAATTGATTAGGTGAGGATGAAAACCTTGTAATTTTTTGAAAAAAATTATAAAAGTAAAAAATGTTTCTAATTTCCCAAGTAATCTTCAAGTGTTTTTTTGCACATTTTTGCCCATAGAAATAGTATAAATTCATATTAAATTAAGTATTACCTTTTTTTAAAGACAACTAGCAAATGTTATTTTCATGAACATACTAATCAAGGTCTATTTTGTGTTATACAACCCATCAAAATGTTTTTGTGGATTTTCACACAAGTTGGGTCATGACAAGGCGTCACGACATGCAGGTCCTACTTATTTAATAATAAAAAAATTTAAACAACTATGTGAATAATTAACTAGGTATATAATTTAGAAGTGAATTTGTTGTTATTTTTAAAAAAATTTGAATTGTTGTATCATATTGTATTGTAATAATTTTTTTGGTTCACAATTTAATACTGAATTATTATTTTGAAACTACAAATTTATTCACAATTTAGTTTCAATTTAAATGGCAATTGATTGATTTTATTTGACAAACATAGATGGAATATATTTGATTTTCAATACGTAACTAATGTGTTCAATACAAACAATGTTGAATTAATAGTGTTGAACTCTTGCAGAACTATCCCACATAAAGTTCTAATAATTCATCATGTAATGACTATGCCTTACATGGCAGGTTCAAACTAATGTTGAGTGGGTATTAAAAACATGAACATACCCTATTGGTTATCATGTTAGTTCTTAAAATTCATAATCATGATTTTCAAAAAAATCAAATAGTTGGTTTTGGTACATAAACACAAATTTCAACTAAAAGAAAACTCACCATAAGTTCGCCATTTCATGATTGACCTTTAATTGTGGATTCAAAAAATCAAAGAATTGGTCAAATAACCTAACTTGAAATATTGGTTATTTGTGAAATCTTGCATAAAACTCACCAAATTTTTCAACAAAAATGTAAAACTTGGAACTTAAGATTCTTTGATTATGAAAATCCCTACTTATCTTGTGGGCTTTTGAATGTTACCAATTGTAAGGTTACCATAGATATGTGTGTGCATGTTTTTTTCTATTAAGAACTATACATTTAAGACAACATTAATATTTTAAATCATTGCGATTTGTACATAATTAGCATGTGTTTAGGTGCATTATCAAATATATATTCAAGATTTTTGAAATGCCATGGGTATTTAATTGAATAATACATCACAATGAATGTCTCCCATGAACATTTTCTACCTAGTATTCTTGATGATTAGATGGCCAAGAAATTAACCATGGTAAATATGCATAAAGATCATAGAAAGTTGATCTTCATAATCCTTGTCATTTGTAATCATAAAGTTGTGGAAGTTTATGATCACAATGTTGTTTTTGGGTCCATAGCCCTAACCTTTGTAAAATGCAATACTTAATATTCTAAGTATTTTTAATTGGATATCCTTCAGTAATGATTGAAAATTAAAAAACACTAAGTCACCCAAAATTATTATGAAATATATTAATGTTTGTGAAAAAAATTGTCATCTATTAACAATATCTTCTTATGACTAATAAAAAAATATTAATGTTTGTAATTAATGATATGCAAAACACCAAGAAAAAAATGACATACATGTCAAGCTTGTTAAAAATGATTTCACATTTTTCATTGATTCAATATCTATGCATCTTCATTTCCTTTCCAACCTTGTAGTGTTTCAGGAAAATCTTGGTTCCATTTTTGAGTTATTTTGTCAACATTATTTGTGTTTTACACAATATATATGATTGCATTATTTTCATTATCCCTTTAAAATTTTATTACCATAATTCTATAATCAATTATTCGGGATTTTTAGGAGCAATTAATTGTTGTTATTGCAACAATGGAATTTCATTCTTGATCTAGTTGCTTTAGGAGGTCTTGAAGGACATGGAAAATTTGTTGCTTATAATAAAAAAAACAGGTAATCAATGTGTTGCATTTTGAATCCTAATTTATATGGAAAGATCCAATATAAACAAAAATGTTTTCAACACATTTAGATAAATGGCAATCAATAGATATTGCCACTAATTGATTCTCATGCATATGATTACAAACGTATAATCTTTTATATTCAACAAATTGTTTAACAAAATTTTGAATGATGAAACATTTGAAAGGATTCAACGTTTCATTCCATCTTGCCCATTAAATTATATTTATGTTGTTGTCATGTAGCAACATCTTACATGTTCATGGACTTCTTGTTGTTGCTTATGCAAATGACATAACATTTAACATCCAACCAAAAATCTCAAATATATTGTCACATGAATGAAACCCACATAAAAAATTATTTGTTGAATAATTGTTTTGTATCATATCCAAAACAATGAAACCATATTAAATAGTTATAATTTTTTTTCATGTGGATAGAATTTAGATGAATACATGTATAATGGATTTAAACAATCACAACTTAGATAATTGCTAAAATTCATGTGAGAGGGATTATTCTAATAAAGATCCTTTAAAATTTTATCTTTGACTATATCATTTTTATTGTATGACATAATCAATCAATGCACATCTTTAATTTTAAAATTTAAACATGTTATAAATGCCCATTGTATAACTTTTAAACCTTAAAACATTTCCAAACCCAAATAAACAATAAACAAAATTGTCATTGGTATGTGTAGCCCAAAAAAACCACTAATATTTTTATTATAAATGTAATTAGATTTATGAATCAACATAAAAAATAAAAATATATCTCCAATATTCCCAAAATACCCCTCATATTCAATTAACATCATCCTAACACAATACAATGTGCAATTCTTTTTATCATCCATAGTTGATTGTCATTGGTAATGTGAAACAATGTGAAGTCCAACTTGATGGTGTTAAGATAGTAAATTGCAAGCTGCTTACTACAAATATGGTTAAAGTTATGAAAATAGAAATCTAAGATTTACTACCATTTGGAAGGATACACATAATCTTGATGAATTTTTTTTTTACAATTTCCATCCATTTCTAATATCTAAGGGGTTTCAATAAACATCCAACTAACTTTAAAACAAATGTGAAACAATGTGAAGTCCAACTTGATGGTGTTAAGATGGTAAATTGCAAGCTGCTTACTACTACAAATACGTTTAAAGTTATGAAAATAGAAATCTAAGATTTTCTACCATTTGGAAGGATACACATAATCTTGATGAAAGAATTTTTTACAATTTCCATCCATTTCTAATATCTAAGGGGTTTCAATAAACATCCAACTAACTTTAAAACAAAATAAACCTATTATCCTCAATGTTAAGTTGAGTATCCAAAATCAGGGTATCATAGTTGAATAACAGGTTCTGCTGAATTTAATTTCAACCCAAAAAAATCCTAAAATATTCCAAAAGATGTTTAATTTTCCTTCTCAAATTTTTGTGGAACCTGCTATTCAACTAGGGTACCTAGTCAGGTATTCGTCGGGTAAAATCAGGTATCCAGAATTGGTTGGTCATGGAGCTGATACTTTTTACCTCCGGACCATTTACCAAAAGGTAGATCCGGGTAAACGACTCACCCGCACAACAGCAAGTGGTATGTCTTGTTTATCTCAGCCGTTTATTCTGGATTTTGCTGAAAAGTGGACGGACGTGATCAGGATGAATGCTAGAAAGGGCATTTCCCTTTCATCGCTTTTAAGCTTCAAGTGCTGCTCCTCTGGTTCAATCTCAATTGTCCACTTAGAATCTGACGGCTGTAGATTATTCAAACTGTCAGTCCGCTGGGTTTCGTTAGGATTTCGCTGAGTTCGTTTCCGTTTCGTTAGGGTTTGGTCCTCCAAGTTTTGCGTTGCTTTTGCTGAGGTGCGTACCGAGATCACGAAGCTTTGGAGTGAATTTGTTGCAGTTTGTTGCAATTGTCAGGGAATCAGGATGAAATGCGCGTGCAATTGAGAACCGTGGGGAGAGATATGAGTATTGTTTTGTTGTGGCTGAAGCTGAGCTTAAGAATTGCTCAAGAAGAACGCGGGTGAGTGAAATGCATTGTTATTGTAGAGCTTGGGGCAGGGTAGGAGGAAGCGTATAAAACAACTGTTTGCGTTTGTTTAAGAGGCGGGGGGGGGGGGAGGGGGATTGGAGGAGGTGACGACGAGGACTGGCTTAGAGGGTCTCCTTCCCGCACCATTGCAGCAGCTGAAGATGGTGGCCCGCGGAAGAGGTATTATGTGGTCTCCGCGTCTTTTAGGGTTTAGGGTCTCTGTCTTCATTTATGTGTGGGCGTAAATTTTCATCCCATCACAGGTTGGTTTTCGTTTCAGAACATTCACGTGGCGAGAATTTTGATGATTACAGGAATCGCAAAATCATCAATATCGACGACATCTTGCTAGATGATTACAAGGAAAATATTAGGAAGTTGAAGAATAAAACCGCCAATACGCGAAAGAACGCGAAGCTCAAGACGAACAAGTCGCATCTTTACGAGTCTTCTGATGAGGACGTAGATGGATCCAATGCTCCAGAAGTGGTGAAGGATCTGGAGGAGCAGGTGTGGAAGGGTTTTGGGTTTAGAGTTCGCCATCTCGCACTTGTCCCTGTTGCAATGGAAATTGTCCTTGGAATGAGCGAAGTCTGTCTGTCTTCAAGGGTTTGCCATTGATATCCTACTGTCCATGGATTTGGGAATTGGCAGGTGGACTGTGGTGGTGCAACAGAAGAAATTGAGCCTCAATGGGGCCAGAGAGTTTTTGGTCCTCAGGTTAGTCATTGCAGCTGTGGTAATCATCTGTGGATGAGTTTGGCTTTGAAGTCCAGCTGCTATGAATCAATACTGTATTGGGAGATTTAGAATTCTTTGAGTCTTAGCTGCTGAAGTACTTCATTGTATCTGGTAGGGGAGAAACTCTGACTTTCTGCCTTCATGGCTTTTGCTGCTGGTGTCTCAGAAGCCTGCTCCAGAGCTGGCGATAAGTGGAGACAGTGATGACGTCATCAAGCAAGCACTACAAACAGATGCAGGTCTGCAATATACCCTAAAAACTAAAGCTTTTCCAGTCAGACATGATGATATCCATAGGCTTCTTTCCCAGTTGCAATGATATACACCTGACCCACAACTGTACAAATGAACATCTGTACTTTCTTAGCAGATACTGAATGTGTGGACCAACTTTCTTGCTCCACAGGGGAAAGTTTTGCAGTCAAGTTACTAGGTGGCCCTCAGTTTCTGCGAGTATGGGCACTCTGGCATGGCTCCTGTGATGAAGCAACCTTGCACTGGACCTTTCACCAAAGTAAGAGGAACACTCAAGAGTTCAATGTGGGATTGTGTGGTTATTAATATTGTCAAGTTTGTCTGTGGTTCCCATGTAGATTGTCCCATACCTTGCTGTGCATGTTGCTAGTGCAGTGGCTTTCTCAAAGTTGAAGCATGTGGAGATGGCTGCATGTAAGCTCTTGTGTGACTTACTCATGTACAGCAACAGGGTATGATTCTCCTGCCTTTTGTATTGGAACAGTCAATCAACAGTATCTCACATTGTACCTGAAGATAGATTCAACTCGCAGGGAGGAATGAGTCAATCTGAATGAGCTCACTAAGTGAACCCTTTACTGGTATTGCATGGAGGTGGTGTAATTGAAATTGTGTCTTTGGATGATTGCCACTGATCACCTGTTGTGAACAGCATTCACCTTTATGAATGGCCATAGTATTTGATCATGATATTTTAATATTCACAATATGGTATACAGGATTTGGGTTGTTCATACAAGCTTGACTGGGTGCCCTCCCTGGGTAATGTGATGGAGACTCTTCAAGTGTATGGCTACTTGGGTGTCTCAGATTCTGATGGTCTTGAGACCTCCACAAATTCTGAAATTGAAGGTAATATCATGTCTCTCTTCTCTGTATGTGTGTCTCTTGGGAAGAAAACATAAAATTTCCTGGATTGGTTTCTAGTTGAAGACATCAGTTGGGGGAGTGACCTAAATGTGCCTTCTCTTGGGACTGGACTATTGATTAAACTTAGACTGGGATGTGTCTGTCTGAACACATGGTGAAACTAGTAGGGAAGGTAGCGTTTCAATGCTTAATGTCAATACAAAGAGCACAGTGCTTCTGTTTTGATGCAAGGCCTATAGAAGTACTTTCAAAGCAGGGCCCTGTCAAAAGCATCAAAGACCTTGTTCCTAAACCTTTTGTGTACCACTTTTGCACATCTTGATTCTGAACCAAAACCTCAACTTCCCTTGTGGTAGTTTAAATATAGATTAGTCCCACTACTGGACTGAGTGTGTCGCAAAGGTAGTGACCACATTTTTTCTTTTTATCACCCCCTGTATTGCTTCATCAAAACTCCTCTTGCTCGAATGAAGCTGGGACCACAAGACACTCCAAGCTGTGTGTTATGGAAACTAATTTAGCTGGAGTAAACTTTCCATGAATAGGCATTTTTTAACATATTCAGCTGTGCTATTCAGGAATATCTGAGGAACAGGGACCCCCAATGAATCTGTTCTCACTTCTAAAGTTTTTATCTGTATTCATTGCAACCAGGTTAGTAAGCCTCTTATGTATGTCTACTTATTAGTCAAGCTTATTGTTCTCTGATTGAGGAAGTGCTGATTGACCAACATTCGTCTCTCCTTGTCCATGCATGATATGTTGGTGATTCAAGTTGTAACATCATTGGCTTCCTTCATTACTTCTAAGATGCCTTGATTAGCTTGATGTGCCAGGAGTACGTGTCACCATTACAGCAATCTAGATCAACAGTATTCCAGTTCTTTACTTCCAATGCCCTCCATCCCTTTGTCCCTTGTTCCTGCTTCTATAAAGACTACACAGTGTCTGTGAGCACACATTCTTAAAGGCTGCTCTCCTTTTATCCAACTGATAATGTCCTTGCAATGCTTTTGAAGCAGGAAATTTCGACAGCGTTTCTTGACCAAGGACGTAGAAAGACTCCTAGTCACAATATCTCACTTACTTTTAGATCAAGACCGGGTTACTCTTGGGAATCTCATACAATCATGTCTCATGACACTAGTTGACTCCTTCACTGATGAGGAGTGGACATCCAGTTGTGGCAACATTGCTGCTCATATCTCAAGGTCTACCTTTTGTTTTCCTTCTGCTATGTGGGGATTCCACCTGTACAAGTCATTCTTTTCTTTGATCTTGAAGTGTGAAACAATCTCAACATGTGGGTTGCAGGCTGACCACTGAGAAACACAATGGGTTGCACCTAGTCCGAGGCCTATGTGGCAATTGCTGCAGGATGGAAGGCTTGCAACGTGCGGTGGCTATGTGCGAGCTCTCTAAGTGCCTCTCTGGCCAGGTCAGTGATAGTTTGGTCTGTAATGTCTCCTTCATTAACTCATTGAAGTTTGATGATTTGAGTGTTGATCACAGTGGTGTGTTGTGATTCTATAACAGGGATGCATTTCAAGTGTGAAAGAGGTAGTTGCCAGTTTTGAGTCTGTTCACCTGAAGGACAAAGGTGTGGATTTCGAGAATGTCTATTACCGGATTGTACTTGCAGACATCACTTTATGGTGCAATCCAACTTTCCAAGGTGACAAAGGCTTGGCTTTCAAATGGAGCCTCTTTCTGAAGAGCTGTTCCCTACAGATTTTTAGTGGTGATGAAAGACCATTTGCAACCAAGGTACCAATGGCTAATGCCTTCCTACTTGGCAGCCCCTGTTTGTTCACAATATTTCTGATCTTGATCCAGATGAATATGTTGAATCCTGTGATTGTCAGCAATGTTACCTTATAGGGCCTGTGAGTTGGAAATCCTTGTTTCCAGTGCTCATATATGGTCTTGTGGATCTTTAGGGTAAAGCTGTCATTTTTCAACAAGGTCAGTCCAACTGGCATTCCTCTAGTATGTGAGTTGGAATAGATGTACAATTTTCCAAGTGTGGCAAACTGTCATTGTCATCTTGGAGTTTGCAGTATATTCTGGACAGTAACTGACAACTTTGGATTTTAGACTGAAAGCCATGTGAACTCACTTGTTGCAGGTTCGCAATCGGTCTTCTCTCCTCTGGCAGAAGTATGAGCATGATACTGACTATGGAGAGGCAGGTTCTGAAGGGGAAGTCAAAGACTCAAGTTCATGATAAACTGATTCTCCTTAGGTTTTCTGGCCAAGCTTTTGCAAAAGGCCTGCAGGTGACACCAGTTCTGCAGCCAGTGGCATGAGCTGTATCCTTTGCTTTCTGTCATGTAAGGTCCTTTTCCCAGGAATCATGCAACCCATTTTTGCAACTAAAAGAGAGAGGGCCAAACTCCTATTATAAGACAAGACTTTTGTTCAGTAGTTAATTCTTCTCCTCATGGTGCTGTAACGTGGTAGGATTGCATCCACTATCAATGTTGTCTTGCATAAGTTAAGGACGAGCAACCATCATGGGAATAGATTTCAGCACCAGAATGTGAGTCAACATAACAGTGAAGAAACTGGTTATCTTAGGGAATCAAATTAGAAGTCTGGCAACATGGCTACCTGTACTATGGTATTTGCATGAATTTTCAGATTCCCTCTATAGATATAGGTGAGCTGCAAACCAGCAAATCTAGGTGGGTTTTAACTGCCACGCACTTTGGTGGCCAATACTCAATAACCTGAGATACACTAAATCTGTCTTCTGTTGAACAAAAGCTTGAATTGGTCAAATTTATGCCAATTAGTTGCTCCCCATCAAATGGTAAATTATTCATGTTTTTGACAATGGCTCGTATTGGGTATCTGCTAAAATCCTCTTCACTGTTGCACTCTGGTACAACAGTTTGTTCTCTAAATGAAGTGGAAGTCACTACTATTGCAATCATGCAACCACTTTTGGTAAGTGTGAGAGGCAACAGCTGGAATATTTAATCAGAAAATGGAGTTGCTGTACAGATAGTTAAGGGTACTGATACAAGAGGTGCTGAGACATCTGAAAGTGAAAAAGTTGCGAGTAGAAAGTACTGATAGACATGAGTCTTAGACATGTGCTTATGTATCCACACAATTGCCTTGATAAACATGTATGTGTCAATGAAATGCAATTCTTAGTCAGAGGAATGATTTCTCAGGTTAATTCATTTGGTTTTTAATACTTCACCCTGCTAACTAGGCATACAGGGTATCTGCTTTGGTGTTTTGTGATCACAAGATGTGCTTCTTCTACTTCTTGAAGGCTTTCCATCTTTAGAAGAGAGAAAAGGGCAGTAAGAAAACAGAAGACACCAAGTATATTCCTAGTAGCATCACATATTATTGGCACAGTTGGGTCACAAAAAATGTCAGTAGCAACAAAGTTTTGATATTTCTGGAAACCCTCCCTGGTTCTGAAAGTCTTGCCATTTTCATTAAGAGTTTTGGAAAAATTTCCTTTGAAACCCCTTGCATAGGAGCCTCAACCTACACATTTCCTCTGGAGAAAGGGAACTTCAACACTAGTTTTCAGAGGTCAACAATACAATTGCTTCTATTTTCAGTGGGAACAACCTTTGGTATTGCTTGGTATCTGTCCATCAAAGAGTGTCCAGACTCCAGATAGACCTAGAAAAGTTTTTTCAAAGGCCCAATATTCCTACTATGGATTCATATTGCAGCACAACACGGCCATTCATAATAACATTTCTGGTGAGAAAAAGAACAGTGGTTGCATGTGAATTTGATATATATTTAGTTAGGAAGTAATCTACTTGCATCCATTGCTAAAGATCAGACTTTCCTTTTGTTCTTATAGAGTTGGCTCATATGGACCCTCCAAGCTAGCATCACAAGGATGAAAACAACAATTATGAGACCTATCCACAGGGGGTCATCACCATCAGACTCTTTCAAGAAGTCAATTTCCCTCAACAGAAATTCTTCTCTGTGGTTCTCTTCATCAATGCTATCTGAAATGAAAGAAGGCAAGACATAGATCTGGTATTGATCTCGAATTGCAACTGCAGTAATGGAATCCAAGGGATCAAACAGAATTATATCAGTCACCATGGCAGACTCCCAATTGTCTTTGCTCTCCAGTAACCATGCCTTCTCTGGAGATACTGCCACCAAGGCTCCATTGCTCTGTAGTACTACTCCATCAGCTGATGCTAATTGCTCCTTCATGTTCACAACATCCACTTTTGCACTCTCCAAATCCACTTTGAATACTGTACCTGAATATGACTGGACTACCAAGAGATAACCCTCTGTATGGTAGGCTAAGCCATTGAGACCCCACCATGCCACAGAAGAATCAACAACCACAGGCTGTGATGAAAAAATTGTGTCTTGAGCAAACACAGATGGCATTCCGTCAACAGTCACTTTCCACACAAAGTCCCCATATGAGTTTGTAAGGTATGCATTTCCTGCACTGTCCACTGTCACATCATTTACCATGCATTTTCCCCCTGCAACCCAGATCATGCCACACTTTCAATTTAACAGCAGAATTACACTGGATAGCAGAAACAAGGATTTGTCAAACTAGTATAGAGACCACAGCTAAGAATGAAAATGATTTCCTACCTATGCCACAGGAAAAATTAAAATAAAACACCCAGAAAGCTTACATATTTTTGCTCTTTGACATAGCAATGGAAACAGCAAAACTTCTATAGAGTAAATCAAAGTGAATTGCATCATCCAACTTTTGCTAGCAATTTTACTGGCACTGTTACTAAACCTACCTTCCTGGACACCCACATGGTGAAGTTCTGTAAATATGATCCTTTTTTTGGTGTCCAACTCATAAGCTGCAACTGCACTGAAAGGTGCATCCGAAGCATTCATGTTTTGAACAGCAGCAATGACTCGATTCCGGGGGAGGTCAACATGGATCCCAAGAACAGCTGCTGTTCCTGCATAGTCATCATCATTCACAAACTCTTCAACATTTCCTGCAGGGGAAACCGAGAAGATAGAACCAGAAGTTATGGAACCCAATAGGAACCTTCCATGGCTAGCATCCCAGTCAAAGCTCTCAGGATAAGCCAATGGGGCCTTGAAAATCAGGGGTTGCAAAGGCTCTTTAGCTTTCACTGTTAAACATGAGACTAAAATGCTCAAGAATATGAAGCCCATCCATGTGTGCAATTTCATTGACATTGTTGATGTTGCTGTTAATCCTCTACTTTGAGAAGTCACACCCAAGTTCTTCAATATGACTTATGATGAGCTTTTGTAGGCAATTAATTAAGCCCATGACTGATCAGTCTGGTAGTCTTGCTCTCCTGAAGGTTACCACTGAATTGAAATCTGCAGAGAAGTCATGAAACTGCTTCAGTTTGCCACAAATTATTATGCAAAAAGTTCTTGAAGGTCTCTGATTGTTTTCCTCCTTCAAACTGTAAGTAAATTCTCCTGATCTAATTCCTGCAACCTTTGTAGCATGGAACTCTAATGTAAAAGAAAAAAAAATTCAGTTTTGCAATTACAAGTTCTCTCCAGAAAGATCTTTTTCTCAAAATCCTAGCTGTCTGTCCTCACATGCTGCACAGCAAATTGGGGGTAGTTCTTTGGTGTTTTCTTACACACCAAAATGTAGGATCCCAAGAGAGATTTCCAAATTGGTAAAAATGACATCCAGGAAAAATTAACAGTTAAATTTTGTGAGTACAAAGCGCATTGCAATAAAACCCAGTGTGCTCTCTTCTAGTCACAGGGTCTCTTCCACAAGAGTGTGGATTTTGTGCATGCATTGACTCCATTTGAACTTTAACTGCATTGAGCACAGTGTTGTGATCTAAGCACTGCAACTCAGAAGATTTCAGCCAAATTTGATCAGTGCAAATGTTCATAAGTTGCAGTAATCTGCTTGGATTGCACAGCTGTGGTCTTCATTAGAGAGGAGACAGAGAGAGGGAGAGAGAATTGGGTGCCCAATATTGTAAGACAAATTGTAAGCTAATAGCATATCAGCATCAACAATGGCCAATAGATCACAACAAACCTTACAACGTATAATCTTCAGCCCTTGCAAGCTGCTGCTAAGTCATAGAACTTGGCCAAGTGTTTTGGGTGGGATAGTGACAAAGGTTTTCAACTTTCAAAAGGTCCCTAAATGAAGAGGTGAGTTACAGTGAGTATAGGTGTCTCTTTACCTGTTGCCCCCCAAATCACACACAAGATCTCCAAACGCTGAGCAACTTTCTTAGACTTTACACAATTGTGTCTCCAGCACTTTTTTGGGCTATGATGCCCCTTGACAGACATTACTCATTTCAAACCTTTATCATTGAAACATGAATTATGTTTTCATCCATTTGTCTTTGCATTGGTCAATGTAGGTCGAAAATAGGTTTCAAATTGCTGATGAGGAGAAATAAAATTCTGGTTTTGAAGTGTAGGGTAAATCCTGAGGCTGTGGGCTTTACTGGAATAAGGGCCTGTGGAAGGTGAGTCTGAGTGTGAGCCCAATTCTGGTAAAGCCCATGGCTGAGGGCTTTACTGAGTGTAAAGACCATGCTTGGATTTTATTTACTTTTTTGCCGGTTTGATACCTGAATGGTACCTGCTGGGTATCACAGGAATAAAAACACAAGACACTATAAAAATCTGGGGTGGTCTTTACTGCTGTGAACAAAGACCAAGACATCCAACAATAGTTTTGCACGTACCAAACAAGTGTGTGTCTAATCACAATCAGATTGAAACAAAGAAGAGTAATAACCAACAAGTGTCAATTGCCCCACTTTTCATGTGTAGTTCCTTTTTCCTTCCCAATCACCCCCTTTCTCTTCAATCCATAGTCCATGGATGAGTGAAAAAAAAGATTGATTTTGGTTATATTTTGTTCATCACATCAATTGGCCATGTGGCTGTGTGTTTGTATCATACCCTTGTGACAATTTGTCATTCATCAACAATTCAACCAATACATTGGCAACCATTAATTTTGTTCTAGGCATTGATGGGGATGGGGGCTCTAAACGTGAGAACCATATGGAAGCATGAGAAAAGAAGTGGTTTGTGAAGAAGCAACAACATGAGGTGTTATAGACTCTATGGTTTCAATAACATAGAAGTTAAGGTTACAAAAATTTCTGATTTATGTGGAAGTTTGTGGCATGCACTCAAGCAACCTTTGCTGCCAAATCTAGCAATAAGAACTTTAGAGTTAATTTATTGCACCCCTTCACTTAACCTCATCTTATATTAATGGAAGTTACCCCACTAGCTGCACTATAAAAGTATATTGCCTCTTGGTCAGAAGAGTTCTACACAGGTTTTTGAAATTATATCAGTTTCTCTCTTGGCTTCAATATCAACTCATTTGCATTAACTCATCCACTTCTTCCTTACGTCATTTTTGGTAATTGATTTCAAGCCTTACTACCAAGATTGCATACAACAATGGGTATGTTCAATTTCTGTAATAGACTTTGTGCACAATATTTTTCTAATACTACAACACATGGAGAAAAACTACCATGCATGAAGAAAACAATAGGAGAGATGTAGAGTTTTTTGAAATTAGACTTTTTTCCTAGTTCCACATATAAATGGAAAAGTGAATACCTGAAAGTGATTCCTTTTAAGTGTATTGTTATTAGGTCTTTATCCTAAAATACCCCAAGTTCATATTCTTGTTTTTGTGCGTGGTTGAGATTATGTTTTATTCATGTACATATTTTTCATGTTTCATGTCCCTGTTTCTGCTCTTTTTTTGTGCATGGTTGAGATTATATTTAGGCCTACCATGCTACTTTAGTCCTTACCCACAATCTGCATGTTCACTAGTATGGAATGATTATCCTAGTCATCATATCATGGCAACTATTTAAAGTGATTGCCCCTTGCCTCAATTTTGCAAATTACTTTACAAAGTTCACAAGTTCCTTATTAGTCTATAAACTTCATAAGTTGCACCAAGTTTATCTTTTGAACCTTCTCCAACTTTTGGTACCTACAACCTAGATCTGAATACATTCCAGTGGGCCTTCTGAGGGTTGCCTCAAATCCCAAAAAAGGTAAGACCATTCTCCCACACAATTGGTATGAATCCATCATACTTTGGGAGACAATATGTAGTACCTTGGTGACTTCAGCACAAATTACATTACTTTTAGAAAATGCTGAAATTTTCAAAAACTATTTTTCTCAAAGAGTTTGTTTGGAATATTCTGAGAATATACTATTTCCAAAACAGAAATTTCAAACTTCATTAATTATTCAACAAACATGTGGTGAAGCTGCCCATACTACAGTATTTTTGCAAAACTGAGATTGCATGTCAGTGTACGTACAATCATGCCATTCATGAGCCAGGACAATCATGATCCAACAAGAAGTAACTAAACCCTGACCTGAAGTAGAATTATGCTTTGGGAATTCTCAAAATAAATCACGAACCTGTGGCAAAACACCATCAGGGACAGTGTTTTTTCTGGGGCGAATTTTGGCACTGTCCAACAAAAATACCAGTGCCAATTCTACTATGGCCTTTTATTTAAACTGCAAAAGTTGCCACATTTTGAGGAATGCTACATTTGCCATATTTAGACAACGGGTTCCTATTGATCACCAGAAGTATGCACAAATGTACTTTACCACCTGACCTCTTGCCAAATTTGACTCATTCCTCTTGTGGATGATCACCAGTCCACCTACTTGACAAAATTGGGAAAAAAAAACCCTGATCAGGAAGAAAGAATTGACAAAACTGAAAGACCTATGGTTCTGCTTCTTGCAGCACTCTGTTTGCCCATTTATGCTAACTGTGAGCAGAAGTTCTAATAATTAGTACCCATGAAACTAGGAAATCCCAGTTCAGTGTCCATGCTGTTGAGAGGTGTTGCTAGAGGCATCCCTTTTTCAGAAATTTTTCAGTCATGCTACTCATGAGGTTTCATTCTTATTTTTTGTAGTGTTCTTACCATGGTTTGTCTGAGGAACTTGTACTGTAAACAGAAATACCAACAGTAAGCCAATCCTAGAGGTTATCTAAAGCCACCATTATTGTGCATTTGGTCTTGTTGTTTCTGGATATACCATTTGACATCTTCTACTGTTCCAGAGAGCACCACTCTGCCATTTTCCATGTAAATTGCCCCATCAGCATAGTCAAGCTCCTCCAAACGATGGGTTACCCAGAGGGCTGTAACAGGGTCTGCCCCCCCTACCACTTTGCGGACAGCATTCAATACTCCCATCTGCAACACCATGGCAAACCACTCTTCACATCCTTCTTTACATCAATACAAATGTCAGCTCTCAAATACCAGGAGGAGCATTGGCAGATAATATCTAAAATCTGAGAGAGAAAGGAATATCTGCAGCCAACTGAAAAGATAGTCATACAACTAAGTTCTTGCTCCTACATTTGATCATTTCTGCATCTTCATGGGTCAGACCTATGGTGCCATGATGGGAGTATCTGATAATGGTAGCTGTAAATGACCTACATCGTGAGGAATGAGTTTCACCTGATCTGTTTCATCGAGAAAGGTAGTGAGCTCATCAAGCAATAACACTCGGCTTGCCTCTGCCAATGCACCTGCTATAGCCACTCTTTGCTTTTGTCCTCCACTTAAAGTTTGTATGGGTCTCTGTGGTAGAAACAAGAAAAGTCAGGTGTTTGTCCACTAACCTAAACTTATTTGGCAAACATCACACAACTATTCAGCGATTTCCTCCTGCACTCTCCAGCACACCCAAACTAATTATAGAGCAAGAACAGCATAAAACCACAACTAAGCACCCCTCCAAAAGGCTTGGTTGAACTATAGGAAAATTATGAACAAATTTGAGATTTCTCAAGTCCTCTCAGCATCCCTGTTGATGGTATGGATCAATTCTTTTCTGAGTCAGAAGAAGGCCCTATGCAGAGGCCTCCTGCTTTATAAAAGACCAGAGCATCTGATGTCTGCTTTCCCAAATACCTTACAGTCTTTACATCTCTTTGGCTAGGATAAACATCCTATTACAATCTAGAGAGGAGCTTTCAAAACACATGAGACCTGGGCATACTCATCCATCCCCACAGCTTCAAGTGCATTGTGCACCCTTGTCCAAACTTCATCCAGTGGCAAATTGAATCGTCCAAGTCCAAATGCCACATCAACCTCCACAGTTGGCATCACCACCTACAGTTAGATAACCATCTTAGATAACCAGATTTTCAGAAAACAAAATAGTGCCTGATTAAAGAATTTGAACCTCAAGCTCAAAAGACATGCCAACCTAATTCAAGCAACTGAAACACAATGGGCATATTGAGATGGTCCAGAATCCAACCTGGTGATCTGGATTTTGGAACACAAAACTTCGGGGTCCAGCCACATACATATGGCCTTGGTTTGGTTGCAACAACCCTGCCATTGCCTGTTGGAGAAAAAAGAGTGAAATGGTATACAATCAAAAACGAAATCTGCAGTAAAGAGAAGGCAAAAAAGGGTGGAAGCAATAGCACCAGAGACGTTTAAGGGAGACAGGCCTTGAGGATTGTTGATTTCCCACATCCGTTTGGGCCTAAAAGCATCCAAAGCTGGCCTTCCGGAATTCGCAGACTGCAATCTTTTAGCACTGGTATCTCTCCTTTGTCACTGCTCAAACTCAGGCCCAAATTTTGCACCTGAATGGCTACTGGAGTGGCTGCAGTTGCTTCATCTACTCCTACTCCTGCTTCATCACCTTCAGTTCTCAGCTAAAAGAAAACTGCATAAACCCTAAATCACTTCAGCCATCTTGCAAGCATAGGGAGTAACTCAAATCACCTAGCTTACAGGTAATCTTAGCCTCATGTCCAAATTTCTTTTCTTCTTCAAAATTTAGAAAATCAAACCTGCTATGACGGATCTCCGAGCCACCTCCTGCGACAACGACGCCTGTAAACAATTATTGTTGGAGGCTTCTACATTCACAACTCCTGGGAGAAAAATCCTACGTCTTCTTCTCCTCCCCCTTTTAACAACACTGCAGGCCACTACGGTCGTTGGTTTCTGAACATGATTCGAACTACATGGGAACGATTCTACGCAAAAAGGACGAGGATCCATTGCCTCCTGCATAGTCGCTGACTTTAAGGTTAAAAGATTTAGCGAGTACAAGATGTTTGAGAAAAAGCGGGAATGCAAAGCGGAGCTCATTTTTACACCAACAACAACAGGAAGAAAACTAACAGCAATAACAACAAAATTGCCAACAATAACAACGACAACGATGACAAGAACAACAACAAATCTGTCCGATGTAAAGCTGAATTGGGCAACGGGACTGAAAGCCTTTGAAGAATTCGAGCGCAATAGGATTTAGGTTTAGGGTTTGGGTTTGCTCGCAATCCAAAAGCAGATTTACCAAAAACAATAATTAGGACTCTGGAGTGGAATGAAAAATGGGAATCAAATCCCAACAAAGCATGACTCAAATACATTCTACTAAAGATATCTACAAAAGAAAGAGGAGTGAGTGGTGAAGAGTAGCAATTTTCTCATTAACGGGTGAGTTCAAGTTGAGATCATCAGTATCAATGAAAAATAAAATAAAATAAAATACATTAATGATAAATAAGGTGTAAAATTCTCCCCCCCCCCAGGCTGTGGGAAAATGAGTTTTAAGTTTTGACCTATGTTTTCATTTTATTTTAATTTTATTGTCATTGCTGCCAATGTTGGCCAGTAAATGCCATTTCATGAAAAACTTTTAGTTGTTTTATTCATGGATAACCAACATTTATTAGGCCATACTCATGTCCTAAAGGCCAAAATGATTGATGAAAAAAATGGAACATGTCCCAAAATCAATAATTTAAATTAAACACATCCATGAACACAATTAAGAAGATTGACATGTCCGAACACTCAAATTATTTCTTATTGTCCATCAAAGACAAACATCAATATTGTTAGATAAATAGACTATTGTAAGATGTCCTCCTATGACACTCAGGTGAATGGTGTTCTTTTTGCAACTTTGCAAATTTTAAGGTTGTTTAATTTTTAGTAGTAAAAACAAAGGGCATGAATTAGGGAAAGTTGCATCATTCTATCATCATTATTAGATATAACCTTTACATTTTTAGATTTACACTCTTGTTTTTAGATGTTTTTGAAAATTTTCAATGTTGTTTTTATTTACATTTGACTAATAAGCCATGTTTGTGTGGTTTGTAGGAATATGTGGGACAAGCGAAGATATCAATAGTATGAGTTTACATCATATGTGGTTTGATTTTCTACATGTTGGTAGAGAACATGATAGATCTCAAGTAGTTGGGTACCAATTGTTATATATTTAGGTAAAATGCCTAATGTTTTGCAAGCATGTTCTTCTACATTTTTATAAGTCTCAAAACCAAAGTTTTTCAAATGGACATATTTTGCAAACTTGGATTTTTGGAGGTCACATGTCCTAAAGCCAAAGTAGATGCTTGTGTAAAAACAACATTGATCATCCACCCAACATCAAAAACTAAAATCTCCAAATTATTTTGGATTGCTTTTGACCATTATGCACATATGAAAAACAAGATCAATGCAATGTTTTTTAAATGGATTTTTCTAAACAAGTGATGAACTCCTATAGGTTAATGTGAATGGGCAACCTAAGAATGTGAAGAAAAAATTAATATTTTCACCACTCATGCTAGGATATGCATTGTCAAATCATTGCCTTAAATGATGACACAAAAGTGGGTCTCACCATTGCCTATTTCCCTCCTATTGTATAGTAGCCATCTCCACCATTGGATGGGAAAGATGTAGCCATCTCAACCTTTGGTTAGGGAAGTCATTTCCTTTCCCATCCATTTTATGTGATTTGCCATTGTCATTCCATCCCCACCACTCCCCTAAGCTCCCTTCAAGTGGATTTTGTTGTCCATTTAATTATCACATTTGCATTTTGCAATGTGGATCATTGCATAATACAATAATGTAGCCTAAAGATTTACAACTTGACCATTTATGAAGGTTTAGGGGTTTAAGGTTTATGATATGTGGACAAGTTGAAAGTTCAAGCTAGTCTTTGAAGCTCACTATTCAAAGTTTCATGAAAATTTGGATTCAATGGCTATGGAATTGGATTCATGTGTTGTAGCTTATGAATCACAATGGGTTATGGAGTTTGGTATTCTTGTGTTATAGTCATGATTCATGATAGAACTTGGGCTAGGCAAAAAAATTATTTTTTGCACTTCTTATTCTCAATTCTCACATTAGGAATCTTATCATTTGCAACCAAGAAAATAATGAATAGAAGTTTTCAATTTATTCTATGAATGATTATATTCATACAATATAACTTTTAATCCTTTAGGGAAAAAAAATAGTCATAGATGAATTGCTTTCGTCATTGATGGATGACACCATTATAATGGTAATAACAAAATCATGTGAACAATGATGATATGGCTTTTCAATGTAACTATCAAATGACTATATTTTGAACATGACAATTTATGTATGACTAAATAATGACTATTATGCAATCACATGGATAATATTGACATGATAATTTCAAGTGAGTGTGAACTGATTAGAATATGAGGAATTAGTTAGAAATTGATTATAAAATGACTAATGTATAATGACACAAGTAATGTGGACAACCTACTTATTTACCTACTTACCTATCCCACTCACACCACCCCTTCCTCGACACCCGTTAACCCCCCCCCCCCCCCCCCCC
>Ga0116227_10007824_pt1 | contig 20604 bp, 12 predicted proteins | sample S1TSphgellanicum_FD_89693 | JGI IMG/M metagenome (GOLD analysis project Ga0116227, IMG submission 89693) | Host-associated microbial communities from peat moss isolated from Minnesota, USA - S1T2_Fb - Sphagnum magellanicum MG | ecosystem: Host-associated > Plants > Peat moss > Unclassified...
AAAAAAAAAAAGGGGGCCCCAAGGGGGGTGGGGGGCCCCCTTTCTCCGGTTGGAAAAAATTGTCCCCCCCCACGGGCCCCCCCCCCCCCCCCCCCCCCCCCCCCCAAGCAACGTCCTTTAAAGTCGGACGAGCTCGGCACCGAGCACACGGCAGTATTGTTTATTCTTTGTCCAATGGTCTCTCGCCTCCTCACCCACCGGTTCCGCCCCCCCAACGGTCCATCCCACCCCATGTGTAACTTCCCAGTTCATCATTTTTACCCCAACACGATACTTACCCCTGAAAAACATCATTCCACCCATCCGATTCCCGATCCAACGCTCCTAACTCACTTTATCACATCTTTATTCCTCTCCCCCCCAGGGTAACTTAAAGTAAGTTAAAATAAGATAAAGACTGACTGACTGATAGACTAAGGGAATTAATAGACGGTGGTGACGACGCGATCGATGGCTGGCATGTGTCTCTCTGCCACCACGACCCGCAGCGCCAAAATTATACAGAGGCCGGTTCTGCTATAGAAAATGCAGAGGCCGGTTCTGCCATAGTATGCTTTTGCAATAGAATTGTTGTGTCACAGACAGACGTAGTGAATTAATATAGTAGATTGTAATTATATTGTAACTAAATTGATTATAAGATGAAAGATCATAATCTAAAATGATTGATTGTTTTGATTTAACTAACATTAAATTAGTATGTCCATTTTGACTATGTTATACACATGGTGAATGTAACACCCATGTGGAATTGTTCAACTTGATTATTGTGATTAATGTGACATAAATGAATCATTGAAACATGACACATTGTGAAGTCCTATAACATTATTTTTTATGATGTGGCAATACTAAAATTGAAATAATTATGTAATTATTTTTCAAGAACCCAATTACTAAAACAAAGGTGCAAAGATGCTATTGAAATTGAATTAGTCTTATATTAATTAATGTCATTACATAATTATATATTCACCATCTATTATAATAAAAAACATTACATGACAATTATTGGAATATGTTTTTGAACCAATGTATGTCTTTAAATTTGACATTAAAAATAGCAAAAATAAAACTAAAAATATGATATTAAAATCATGTGAATTTCAATTACATAAGTTTAGAAATCAACTTTTTTTTTTGAGATCTAAAAATTATATTGTAATAAAAATATTATACATTAATTTATGTCCCAAATCATTTAGTTTAAAACATTACATTTTTAAAAAAATTAAATTAATGTAATTCATTTTTGCATTTAAAAATAATAATTAAATATTAAATATTAAATAAAAATAATTAAAAAATACACAATCAATTTCATTTTTAAAATGCTGAATTTCATAATAAAGTTATAATGTATGAAATTTGATTTATATTTTTGTTTATATATTTTTATAATTTTTTTGGTCATCACATGAGGTTAGTGTCGAACAATAAAAACTATCACTAAAGAAATGAGGGTTCAAATCTCATTTTGAACACATTATCATCGTGACTAAAATCAATCATGGTGATGTGACAATAAATAGTAATAATCATAAATACACATATGTTGAATCATAGTTTTGATGAGTTATTACATGTTCGATGACTTGTTGACAACAACCTATTTTTTTGGGGGTGGTTTGGTATCACAAGTTTGGGGCAATAATGTTTTGGACCCATTTATAATCAACTCCCTCTCTATATGTAATGAAATTATTTAATTTTTGAAAAAAAACTTGCCACATCAATTAGTAATTCAATCATTTTAGTCATTTCAATTAAGACAAATTTAATCAAAATTGTGTAAAAAATTAGTCCATTTTGATTGAAACCATATTTGTTTAATGTCCATTATGATTGAAAATATGACTAAAGTTAATCAATAAAAATACTATAAAACCATGGTTTTGTTGTCGCAACCTTATTTTGAAAAAGTGTGAGGATGAAACTCACACTCCCAAAATTTGGACTTGGCAGACCTCTGAGACTTCTGAAATTTTAAATTTTGATTTTAGATATCAAAACACCTTGCATTGGGGTGTTTTTTATATCATTGGAAAACTATCGAAGTGTAGATGTCAAAAATGGGCTCGCAAGGGCCATTCGGACATCTACAACACAAGTTATGGCAAAAAGAAGAGTTAGGAGTCAAACTGGCAGTTTGATTCCCAACCACTAAAAGTTGAGAATCGACCCGACCCCAATGCGTGCAAGTGGATTGCAATACATTGTTGGAAAGCTCTTGAGGAAAGCTACAAGTTTACTTCAGACCTCATCCCAATCAGAGGTTTGAACAAAGACTTATGACCTCGCAAAGTCCTGGGAATCCAAACCGAGACAGTTTCGAGACCCCTCCTTGGGAGTTTCGGGACAAAAAGCCATTCAGATGTGGGTGTCGCGGAGAGACGCAAAGAATACTATATGGGGGAAGGTGGTGGCTTCACCCGAATCCGGGCCATGGTGAGTCATGTGAGTCCAGAGTTGCCCACGGCTTGTCCTAGCACCAAAAGTGCACCAGAAAGTGAATTAACCAACTTGTTGGTTAGTTTGATGCAGGTTCGAGTAAGTAACTAAATCTTGTCACTCTTCCTAGTCCCATCCCGGAGCTTCAGCATGCCCCTCTACCCCTTCTAGTGCTAAGAGTTAGGAACATGCCCCGAGTTCCTCACAATTCCGTTGTGTGAGTAACTTAGACCCATTTTGGGTCCAACTAGGAACTTGGGAGCGCATCATTTGTAGTATATACAAATGATTTCTAATTTTAAAATTTGAATTTTTGGCAAAAATTGTACAATTTATAATTCACTCTTGAATTTTCACTTCATATGGTTGACAATTTCCAAATGAAGATAACATATTTAATTCAAACCAAAAAAATTTAATGCCCAACAAAGATTTCAAGATTTGCATGCAACTGCTTTTAAAATGTTTTTAAACTTTCAATGCCATTAGCTCTCTCATCATGTGCATAAGTTCGTGTCAAGGACCTTATTCTTCATTTATGTGATACTTGTCTAATAACTTCCTTTGCAATTGCCTCCCATTTTAGGATTTGCAAAATACCATGTTATCCCTTGATACATATGGAGGGGCACCATTTAGTTGGCATATTTTTTCTACACCAACAAACCCATATTACTAAGCCCATGATAGTAAAAACAGGACCTTTGAAGGATTTGTAATTCATTCACACTCATAAGTAACCCCACAAACAAGTTGATGAATGTCATGGATTAAAACTTGACAAATCACATTTTGATAAGTTCTAGTTTTATGGTAATATTAATCCTCACTAAATTGGACTACAAGTTTAGTAATGGCAAAATGAATAGTTCATTTACAACACTTTAAATTTGAAAATTTATGAAAACTCTTAAATTGAGTCATGATGGCATCCATCTAAACTGCCATGCAATCACATTTTTAAAAACAATATTGATTATTGTTACGACTTCCTAAATAACAAGGGAAATTATGGATCTACCTACAACAACAAAATTCATTACATATTTAAAGGTTAATGCTTTGTGCCAACTTATAAATCACACATGCAATACACACTTTGACTAGGATATCAAAATGATATAATATTGTATATGTTTTGAAAGCATGTTTAAGGCTTCAACTAGTTATCAATATAAAAAAGAGTTCTTTTATTCATACAAAAATTGTGAAGCCACCTATGTTAGCCATAGTCAATTACAAGGGAAGCAAAAAATCAAATGGTGTTCATTACCTTGACCAAATGCCAAAGTTCAATGTTAAGGAACCCCAAGTTACAAGCCATTCTATGGCTATGAAGACAAATTGAAACATAAAAAAATTATAGGTAGTTGTTGAAATATGCAAATCAACATTTGAAAGAAATGACAATCTAACAAATCACACAATGTTTAAAACATTTTGACTAGGAAAACAAGGAACCCCATCACATTATTAATATTGTTCACATCCATGTAAACAAATCAAACATGTAACAAATAACAAAATAAAGACCAAATGAACAAATGTAAAAAGCTTGAAAGAAAATAAACATGGATGATCCACAAGATTTTCAAAGCAAGATTTAACAAAATGTGATTTGAAGACACATCCACATGATTTCCAACACTTGCAATGAGCACATGCAAGAAATTAATTTTTTTTTTTTTGAAAGGTTGACATTGAAAACAAACCACAAACAATTGCATAGGATGGAAAAGTGTAGAAGGGCATAAATGTGGTAAAATATACCCAAAAAATAAGTGTCTCCATTTTTATCATGTGTCATGCATATAAATGCAATAAAATAATATCAAAATGGATGGAAGTATGATAGAATACCCTTGGTGCCCTCTATTACATTTGTAACAATCTACTTCCAAAAGATTAAGAACAAATAAATTCTAAAAATAAGCAAAACAATCCCCATTTATTGCACTATAAATTTGTGATTTGGGAATTCTTAACACATCTAGTTCAATGAAACATATTGATACTAAGTAAAGACATAAGAATCATTATATTCTTAAGATCCCCATAAAAATAATTATTTTATTTTTTATTTGTTAGAACCTACTTATCACATACTTAATAAAAGTTCACAATGCAAAAAGTAAATGAAAATATATTGCATAATCTACTATTATTTTAAAAAATCTACATTCAACCTACTTTTACAATGTGGAATTTGAAATTTATTACACAATAGGGAAAAACTATCTTGTATTTAATCATTCAAGTAAAAATATTTCACATGCAAATGGTTTATGATGGATTTTGTTGTTGTTTTCTTTTTACTTGTCAAATAGACTACCAAGGAAATTTAGTTGTCTACTTTACCATGCTTATGCTCAAAAATATAATAAAAGAAATAATTCGACTCACAAATGTAAAATAAAATAAAATGCAAGGAACTACATCTTAGAGAAGTGAAAGTGGACAAGCAAAGGGAACATGAAGACATAACATTTCAAAAACTTACAACACATGCAAAAATAGAAGTGAAAAAAAGAAAAAAAGAAAAAAAACAAGTGGATGCAACGTACACACAATGAGCACATGTAGAAATTAAAAAAAATCAAAATCAAAATCAAAATCTTGACATTGAAGACAAGATACATAAACATTTGCATATAATAAAAAATCTAAAAACTTATTTTGTTAAACTTCAACAAAACAATTGACTTGACCCACATGTTGAAAAAACTAAAACAAAAGGTAGGTAATGAAGTCTTGGAAAAGCACAACTAGACAAATGAAAAGGAACATGAGAACACAACACTTTTAAAAAATTATAACACACACAACAAAAACAACAAAAGAAAAGAAAATTAAGAAAATGTGCTTCGAAAACCTACAACACATGAAAACACAATTAGATACAAAAAGAAAATAAAGAAAAAAAGAAAGAAAAGGGAAGGAAAGGTTTGAAACAAATGAGAGAAGTAAGGACTTGAACATAATAAAAAAGATGAGAAGGATTAGGAGCTAAGTAAAACAACGTACTTTCAACTTATCATGATTAAAGTTATGGATGACAAATATGAATTTTTTTTTCAACAAGTTGATAAGAATAACATTAACAACATGTGTGAACTTTCTAAAACCCAAATAAATGTTAATGCTAGGTCATTTTTGCTGTTAAGATTAGTTAAAGCTAAGTAATTTATATAAATAAATGTTGATTAGTTAAAGTTCCTAACACTAACTAACCTTTATTGGCCTTGCCTTGTAAAGCATGGATATTATGTTGATAATCATTATAAAATATAGTAGCTTCAAGGTATTTTGGCCCCTAGAAACTAGGTGAGATGATTCATTTGAATTTGGTTGTGAAAGGACTCAAATTCATCTTTTGACATTTTGTTTTTTCTACCACCTCCTCAAATGTGCACCAACCCCCAAGTGACTTTGTCACCAATCCAAAACCCACAAAACTAAATATGAAACTACCTTATCCAAACATAATTAAAGCATTTATCATACACAAAAATTCATGTAATTCTTTCAAAATGTGACAACATGATTGAAAACGTTCAAATACAATTGTCACAACAAATCTTTTTTGTTTGTTTTGAAAATTTGCACAAATGTGAAAATAAAACATGAGAAAGGAACATTTGATCATTTATATATTTTAAGAAAAAAAATCGTTAAATTTCCAAAAAATTAAAAATCATGTTGTGACATTTTCTTTATTGATTTTGGCTTGGTAACAAATTTTCAAACATTTAGATTAGTTATAAAAAGATGGTATAATGGGAGATCCCTTTTGGGTTTCTTGTAATTAATGTGATGTTAAAAAATGAAAAAATAATCATAACAATCTTTTTTTACAACAACATGATGATGACGTACATTAAAAAAAATAAAATTATTTTTCCCCTAGCTATGACCAATGTATCATACAATATCCAATTGTGTATTTATTTAATGTGAGGGGGAGCACAATTATTTTTACAAGATATGTGTTGCGATACATTCATACTTGAGAGTCATAATAGGTTTTCCAATGGCATGGTATATGGTCAATGGTGCAAAGATAGGATTATTGGGTGTTCCATTAACATGTTATAAGAGTTGATACCTAGTCATCATAATTTGACAAGGTTCAATTATTTGTTGTATCCCCTTTTGTACTTAATTTACTTAATTTCATAATCACTTGTACTTCCCTCAAGTGTTATATATAAGTCATTTTTAAAAATTTGCAATAACATTATTCTATTTTTATAAATGAAGCTTTAAAACATTATATTCCTATTTTTTAGATGAATTTGAAGAAATTGGGTATCCTATAATTTGTTGATTACTATGCCCACCACACATAATTAGCAAAACTTGTCAAAAATATATATATTTTCAAAAATTGCAACCAACAACCTTGTTTTAATATTTAAAAAATTTTGACAAATAAAAATAATTAGAAAAGGTATGTAAAGATTATGGAGCAAATGTGGTAAGCCAATGGTTGGAAGAATCATTTTTTCCCAATAGATTGGTTGGGAGTTTTATTCTTCAAGTTTTTAACATGTCATAATGGCAAGTATGAGTACTCATTAAGTTCGATAGTCATGTTTACTTTATATCCTAAACGCAAAGGGCCATTATTGCCCACCACCATTGTGATCAACTAGACCCCATTTCTCATGCCCATGTTTATTTAACCCATTGATAAAAAAATGATGGATCATTACATTCACATGTGCCTTATGTGTAATAGTTATCAATGGTCTTCATCAAACCTTTTAAAATTTTCTCAAAATTAGGTAAACTTGTCAAAAAAAACCCATCCTAATTTCAATTTGTTTCAACGATTATTGATGTACAAAACATTGCTTCAACATCATATATATTAATTCACTTGGTCTGTCTGTGACAATGACTCCGGATGGACAGTGGCCACGGACAGTTGTTTGAAAAGAAAAGTTTTTTAAAAAAATCAAAAACATCGACCAAACATTGTTGAAATAACACACCTGTGTATTATGCACAGGGTTCACACTAGTTTATTATAAGCTACCATGCAATTGTGCAACAAAAATAGAAACCTTGTTAACTTCTTCAATGGAAATGAAAAAATAAAAAAAAACCCAATTCACAATAGTGATTTGTATCTTTAACATGCCATTGCCTATCACAATCTAGTGCATGATGCTAAAGTTCTCACACATCATGTTAAACTTGATCTTTCATTAAGTTGCATTGTCATTTGAATGAAGAAAAAAAATTGGGAAGCCCAAAAAGACATGATTTTTTCTCTTCTAAAAATCATAAGAAATTCAAAATCGAAACTTTTGCGATCAATTTTTTTTTTGCAGATGGAACGCATGCTGCTGGAGAAGTTGGAAGAGAAGATGGCAGCATTGATGATGAGTCCATATATAACGCCCGTGACGGACCTTCTCTCCAACTTGTTGCTACCGAACATTTTGAGCTTCGTGTCATATCTGGTGGAGTGGTTCTTCGCCGTTGTGTTTCCAGGTCCAGACTTTGGAAAAGCCGCTGTTGCTTTGTACAGCGTAGGTCCGGTGCTTTCTTTCATGGCAGGTTGTTGCACATCGAATGACGTATTTTTCTTGGCCTTCGTTCCGGGAGTCATTGCGGGCGTCGGCTTGAGCATAGCCTTCGAGCAGCGTCAAGAACAACGGTCCCTGGCACGCCGCCGAAAGGTACGTAGGGATCTTGCAGATCACTATTAAAACCTAGTCTGTCATGTTCCCCCTTCCTGAACTCCAGTCTTTCAGTGCATTTCTTGACAGAGGGGGATTCTTGCTTAAATGCTTTTCGGTCATCTTCTTAATTCCTATGTGTCACTTGCTGTACAGAATGTCATCATTATGCTTCTTAGGTTGAGAACACAGAGCAGAAAACAGTCAAGAAGCCCATCCTCAAGGAGGATGCAATGCACATGTCTAATATTTGTAAGCTTTTTCAAATGGCTAACATGCTTTTTTGAGGGGCTTGTGAGCAGGCAGGTTACGTGGCAATTCTGTCCTCTATTTCCATGGAGGATGTCCGCAAATTGTTTCCATGGGAGAGTCTTCCACACTGGGTTGGGTTCTCGGAACATGAGAAGGTAAAATTTCGTCACTTCTTGGTTATATTACTGTGATGTAATGTTCTTTCAAGTGGAATATGTCTAGAATATGTGGAAGGTGAGAGAAACTTAATCATTGCCTGTCTTCCCTGGGCTAGAGGAGCTTGTTCTCCACAGGTGGATCTCTCTTACTTTTTGATTGGAGAATCATGATTATCTAAATCTGTGTTCCCCTGATGGACGATTTGGCAGACACACTGGTTGAACCAGCAACTTGTGAAGGTGTGGCCATTCTTCAATGAGGTTTGCTCCTCTCTTGTCATTTGTGTTACAGTGTGCTTGCTACCTATAAAAGGTAGACTTTTCAGGGAATTTGAGAGAACTACAATCTTACCTTTCAAATTTTGGTGCATTTAGATGGCCATCCTCTCAAAGCACAAATGTTTGAAGTTTGCCCAAAACTTTTGATGCAAGGGGACATAACTGAGTGAACATATTCATGTTGTTGAGAGGGGCAGGCCTATTCAAGAATGCTAATGGAGTCATGGGAACCCTATATTGATTTTTACAAACCTAAAGTAGCCACATCTGTTAAATTTGTGAAGCTGACTCTCGGCACAATTGCCCCACAGTTCAAAGGTACCTGTGAATGATTCACTACAGAATCCACACTAAATAGGTGGCATGACCTGTTTGACAAAAAATATAGATACTGAATGGTTCCAACTAATTGAAGTGAAGTGTGGTCCTGTTGTGTACGGCATTTAGTAATCAGTATCAACATATTTGACTGACCTAATTCAAGGAGATACTGATCTTCCTGTAGATCATGGTTTTCATTTTGGCAGGGATTCACAAGTTGCACACTTCAGGAGACGAAATTGTATTAGACGCAGAGACTGAGTGGGAGGGCAATCCAAGCTGCATTCTTTCAGTTGGACTTCCCATTGGTGTTTCGATTCCTGCACAGGTAGGCACTTGTGCATTCCACTTCCAACAAAAGCTGTGTGGTTGAGGGGAGCAGGTGCTAGCAGTAAATGTGGTCTGCAACTCCAAAAGTGTTGTTGAATCCTTGTGTACAAGACAAGCAAGTGTCACAATGTGTGTACATTTTTCCAGCTATGGTTCATCCTAGAAACATTCTGACTCCGAACATAATTAGACTCTAGAGGTATCAATATAGTTTGTGTGCAGTTGTTGCTCCTCTCAATCCTCTAAGCCTGTGACAATTCTGCTTCTGCTTGTCTTCCCTTTCCACTTTTTGGTGTATATTGCTTCACCCAGTCCCAGTATCCTTGTACACAGGTGAAAGACATAACCATGACACTTGTGTTACGATTCATAATCAAGCCATTAGTGGATGAGTTGCCTTGCTTTGGAGCTATCTCATACTCAATTCGGAAGAAGGCAAGTTGCTTGGCATAGATTAGCCTGTAAAGTGATAAATTACTCTGACAATTACCTCCTTGTAAGCTAAATTTGTGACACTACTGACATTCCAACATCAATTTTGACTACAGTTTCAACCGCAGACTATAGAGTCATCAGCTACAGCCTGTGTTAGTGATCCGTTTGAACAGAAGATCTTTCTATGAGTATGATTTGAACATTGGCATGTCACAATCTAGTCATTCACAGAGACCTGAAATGTCATGTTCACTGGGTTGTGATGCATTGCAGTTAATTCCTTCTTGATAATCCCACCAATGAAATGTCTGTTGGAGTTTCAATGAACCAGGTAGGATATGCATTTGCCCAAAAGGGACATGTGATTTACCTTGTGTCCTTGCAGACCATGGTAACTCCTGTACTGTTTTTGAGTTGATACTGCAGCAGAGTGGTGTCAGGCTTTAGATAGGTTTGGCTAGGATTGTCATGCTGGATATAATGAGTTACAACCAGCAAGATCTTGCTCATAACAGAAAAGGTTTGATTTCACTTTGAAACTTATTGGTGGAGATATTGGATCAGTTCCTGGATTGGCTGGATTGGCTGAGAAACTCCAGGTATATCCTCAACTTTCAGGCTGTTCAAAAGTAGCAATGCCTTTCTGATCTTCCTTGAATTCAAAGTGATAGCACAATAATATGTCTTAGATGAGAATTTACAGGAATCTCAGAGCGATGCACAATTAGAAACACAAAGAAAAATGAGAAAGACTTAGCTGTATAACAGGGTGCATCCTGTCTCTTTTGTGTTATTCATACCTGCCACTACATATCACCAATGGTACTGATTTTAGTGGAAAATATATTTCTCACTGTGCTACTAGTGCAACCAGTGAAGTAAGAAATAGTGACTGGTAGCAGGAGATGATCAGAGTGGCAGTCATGGAATCACTGTGCTGGCCCATGCGTGCTTGCATCCATGTCATTCCCCATACTGTGGATGGAGATTACTCAAGGTACAGCACTGAGCATAAGGAGACTTGCTTTCCATTTTCTGAGAGATGGACATTCAACTTCACTAAGCACTATGTCTTTTTTTGCTGATGTAAGTTCAAACCACTGCCATGTGCATGTCTAGATGTAGCAAGAAAGAGGTCATCAAGTGAAACAATATCCAGTGTAGGAACCTAGGGGCTGATAGTTGATTGAGGAAAGGTTTGTGCAGCAAAGTTGGCCCCTACCAAGATGCTCCTCTTCCCAAAGGGAGGTTCTTGGTGAAAGGGTGAAGAGAAAAGCAGTCACTAGTTGGCAGATGTGGCATCATGAGTACTCTTGAGCAAGTCCAGATTTGTTGCTGGGAAAACTGAGATTCAGATTTTTTTCATTGAGAATTACTGTGGTTTAGCATGCTGTTGAGTAGATAGGTTATAGTAATGCCACCAGGGCCAGATATGTGGGGCAGCATAAACGTGAACTGTTTAAAAGATTGAGTCTATTGGGCTTGGATGGATGAAAGACTGCAGCGTCACATGTATCCAAGGAGGAATGCTGTTGTCTTTCAGGACAAGTTTCCCAAATCTGCAGTTGGAATACTAGACATCAGGCTGACTCAGGCAAGGGATTTGGGACAAATTAACTGTATTCAAAGTCCTGATGCTTTTGCCATGTTCTACATCCATCCTGTCCCAGGGCTCATAAGGAGGAGCACGACCATAGTAAGCGCATGTAACGCCCTATCCCTGAAAATCTGTTATTTGGCTGCACCCCTCCTCAAGAATGTATATTCATGAAACTTTTTTCCATGGTGACATGATGACTCTGTCCATATGATGATCTTCTTAACAGTTACATACTCACCAAAGTCTGGTGTTTCTTTATGGTCTTTCATACTCTCAGCTTAGAAACAGAGATTTGTGGTATGTTGAATTTGTTGGGTTGCTTGCACTAGAGACTTTCATAGGGAGAACGTAAGTGTTCATGGGTCCTATACCTGATTCCTTTTGACACATTGATATGGACAGAAGAATACACTGAACCCAGTTTGGAATGAGATGTTTGAGCTAGAGGTTGAAGATCCAGTTCAACAGAAGCTAGTGATATTCCTGCTTGATGAACGTGCTGCTCAAGAGTTTCAGGTGCTAGGTTGCACAAAATTGAATTTGGAGGTCAGCACTAAAATTCAGATCATTAGTTTCTTCTAGCCCTGCTCAATTGGTCTCTATCCAATGAGAGTGATGAAGATCAAGGAAACTAAGCTTGTATGTACTGTTGCTGCAAATGTGCCCAAATCCTTAAGTGATGTTTCTATTTTGCAACTGTGGATGCAGGACCTGGAGAATGGGATTGTGTCAGAGAGGTGGCTTAAACTAGTAATGAATCTGGAACATTATCAGCAAGTACAAGAGATGCAGTATAGAGGCCAGGTACATACTCTAGTTCTCAGTTTGCAACCTTCTGTGTCCAGATGTTTACATGGTTTGGGTTGTCCAATTTGGAAGTTTTGGTGGAAAGGATCTAATGGTTATTTGGCAACTATTCTCATGTCACTATGCTCTCCATCATTTTTTTCTTCACAGGTTAACATTGAAGTTGTCTACCGTTCCTATATGGATGAGGAAGCCCAATTGGAAAGTATCGTGGTGCCCACTAAAGTGGCAGAGAATGAACAGGAGTACCGTGTGTTAAACCCAAGGTATGGAAGGACCAACACCTTATATTTCATCATATTAGTCCTTAACTAATGTTCTCTATTTGACAAAACCTGTGGGCATTTCTTGTCTGAAGGCCTAGTAATGCAGTTGTGAAGGTGTATTTTAACTTGGCACAGACTCCACCCACCCTTTAGGCTTTCATGGCCCTGACTACTGAAGGTTTGTTGCTAGGTTTTCCTGTAAGGGAAAGCTGTGGGAAAAAATTCAGGGGGTCCTGACAGTGACAGTGTTGCGAGCTGAGAATCTTGTGCCCTCAGATTACAATGGAAAGGGGGATCCATTTGTGGTGCTTCGAATGAAGAAAACCAGGCATTACAAGAAAGAGACCAAGGTTGGGGCCCACTTATCTTAATGTGGTTTATCTCTCAGGTCCTTGATGATTATTACAATAGACCTTCAATTGATATAATCAACTGGTCACTTTCTCCATAGAAAAAGATGTGGCAGGAGGGAACCTGTGAATAATTACAGGATGTAACATGCATTATAGCCCTGTTCTGCCTGACCACCCAAGCTCCAGAGCAGATACCAAGTCATCTTCATGGATGTATGTGGTATTTCCATGTCTCATCTGGAGCCTAAACAATGGCCAGGGTGGGAGCACACACACCACCCTGGATTCCACCCTTTGTGGTTCTAACATATTTTCCAAAGACTTTCTGAATGTCATACACAAAAAGGGAAATGATACAGAACATTTGTGGATAGCACCCTGCTTCTGGTAATAGTTTGGGATAGTTGCATGCACCCAAAATACCTGTACAAATAGCAGATGCTCCAAATTCAAGAGCAACCAACAGGATGCCAGTGACATCCACTTCAAAGTTACTGCATGGATCATTAACCACCCACTTCACTCCTTATTTACAGTCTGATTGTTTATTCTGCAGGTAATTCCAAAGAATTTGAATCCTGTGTGGAACCAGACATTTCACTTCTTTGTGGCGAATGCTGTTCAAGATATGCTTATAGTGGAGGTGTGGGACAAAGACATATTTGGCAAGGTTCTTCCTTTCCTTCGCCACAAATTTTATTACCTGCTGTAAACACAAGAAGAAACTTAGTTTGCAGTTCATTTGCTGCAGTGTGACACATCAATTTAATAATGATCAGGAAGTAGCAGTAGATGAGTATAGAGTTTTTGGTAACTGCTTTTCTTTGGCTTGATGGAGAATAAATCCAGCCATCAGAAGGTGGGAAGTGAAGGCACAGTTGATGCACCAAGCTACCTGTCTCCAAAACCTTACATGCTTGCCAAAATTCTGGCAAGGAAAACCTGTGAACCTGCAATGCCTGCCCACTCCTTCCAGTGATTATTTTCCCCAAATAAGCTCTAAACAATTGTATTAGGATTGACCACAGGACTTCATGGGGACATGTGCAATGACGTTGACAAAAGTATTGCAAGAGGAAGAGCTAACTACAGATGTTAGGCTCACGGGTGTTGAAATTGGCCGACTGTTCCTGGGCTTGAAGTGGGGTCGAATCACAGGGAACCACCGACTGTCAACACCAACTCTTGAATGACCAACCACCAGTTAATTCCCCCCCCCTCCCTCCCCCAAAAACACCTATCCAGTCCCTCTTTGTCATTTAATAAGTCCAATACTACACAGTAAGTTAATCACATTCAAATGAGAGAAGATGGATTTTGATAAGTCAATACAATACTGCTTTGAAATCTCATTTAAATCAAAGATTATCCATCCTTGAGCCACAGATAGATTCCTACAACATTGTCTAGCTCAATCCTCCTCATATGCAATAGTTGTTATGTCAAATACTTCAACAGTGGTTTAACTTCCTCATGAATCTGGCAATAATTTGTGTTTTGTTTCACATACGGCATGACTTGGTTTTTCTAGGCTACATCATTGTGGGGGTACCCACAAATGACAAGTAGAATGGAAGAATATCCAGTCAGAACTTTGTGTAGCTAGAAACATTTTTGGTTTTTAACTTTCAACTCCAAATTTGTGTCTTTCCTTCTCTTCTTGTTTAATAGTCCCTTGCCCAAAACCCCAAATCTCTCTCTCTCTCTCTCTCTCTCTCTCTCTCTATAGCCTTGGCAACTTGTTGTTTCTTGGTCTTATTTGCTTCTACACTCTACCCCATCCTTTGGGCTGTTTTCATCTCTTTTCTTTTCTCCCTTTTCTTCTTTCATCCTCTACCCCCTTTGTAGCCAACCAACCCCAACACCCAAATACAAGACGCAAATGCCTCTTTTGTGTGTTCCTCTACCTTCCACTTCCTTTATTTCTTGCTACTGGCATTTTGACATCCTTTATTAATATTTTCCTATTCACCATACATAATGATGGCCTTCATATAGTCACAGCCACCGTGCAAACATGTAAGTTTGTTTAATATTTTCATTATTTTTGTTTCTATTCATTTTCCTTATTTGACCATCTGTTTTGCCAATGGCTTTCTTCAAGATTTTAACATATCCTTTTAAAACCATAATGAAATGAAAAACACCACCTTTTAATTGTATATGTCTCTTGGGACAAAACCTTATGAAAAACTAATCCATTCCCTAAATAGGTATTCTATCAACCAAACTCTTAGAATCTAAGATGACGGCCTCTTGCTATAGTCATTGTGCAATTGTTGGATAGATATTCCCCATTCCCCAAGTTCTTGTTTGCAACCCAGCTACCTAACATCTAATTTCTTCCAAACCCTAAATATGATCAATAAAGTTGTGGGAGTTGCGCAAAGCTTCCAATATGTCATAAGAACTGTTTAAAATTGGCTTTCATAACCTCTACCACAGGATATATTTGGATGACAATTCTTGAACTAGAACCACCATGCATTATCAAGTTTGAACTAATTCCTCCTTCCAAACCTAATTTTTGTAATTTTGTTGAATTTCAAGTGACAAAAGATGAGTCAAAATTCAATAGTGAGTGTCAATTTGCTTATGTCTTTGAAATCATTGCTTATTACAATCAACACTAATTTGAAAGGAATCAATGAGGAGAGATTATGTTGTATTTAACTTTGACGCCCTTTCCACACATCAATCACTAATTTTATTGTTTACGTCGAAAAGGTGTAATGTGGGGTAAAGTGTAAAAAGACACTTGAAGACATCAATGGTAGTCTACAAATTGACCTCTTTGAGATCATTTTTTGGATCAACACTAATATCATCAACAAAAGGTTTTAAGTTAACCATGTGTACATCTAACAATCAACATCGATTTCCACTTATGCAGTTAACATTTAATCTCCATTAAAAAAAAACACATGTTTGATATGCACTAATATATCATGCACCATAGATTTGAAATTTATGAAATCGCCTTTATAAAATCCCACTCATCAAGGGCTTTCCGTTAGTATCACAAACGCATCCAATTTCTCTAAAAATCGTAGTTTTGATTTTTAAGATTTTAAATAACAAAACTACAATTTTTAAAATTTTAAATGACTTTCACACCATAAGTCTAAACATTTTGAAACCCTTACTCATGAAGGGCTTTTCAACAATACCTAGTGCATGGTAGGTAGCCCCATGGTTTGGGAGACCACCACCTTCTTCAATAAATGGATTCCATTTGTAAATGGTGTAGTTTTATGTTGGGTAAAACTTACAACTTTCATGTTAAGGTAATGTAATGTGATGGTAACATGTCCTATTTCTTACATTTGCAAAACCTTATTGACCATGTTTTATTATCCTTTTAAAGGTTTGACATCTCCTTTGGACTTGTGCTTGTTAAACCAAATCCATACATTACTTGATCACAAGTGAAAAACAAATGTAAACTTTTATAATCATGAATGCTTGAATATGTAATGTTTGAATTCTAAAACCTTGGTGAGAATGGCAACAATATGTTTATGGTTTTTTTAGAGTATAGGAAAGGGTATTCAAGCTTGTATTATATTTATAAATGGCCTAGATAATTGTAATGTATTAATGTGTAGTCAAACATTAACCATTTAAATGTGATCACACTTCAAATTGTATCAAAAAAAAATTTAATTTCAAACATTTTCACTTGAACATAGGATCATTATGTTTCAAAGTGCCCAAATAAAAACCTAACATTTTCACAAATAGTGAAATGATATGTGGAAAAATCCATCTATTTGGTCTAATCATGCGGTGGTGGATGAATGTAAAATCTTAATTGAATGAAGTTGCACTTAAGTTGAATCATGGAATGTTAGTAATGTGTTTTCCCTAATATGGAAATGGCCTTAAAATTATGCATACAGTGTTAGAAAAAAGAATTATAGCATATTGCAAATTGACAACAAAGTAGAGTTAAATTAGTTTGTCATAACATGTTGGCAATAATAAAATCATCAAACAATATGGTAAGTTGATAAATAGTAAGTTGACTAGTGCTAAACTGAATAGTGGTAAGTTGATTGCAAGACATCACAACAATTTACAAACCAACCTAGTAGAGCAATTTGTATATGTCAATATGATGCCAATGTGACATTGGGTAGTTATAGAAACAATTACTATAATTGTCTTTTACATTTTAAGTAATGTTTTTAAACTAGAGGAAGTTTACCAACATAGGAAGATGATAGAAAGATAGGGAGGGGACTAAAAGAGAGAAGAATTATGGGCAAGTTTTTGAACTTGAAACACTATTGTGAAGCTTCTTATGGGTACTTATATATATATGATATGAAGATGGTGTGTATGTGTGATAGGGAACACGTGTATGTGAATGAATTAGTAACAAAATGAAGGTATGGTTTACATGAATAGTTGTAGTACAAGAAATTATGAGTGATTATAATATAATTGAAGAGGTTAATACAATTTTTCAACCATTAACATGAGGTTTTCCACAAAGAATTTATCATGCCTTGGTTATTTCAGTATGTGGTATTTGAGATGATGGTGATGGGCAAGAACATAATAGTGCTACATTTTAAATTATTTGGAGTGAAATTGCATTGTAAACATATAATATCATAACTTCATGCAAGTTTGATTCCAATAACCATGATGAATGAAGTTGATGAAATTGATTTTAATGTAATCAAGAAAGCATGCATGGATGACTAATTGAAATCCAAGTTTTGAAAATTGCAATGATGAATAATGAACATCAATATCAACCCAATTAGAGATGTTACTAGAATAAAGCCATACCAATTGCAATCACAACAGTTAATTAGTTTATAGATGAATATATGTGTGGATGTACAATTTACAGTAGTGTGAACAAAACAAAATCCACTCATGATAATAGTCATGAACACAATTTAATTTAACATTGGGCAAAAATCTGGAACATTTATAATTTTGTACTTAAGCATTTATACCTTGATGGTCTATGTTTGAAAATATGAAATACATTATCAATATTTTGTTTTGACACATATCATTATTTGGAACATGTGGTCAATAACATATCCATGGGGTATATATGTTAATATTGACTACACCATAATTTCCAACCACACCAATTTGTGGGCCTCTATAAGTGTCTACCACTACGAGCTATTTTCCCACCCCCACTTATAAACATTAAATATTGGATATTATAAAGTGAATATAGTTAAATTTTACCAACCAACCAAAGTTAATCATATTCCTCAATAGGTCCTTTTGAAGAACATTGTATTTTGTGAATATTTACAAATCCAAATTTCAAACTCAATTTCAAGTTATTTTAATAACCCATCATACTATTGTTCATGGAATTGTTCTTAAAGTGAAAGACTATTCAAAGTGAGGGATTATTTAAATCTCACCACTTGGGCCAATCAATAATAGCCATGTTTCTTATTACTAGTGCCTTTCAAAGGCACTAGTAAATTGTGCATCCTATTAACCTAAAAGAAGTTTTTCACTAGTTTATTTTCCAAGGCCCAAATGTTCCCAAAAAAATCATGTTTTGAAATAATCTCCCACATAAAATTTGGAAGGCCCAAAACAACAATGTAATGTACATAGCACTTTGGTTGGTTTTTTTTTTTGGTGCTAGAAGGAAAGTTTAGAAGACCCAAATCATAAATTATTAATTTTTTGGGTACATTTTCTCCTAGAGAAAGTTAGGAAGGCCCATGTTTGGATTGATTTCTCATTTAAATGGCAAGATGCTTAAAACACTCATTTACAATATTGGAATTCAAAGATCCATTTCCAATAGTTTTGAAGATCATCAACAATTTTAAGCTTGGAAAAGGTCTCCATTTGGAGTAACTAAAGATCCATCAAGATGGAGTATGTAATATATTATGTTGGTATCAACACATGGAAGTACTTGGCAATTTTTTTTGTTTTCAAATCATGTCATGGTGAACTTTTAAGGGGACCAAAGGAGTGATGTGCTTGCTTTAGATTGTCATGGTTCTAAAATAAATGCAATATACTTCATGGCAATCCAAGTGACATTCAAATCAAGAGGTCTACATCTTGCAATTTGTGCTTAATTGGTGCATCATTATCATTTTAGAATTTTTAAGATTTTGCATAATGAGGGCAAGAAGTAATAACAATGGAAACAAGTGTGAGAGAAATGTGCATTAACCAAATAGATGTTAATGTCATGTTTGGTCAAATTACCTCCTATCATTGTGAATCGAAGCCCAACATCATGATCAAATGTGGTTTTTACATTGGTAGGCTTTGGTTCCCCACCTCTTGCACAAGGGCTCATTGTTATAAATCAAAACATTTCTAAAAGTTCAATTTCAAGGTTGTTAGTTTCAAATAGTGACACTAAAAAACAAGAATAAGATCTTGAACTTATTCAAGACGATGCATGTGGAAGGGCTTGCACAAGAGCCTCAACATAGAAGAGGTGTGGGAAAAATTACAACATGTGATGAAAGGTAGGGAGACCATGGTTACTTCACCTCTGACCTCAAAATGTACCCCTATGGGGATGATGAAATGTGTCACATGCATCCATTTAAAGATGGGAACCCCATCAGCTACATATGTTGTAAAATCAATGGAATGTTCTTCTATAAAAGAACATGAATATACAATGTGAACCATAGGTTTATGCTTGTGTGGTAGGCTCAAGATAAAACACTAATTGGTCCAATGCCATGACATTTGGACAATATGCATTATAAGAAATCTTGTCCATTTTGACCCTAGATGTGCAACTATTGGTGCAATTAATGTCAAAATCAACTAATTTTGCAACTATAGTTATGTTAGTCCTATGTGTTATCATAGTCATAAGTGTTTGCATTTGCATGTGTGACTAAGCCAAGGCAAAACCAAATTTAAGTTCAAAATGCAACTACAATTTACAATCGTTATATCTTTAGATGGAAAGGTAAAGGGAAAGTGAACATTAATCATCCATTATTAACTATGCAACCATTGATGGAAGAAAACCTAGTTGTTTTGTAACTACTCTAATACTGTTTGTGAACCATACATCAATTATACAACATGATGATTATATCACATGTAAATAGGCAGGCTAGACTAGAAAGGTAGGTTAGGTAAATAACTAGGCTAGGTATAAATTAGTTAGTCAACTAACCTAGGTAGGATAGGCTAGGAAAGTAGCTAAGTATATAGATAGGTTAGATAATATGTATGTTAGGTAGGCTAAGTTAGGTAGGTAATCAATTAACTAGGTATGTAAACTATGTAGGTTAGAAAAAAAAAATGATCATGATAATATGATGACACAAAATCTTACTTGTTGAAATGTGGTGCAATGGTTAAAAGGACTTCATCACCCAATGTGAAGGTGAAAGGTTCAAATCTTCAACCTTCCAACCTACATAAATGGCTAGCATAGGTTGTCAACTAGGTTACCTAACATAGGTTAGGTGTTGTTAGCTAGTCTACTTAACATAGGCTTTTAGGTTAGGAATAGTTTGCTTATGTTAGGCAACCTAGGCTTAGGTTTTTAGGTTGCTTCAAATAGGCTAGGATGGAAACACCTCCCCCCCCCCCCCCCCCACCAAAAAAAAAAAAATAAACTTTATTTTTAAACCCACATCACAACCAACACAGACACCCCCCTTTTTTTAA
>Ga0116227_10007825_pt1 | contig 20602 bp, 18 predicted proteins | sample S1TSphgellanicum_FD_89693 | JGI IMG/M metagenome (GOLD analysis project Ga0116227, IMG submission 89693) | Host-associated microbial communities from peat moss isolated from Minnesota, USA - S1T2_Fb - Sphagnum magellanicum MG | ecosystem: Host-associated > Plants > Peat moss > Unclassified...
AACAACACCACACTGCTGATCGCGGCTTTACCGGGGTTGGTGGCGCGGTCCTTCGTCTCCTCGTTGACGTAGATCGCGGCGTCCCAGCCCGAGTACATGAAGTACGCGATCAAGATGCCGCCCATCAGCCCCTTCATGCCCCCCATGGCAACCCAGGAAAACCAGTTCCACGAGAAATGCACGGCCAGGGTGCCGCGTGCGAGGGCAGCCACACCGAAGGCTGCCGCCAGCGACAGCACCAGATATTCGAATACGACTATCAGCCATTCAAAGCGGGCGACGATCTTCAGGCCGAAGATGGCAAGCGCCGTGATGAGGAGGTTCCATGCCGCGCCGGCCATGAAGATCGCCGCGTGGTCGTCGACCCGTGCGGGAACGAGTAGTTGGAGGGTGTAAATGCCGGCGGGAATCGTCAGCGTGGTGGTACCGAGGGTGTAATAGAGGAGGATCATCCAACCCGACAGAAAGCCGAGATACGGGTTGAATACCCGGGCCACCCAGCTGTAGGTCGCGCCCGAGCTAGGGTCCCAGCGGTTCAGGCGTTGATAGGCAACCGCGATTCCCAACATCGGTACGAAGCACACCAGCAGCGGCACGATACCGCCGTAGCCGCAGGCCGCAACCAGCGCCGCCAGGCTCACGGCGAGCGTCTGGGATGGACCGGAGCTCGACAGGCCCATGATGATCGCGTCGCCCAGACTGACACGACTGATGTGGTTCGTTGCGGCGCTCAATTTCCCTGCGGTGACGCGGCTGTGCGCATCCGTGGCTAAGACATTAGGTCATTATAATGAATATGACGCCCATGCTCAACCGACCCTGCAACCCGGAACGCCTTGCGGCTTACCGGGCCATTCGGACCTGACTTTCGCAGCCCAACGCGATGGGTCCAGCGTCTTGCGCGGACTTGAGCACACAGCGCCGGAACCGTAGCGGGTGCACCATCGATGTTCCGACGGAAAACCCGTCCACTTTCCCGGCTGAATCTCTGCTGAAGTGCAGCGCGAAGCTAGCTTCGCTGAGAGCGCCCGTGAAGGTATCGGTGAACACCGGCGTGAGTATCTCGTCCGGAAACAACCACTGAGTACGGTTGAGATTCCCGCTCCGCAGATCGAGTGTCCATGAAACACCCAGATCATCACTGTAATAAGTGCCGACAAAGTCGATCAGACTCGATGGGCGCAGCTGATCAGCCGGAACTCGGGCGAGGCGAACGACGTCGGAGTCGTCATCCTTGGCATCCACGGTCATTCCGGCGCCGTCGTCATGGAAGGTGTACCGCGTGGTTGAATCGTCGGCCTGAAACAGACCATTGCCGAGGGCATGCAACGGCTGCAGCGCCTCGTCCGAGGCAAGAGCGAGCGAGCTACCACGCGCGACGAAGCGCAGGTAGGCATAGTTTTCCGCGTTCCAATAGGTGCCTGCGTATACGGCCGGTTGCGCCGTTACGGCACTTGCCGGTGATGGCGCGACGTTTCCGTGCGGAGCGTCGAGATAAATGTCGGCTACTCGTTCAGACAGTGCCAGTGCATTGAGATCGCCCACCCTGTTGCACAGGAGAATGACGCTCAAGCGTCGTGTGGGAAAGCGCAGCAAGCTCGATCGGTAGCCCACCCATTCGCCGGTGTGTTGTATGCGCGGCACCCCGCGGTAGTCGTCGCGGATCAGACCCATGGCATAAGGCGATTCGCTACCGTCCGAGCGAATCCCCGGTTCCTCGAGCACCGCAATCGCCTGCCTGCCGCCCACGATCGGCGTGTCGAAATTCCGCGCCCAGCGCACCAGATCCAGGACCGTGGTCATGACCGAGCCGTCACCCAATTCCTCGAAACTCGACATGTCGATCTCGAAGCCACCCGCGTCGCGCGGCGCATACCCGGTGGCCCGGTGCGGCACGATCATGCGGTGATCGTCATGAAAATGGGTATGAGTCATTCCCAGGGGCGCAAAGATGCGCCGTTGCGCGAATGACCTTAAGCTTTCGCCGCTCACCCGCCGGACCACGAGTGCCAGCAGAAAGTAATTGGTGTCACTGTAAAGATATTGGCGGCCAGGGGGGAAGTTCAAGGACCTTTGCCGCGTAAGCAATGCGAGCGCATCGTCGTCTGTGGTTTGATCGATCTCGGGGACGCCGGCGAGATCGAACAGATCGGTGTAGCTCGGCAATCCACTCAGGTGATGCAATAACGTGCGCAGCGTGAGTGCCGCTCCATAGGACGGAAGTTCGGGAACGAACTTGTGGATATCGTCGTCCAGGGACAATTTTCCGTCCTGCGCCAGCAGCACGATGCTCATGGCCGTGAACTGCTTGGAGACGGAACCGATGTCGAAAACGGTATCCGGAGTGATGGGAACACCCACCTCGAGGTTGGCGGAGCCGTAGCCTTGCGCATAGGCCACCGCGCCGCCGCGGGTAACGGCCACGGCACAGCCGGGCGAATCCGGCGTAGCCCACGTCGTAAAGATCCGATCGACGCGCGGATTCGTCGTGGCACCCATGCACGCGGGTGCCCCCAGCGCAATGAGGGTCAACGCCAAGCAACGGCGCGAAATACGGTTACCAGTCATAGTCGGTCATACGCTTGCTCGATTCGCCAAGCGGCCCACCCACGCTGTCCGAATCGGCCAATTCATCGTGACACGATGTCAGTCGTCTGCCAGTTCTTGCCCCGGAAACAGGGCGTCGGTGAACCCGAATTGCGTCAGATCGCGGATGCGGCGGGGATACAGAATCCCGTCCAAGTGATCGACCTCATGCTGGACCACGCGGGCATGAAAGTCGCTCACGGTGCGGTCGATGGGGTGGCCCTCGGCATCGACGCCGGTGTACCGCAAGTGCTTGAACCGGGGGACGACGCCGCGCAGGCCGGGAACGGAGAGGCATCCCTCCCAGCCATCCTCCATGACGTCGTCCAGGGCGGTGAGCGTGGGGTTGATGAGTACCGTATAGGGCACCGGGTCGGCCTCGGGGTAGCGCGGACTGTGTTCCATACCGAAAATGACCACCCTCAAGCCCACACCGATCTGCGGTGCAGCAAGCCCGGCACCATTCAGGTGCTGCATGGTGTCCCGCATGTCGGTGAGCAGGGCGCCCAGCTCGGCGGTGCCAAACTCGCGCACCGCTTCGGCGACGGCCAGCAGGCGGGGGTCGCCCATCTTGAGAACTTCGCGTATTGCCATGATTGCTAGTATCTTAGCCGCCTTTTCAACGGAAGTAACATTCGGAGCCGGCGTGAGTATTGCACGCGGCTCACGCGAAATACCCATATAGGCTGCTACCGCATGGCCGGTCTTTTATACATAAAAACATTCGGCTGCCAGATGAACGAGTACGATTCCAGCAAGATGGAAGACGTGCTCCAAGCCTCCCATGGCATGACTCGCACCGACGATCCGGCCGCGGCCGACGTGTTGCTGGTCAATACCTGTTCGGTGCGCGAAAAGGCCGAGGACAAGGTGTTCTCGCTGCTGGGTCAGTGGCGCATTCTCAAGGAGTCGCGGCCGCATGTGGTGATCGGCGTCGGCGGCTGTGTGGCCAGCCAGGAAGGGGAGGGCATCACGGCGCGCGCGCCCTTCGTCGATCTGGTGTTCGGACCGCAGACTCTGCATCGGCTGCCCGATATGATCCAGGGGCTACGTCGCACCGGCCGGTCCCAGATAGACGTCAGCTTTCCGGAGATCGAGAAATTCGACCGCTTACCCGAGGCACGGGCCAGCGGCGCCACCGCCTTCCTCTCCATCATGGAAGGCTGCAGCAAGTACTGCACCTTTTGCGTGGTGCCCTACACCCGCGGTGAGGAGATCAGCCGGCCCTTCGACCAGGTGATGCACGAAGCGCGCAGCCTGGCACGCCAGGGGGTGCGCGAAATCATCGTGCTCGGTCAGAACGTGAATGCCTATGCCGGCGCCATGGAGGACGGCACCTTGGCCGATCTGTCGACGCTGATCCACTTCGTCGCCGCGATCGACGGCATCGAACGTATCCGCTTCACGACCTCGCATCCCCTGGAATTCAATGACAGCCTGATCGAGGCCTATGCCAACGTACCGAAGCTCAACAATTTTCTGCATCTACCGGTGCAAAGCGGATCGGACCGCATCCTGGCGGCGATGAAGCGCGGTCATACCGTGCTCGAGTACAAGCAGAAGATCCGGAAACTGCGCGCGGTGCGGCCGGACATCTGCATCTCCACCGACATCATCGTGGGGTTCCCCGGGGAAACCGACAGCGACTTCATGGCCACCATGGACTTGGTCGCCGACATCGGCTTCGATCAGTCCTTCAGCTTTCTCTACAGCCGTCGCCCGGGAACGCCGGCGGCCGCATTGCCGGATGAAGTACCACACGAGGTCAAGCAGGCGCGGCTGGAATTGCTGCAGGCGCGCTTGAACGCCCAAGCGCACGCGATCTCACGACGCATGGTCGGCACCCAGCAGCGCATACTGGTCGAACGCCCGGCCAAGCGTAATGCCGAACAACTCGCGGGCCGCACCGACAACAATCGCTGGGTGAACTTCGATGGTCCGGTGGACGATCCTAAGGGACTCATCAACCGCTTCGCCGACGTTTGGATCACCGAGGCCATGCCCAATTCGTTGCGCGGTCGTCTCGTGGAGGAAGTCTGCTCGTGAGTTCCGTTCCCATGACCCGGGATCTGGTGTTCGCACCGGCCGACAATGTGCGCTTGGTGGAATTGTGTGGACCCCTCGATCAACATTTGCATCAGATCGAAGCGCGACTCGGTGTCGAGGTGCGGCGGCGCGGCAATCGATTTCAAATCATCGGCGCGGCGTCGGCCATCAAGCGCGCCGAGACGGTGCTGCAGGATTTGTATGCGCGCGCGCATCGTGAACCGGTGGACTCGGAGCGCGTGCATATCGCCTTGCAAGCGCTGGGAATGGAGACTGGCGCCATGGGCGGCGCGACGACCGCGGCGTCGGGCGCTGTATCACCTGACGGCATATCACAGGGCGCCGCCTCACCGGGTACCGAGCCCACCGACGAACTCAAGGTGCGGACCTCGCGCGGCGCGGTGCGGGCACGCGGCGCCAATCAGACCGAATATCTCAACAATGTGCGTAACCACGATCTGACCTTCGGCATCGGGCCCGCAGGCACCGGTAAGACCTATCTCGCGGTGGCGTGCGCGGTCGAGGCACTCCAGTCTGACAGCGTGCGGCGGATCATTCTGGTGCGGCCCGCGGTCGAGGCCGGCGAGCGCCTGGGGTTTTTACCGGGCGATCTGTCGCAGAAAGTGGATCCGTACCTTAGGCCCATGTACGACGCGCTGTACGAAATGATGGGCTTCGAGCGGGTCGCCAAGATGATCGAGCGCAACGTCATCGAAGTGGCGCCGCTCGCCTTCATGCGCGGCCGCTCGTTGAACGATTCGTTCGTGATCTTGGACGAGGCGCAGAACACCACCAACGAGCAGATGAAAATGTTCCTGACGCGCATCGGTTTCGGTTCGAAGGCCGTGGTCACGGGGGACATCACCCAGGTCGACCTGCCCAGCGCCAAGCAGTCGGGCCTGCGCACCGTCATCGACATCCTGCGCGGCGTGCGTGGCATCGCGTTCACCCTATTCACCTCGAAGGACGTGGTGCGCCATCCGCTGGTGCAGAGAATCGTGCAAGCCTACGAAGCGAATACTCCCGACGATCGTTGAGCCGATGCCGGTCAGTCTCGAACTCGATGTGAGCTACGCCGCCCGGCGTCCATGGGTGCCGCGGCCCGCGCAATTCCGGCGGTGGGCGGCGGCGGCGCTCGGCGGCGCCGCTACTGAAAAGTCCTGCGTAGCGCGAGGTATTATCTCGACGCCGACGCCGACGCCGACGCCGACGCCGACGCCGATGCCGATGCCGATGCCGATGCCGATGAGGGCGTCATCCGCGCAGTCCCGTTCCGGAAGGCGGCTCGCGCAGCGGATCTGTGTGCTGTCAGTGAGAGTGGTCGGCGCAACGCAAAGCCGCAGTCTGAATGCGCACTATCGGCACAAGGATAAACCCACCAATGTGCTGTCCTTCGCCGGCGCGGGCTTAAGTCCGAAGGGCCACAATTATCTCGGTGAACTCGTTATTTGCGCGCCGGTGGTGGCGCGAGAGGCTCGCAGCCAGGGCAAGGCAGCGCAGTCGCATTGGGCACATCTGACCGTACACGGGGTACTGCACCTGCTCGGTTTCGACCACGAACGCCCGGCTGAGGCCCGGAAAATGGCCTCGAAGGAGATTCAAATCCTTGATCGGCTTGGGATTTCCGACCCGTATGCGTGATCGAGTATCCTCGCTGCATGTCTGATCCGACCTCAGGAAGCACCGGCCGCTGGCTCAAGCGCATCACCCAGTCGATGTCGGGTGAGCCCCGCGATCTGGCCGAACTCATCGAGGATCTGCGCGAGGCGAGCGGCCGCGGTCTGTTCGACGGCGATGCGCTGGTCATGCTCGAGGGAGTGCTGGCGGTGGCGGACATGCAGGTGCGCGACATCATGGTGCCGCGTTCGCAGATGGTGTTCGTCGAGCGCGATGAGCCGCCGGACAAGCTGGTCGCATTGGCGGTGGAGTCGGGACATTCGCGGTTCCCGGTCATCGGTGAGGATCGCGATCAGATTCTTGGCATTTTGCTCGCGAAGGATCTGTTGCGCTTACAGACGGCCGGCGACGAGCCCTTCGAAATCCGCGAGTACATGCGGCCGGTGGTGTTCGTACCGGAGAGCAAGCGTTTGAACGTGCTGCTCAAGGAATTTCGGTTGAGCCACAATCATATCGCCATGGTGGTCGACGAATACGGTGGCGTGTGCGGGTTGGTGACCATCGAGGACGTGATCGAGCAGATCGTCGGCGAAATCGACGATGAGCACGACGTCGAGGATGATCAGACCATCCGGCGTGAAGGTGCGCGCGAATTCACGGTGCGTGCGCTGACGCCGATCGGCGACTTCAACGAGTATTTCTCGACGGCGTTTTCCGACGATGAATACGACACCATCGGCGGTCTCTTGATGCAGGAGTTTGGCCGTCTGCCGCGGCGTGGCGAAACCATCGAGGTGGGGGAACTGGAGTTTCGCGTGGTGCGCGCCGACCGCCGCCGCATCGATCTGTTGCGGGTCATCACACCCACCGATATCGAACCACCGCCGGCCGCAGAGTCCGCTCCTTGAGTACCCTGGTGCGGAGCCCCGGTGCCGCGTTTCAGCGGCAGGCCCTGGCGCGGCTGGTCGCCGCGTTCGCGGCCGGCGCGTCGCTGGATCTCGCGTTCGCGCCCTTCGCGTGGTGGCCCTTGGGGGTGCTCGCGCCCGCGGTGCTGTTCACGCTGATTCGCGGACTGCCGCCGCGCCGCGCGGCGTGGGTGGGTGCGGCGTTCGGTGCGGGCTTGTTCGCGTTCGGGACTTACTGGCTGTACACCTGCCTGCACGTGTTCGGCCTCGCGCCCGTGTGGCTCACCGTCGTTCTCCAGATCGCGTTGATCGCCCTCATGTCACTCTATTCGACGGCGCTGTGCTACCTCGCGAACCGGTTCTGGCTCAAGCCGGGGATCGCCCGCGATTGGCTGGTATTGCCGGCGCTGTGGGTGCTGTTGGAATGGATGCGCGGTTGGGTGTTGACAGGTTTCCCCTGGTTGTCACTGGGGTATGCGTTTATCGACGCGCCGCTCGCCGGGTGGGCGCCGCTGCTCGGCGTCTACGGCGTGACGTGGGCGGCGGCCTATGCGGCTGTGGCGCTCAGTGTGCTGATCGCTCCCGGACTCGCCGTCTCGCGCCGGGTCGCGGCGCTCGCGGCGTTGCTGGCGCTGTTCGTGATACCGATGCTGCTCGGACGCCATGCGTGGACCCGACCGACGGGTTCGCCGTTGCCGGTGGCCGCCGTGCAGGGCGCCGTGTCGCAGGACCAGAAGTGGCAGATCGCCAACCGCGACGCCACCTTGGCGCGGTACTCGAAACTGACCGAGCAGGCCTGGGGTGCGCGACTGATCGTCTGGCCGGAAGCGGCGTTGCCGGTACTCGCGCAGATGATCCCCGATTATCTGGCGAGCCTGCGCAAAATGGGGCGCGCGCATGATGCGGAGTTCGCCTTGGGGTTGGTCGACTATCGGCAGGATACACAGCAGTATTTCAACGGCCTATTGGTGATGAGCGCCGCCGGCGACGGTTGGTACTACAAGCGGCATCTCGTGCCCTTCGGCGAATACTTCCCGGTGCCGTCGTTCGTGCGCTCGTGGTTACGGCTGATGAGTCTGCCCTACGATGACATCTCGGCGGGCTCCGCTCACCAGCCGGTATTGCACGCCGCGGGACAGCCGCTCGGGCTCACGATCTGTTACGAAGACGCCTTCGGCAGCGAGCAACTCGAGATTCTGCGCGACGCCACGCTGCTCATCAACGTCACCAACAATGCCTGGTTCGGCGATTCGACGGCGCCGCACCAGCATTTGCAGATCTCGCGCATGCGGGCGTTGGAGGCGGGGCGCTATCTCGTACGTTCCACCAACGATGGCATCACCGCCGCGATCGATCCTGCGGGTCGGGTGGTGGCGCGTCTGCCGCAGTTCACGCAGGCGGTGATGCGCGTCGACGTGCAGCCGATGACGGGACTGACTCCGTATGCGCGCTGCGGCAACTATCCGGTGGTGATCGGCGCGCTCGGCTTGCTGGTATTGGCGGTGTGGCGGCGGCGCTGATCTGGATGATATAGTTCCGGCTACCGGGAGCCGTGTAGCGCCTCGATCAATTCCGCGTAATCCGCGAGGTGCGGCGTCGCGAGTCCGACTACCTTGGCTTGATCGTCCCAGCGCCGCAGCTGCACCGCCTGCCGGTAGTAGGGCTGTGCCTCGAACCGGGTCACTTCGGATGCCGTCATCGGGCCGCCCTGCAGTCCGAGAGTGACCACGGAGGCGGGGCTCAGCCTGGAGAAATAGTCGGGATCCGTTGCGCACAGGTAACGCTTCGCGGGCACATGTAGCCGGACGGGCTCGGCGACCTCCGCCGGAAAACGCGCCGCGAGCCAGCGACCGCCGATTTCTTCATGACGCGCATCGTGGGTCCAGTCGGCGAGGTCGTCGGCAGTGTCCGCGACGAGATGGCCCATGTCGTGCAGCAGTGCGGCGATCACCAATGCCGGGGGTGCCGCCGCCGCTCGTGCGAAATAGGCGGCTTGCAGACCGTGCTCGGTCATCGAGACGCTCTCGCCGAAGTAGGCGTCGGCGCCGCGTTGCGTGAAGAGCGCTTGGATTTCTTCGGTGAGGGTCATGGTTGGATGCTATCAGACCGTCTGGCAGACGGGATGAATTGCGGTCACACCGCCCGTCGTCGGATCCGTAGCCGCAAGCTCATGAGATCTCGACGCTGACGTGGGTTGGTGGGCGGGAGCGGTGGTCAGCGGTGCCCAGCAATCCAATCCATGTATGCATGCAGGGCATCGCGGGTGGGCCGCGGCCGCCAGCCCGTCTCGGCCTCGATCCGCGAGATATCGTAGGCACCCCACATCCCGCCCGACAGGTGAGGATCTTGGAGAATATCGGCCTCCGCGGGCGGCACGATCTCGGCATGAAACCCGGGTACTTTCTCCGCGGCCCAGCCGACGAGTTCCGCAATGGTTGAGGTCACGCCCGCGGCGATATTGTAGGTGCCATAGCGCAGGCTCGGTGCCATCAGCAAGGCCATGATCCCGCGCGCGACGTCCTCCGCGTGCACGTAGTCGCCCACCGCATCCAGCGTATTGACCCGCACGCAGGCTCGGCCCTCGATGGCTAGATGCGCGATGCGGTTGGGCACATGACGAAAATTGCGGCTCGCCGTCACGCGATCCATGGTGCCGTACACTGATGACAAGCGCACCGACGCCGTCGAGAGGCCGAAAAGATCGCCGTAGCGCTCCGTGATCAGCTCCGAGGCGAGTTTTGAAATGCCATACAATCGGCGCGGCATGACATAGCCATCCTCGGGTAGCGGCTCTCCCGGCCGATCCGGTCCGTGATGCTTGTATACCGCGCCCGAACTCACATAGATGAATCGCCGCAGGCTCGGGAGCGTGCGCGCCCAATCGAGCATGGCGACCGTGCCCATCACGTTGACATCGATGATGCGTGCCGGATCGTTGGCTTCCGGTTCGCGCCGTGCCTCGGCCGCCGTGCCGCGCGACAGCGGCGTCACGGTTGCACCGTGCACGATGTGCGTGATCGCATGATTGGAGAGCGCGTCGCGCCAGGTCGCAGGCTGCGTCACATCCGCAACGATGAGGTCGAGCCGATCGGCGACCGGCGAAAAATACGCCTGGGCGGCCGCATCCAGCGGTGCGGTATCGAGCACGGCCAGTCGCGCCGTCGGATGAGCCTCGAGCCATTCGCGGCCGAGCACGCTCATGACGAAGCCGGTGGCGCCGGTGACGAGGAGGTGGCAGTTCGACTGACTCATGAGGCACCTACTTTGGCCTGATCTCGTGACGGCACCCATGCGACGATGAGGTTGCTAGATCGGGGAATCAAGTAGCAATCCCAGCAAGGCGCGCGTCGCCACGGCGAAATCCGCCAATTCCATGCTCTCGTCGGGGTTATGGCTGCCGTGATCATTGCGCACGAAGATCATGGCGGTGGGAATTCCGATCTTTGCGAAGGTGGCGGCATCATGTCCGGCGCCGCTTGCCATCTCGAACGGTCGATCGAGACGACTCAGCAGAGCCGCGCGCAGCCGCGTATCCATGTCCGGCGCCGGCGAGTCGCTGGTGCCGCCCAGGTCGAAACGCACGCGACGCTCCGCGCCGATCCGCGCCGCCGCGGCATGCGCCTCCGCGACAAACTCGGCCATGATGGCCTCCGAGACGCTGCGAATATCCAGCACGAATCGCGTCTCACCGGCCACTTTGCTGGGTGCGTGGAGCTTCGGGTCCGTGCCGAGTTCTCCCGCCGTGAACACCAGGTCCGCTCCTTCGCGCTCATAGCGCAGCCAGACGGTTTCCAGATGATGCAATAGCGCCACGGTGGCGGCCACCGCATCCTGGCGATAGGCGCGCGGTACCGTGCCCGAGTGACCGTAGCGGCCATGGCACCGCGCGTGGCGAAATCTTCTGCAACCGCGCACCGCCGTCACCACCGCGGCCGGTAGATTTCTTTCCACGAGGGTCGGGCCTTGTTCGATGTGTAGCTCGAGATAGGCGCGGATACGCACAGGGTCCAGCAGCCGTCGACGTTCGCGTATCGCCCCAGGCTCGAAGCCGCGCGCGAGCAGGGCGTCCTCGAGGGTGCACCCGTCGCTCGAACGCCGCACCGCGAGGCACGCTGGATCCAGCAGCCCGAACGCGCCGCCGCTGCCCAGATAGGAGACGTCGAACCAGGAGGATTCCTCGGCGCGTATCGCCATCACGCAGAGATCGCACCGTGGCACGATGCCCGCCTCGCGCAATCCTGACAGCGCGGCCAGACCCGCGACCACCCCGGCCGCGCCGTCGAAATTGCCGCCGTGCGGCGTGCTGTCGAGGTGCGACCCCATGAGGATGCGCGGCGTGTCACGATCGATTCCGGGCAGCGTCATGTACAAGTTGCCGATTGCGTCGAGCGCCACCTCGAGGCCCAAGCGTAGCGCGGCGGCGCGTACCAGATCGTGTGCCGCCTGTTCGCCGTCGCCGTAGGAATCGCGCACGACGCCGAATTCCCGTCGCGTAGCGCGGTTCAATGAATCGAACAGCGACGCGGCCAGCGCCATGTCGGGTTCGACCGCATGCGGTATGCTAACAGCCACGCATGTCCCAATTACTGGCCGGAAAGATCGCGATCGTGACGGGAGCAAGCTCGGGAATAGGCCGAGCCATTGCCACGAGTTTCGCCATGGAAGGTGCCCAGGTGGTCATCGCCGATATCGTACCGGACCCGCTCGAGGGTGGCGAGACCACTCTCGCCCGCATCGAACGCGCGGGCGGGACCGCCACCTTCGAACACGCCGACGTCAGCGTTTGGGCGGACGTCGATGCTCTCGTCACGAAGACGGTCGCACGCTGCGGCCGGCTCGACGTGATGGTCAATAACGCCGCGATCTATTCCGGCACGCCGCTGCTAGAGACCAGCGCGGCACAGTGGAGCCGCGTGCTCGATGTGAATCTCACCGGGATGTTCAATGGCTGCAAGCGCGCCGTGCAACAAATGGTGACGCAAGAACCGCTCGCCGAGGTACGCGGGCGGATCATCAACTTAGGCTCGCAGCAGGGCATCGTGACCGCCCCTCGCGATGCGCCCTATGGCGTCAGCAAGGCGGGCGCGATCTACTTGACCAAGCAGATCGCGGTCGACTACGCGGATCGCTCTATCGTCTGCAATTGCATATCCCCGGGCAAGATCGTCACCGGTCAGCCCGGCCTGCCCATGGATCCCGCCTTGCTCGACAACGCCCGCCGGCGCACGCCCTGGCCGCGTCTGGGGCGCCCCGAAGACATCGCCAACGCCGCGGTGTTTCTCGCCAGCGACCGCGCGACCTATATCACGGGCGCCAATCTCGTCGTCGACGGTGGCTGGCTCGCGCGCTGACACCGCCGGTGCGCACAGTGCGGCGCACGCAGTCCGGGGCAGGCTGAATTTTCGGCGGGCATAGGCTGGGACCGGACGTTGATACCGTGGCCCTCATGGACCGCGACTATTCAGCCACTCCATCGTTCACGGACGGCCCTGCGTAGCCCGCGGCTCGCGCCTGGTCCGCGACGACGGTTTTAGCGGCCATCGACAAGTGCCAGGCTGCCCAAAAGCCGGTCGGCGCGAGCACAAGCAGAGCCAGGCGCAGTGAAGCCGCATTTGCGCCGTGAGTGCCTGCGAACTCATCGCTCAGAAAACCGACGAGTTGCGGCGCCACGATCAAATTGAACAGGTTGCCGACCAGCAGCGACCAGGCGGTAAACATGTTGCGCATGTGACTGGGCGCCAAGTTTTGCACTAGACCCATGCAAGGGCCGATATAAAAATAGATCGCGGGAATGAAGAGCCAGAACATGAGCTTGGCGACGGGCAGCGAGTGGGTCCAATACGCCGCGAACGAGGGAATGGTCGCAAGCCCGATACCCGCGGCCAGTAACCAGACGACGCGCCGCGGATCTTCCATGGCAGGACGCGAGAGCCACCACGCCGTGGCGGCGGTCGCGAAAAGGCCGCCGACCAAGTGCACCTGCCCCGTGACCGCTCCGGCGGCGCCGACATCGAGACCGTACGTGCGCATCAGAAAAGTGGGCGTCCACCAGACCAAACCCCATCCCCAGAGCGAACAGACGCCGCTGGCCATGACCACGTGAAAGGCGGCCTTTTGCCGCCCTAGAAATCGCAGCGACTCGAGCAGCGAGGCGCTTGCTTGCGAGTGCGAGTGCGAGTGCGAGTCGGAGTTCGAGTCGGAGTTCGAGTGCGGGTGAGGTCGGCGCTGGCGCGGCCGCGACGAGTCCATTCCACCTCGGACCGGCTCGCGCACCGTCAAGTACACGAGTGCGCCCAAGATGACCCCAGGCACGCCGAGTGCCAGCAACGCCGCACGCCATCCGTGAGCGTAGGCCACCGCGCCTGCGAGATCGGCTCCCAACCATGCACCGATCGGAGCGCCGAGCGCAAAAACACCCAGCGCCATGGGTCGGCGTGCCGGCGCAAAGTAGTCGGCAATGATCGAGTTGCATGGCGGCGTTCCGCCTGCCTCTCCGACGCCCACGCCGACTCGACCCAGCAAGAGCTCCGCATAATTGCGGGATAGACCGCACAGAATCGTGAAACCCGACCAGACGATCAGAGAAACCGCGAGGATATTGCGCCGATTCACGCGGTCCGCGAGCCACGAGATCGGAATGCCGAACGTGACGTAGAACAGCGCCAGGGGCACGCCGGTCAGGAATGCAACCCCGGCATCGGTCAAATGCAGTTCCATCCGGATCGGTTCGAGCACCGTTGAGACCACGTATCGATCGGCGATGTTGACGGCGTAGATCGAGCACATCACGAGGAGTACGTACCAGCGTTCGGTGCCGGAACGTTCTGAGTTCGGAGCGACGTCGGCGAGAGCGCTCAAACGCAATACGCGTCCATGGCATTGAAGGTCAGGATTCTCCAGGCGGCATCAGTGGGCATCCGCGACATCCATGCTAGTAATGGTCGGCGCCGTAGATCCGCAGTGCGACGGAAGCGTGGTGCTGTTCGATGAGTTGCTCGACCAGTTTGTCGCGGTAGGCGATCAGGCTCACGTCGTTGAGAGGGCGCTTGCGCAGGCGTGCGACTTCGACCGGGGTGAAGGGCGCCGCATGGTCAGGGACACTCGGGCCGCCGAGCGTGAGCACCATGTAATTGAGGACGTCCGCGAGTTCCTGGTCGGTCATGGTGGAGAATGCCACGTTGGGGAGACGCACCAGGTATTCGCGGCCCGCGGGGCTATTCAAATAATAGCCGACTTGGTTGCGTAGCTCGGGAACCAGGCGCGAATTCGAAACACCGTTCTCGCCGTGGCAGCCACCGCAATTGAGCAGGTAGTTGCTTTGCACTTTGTTGAAATGCGGAATAGCGCCGCTTCCGGCATCGGCGACGGCAAGACCGGCGCAGACCGAGAGAACGGCCGGCATCACGACTTGCAGGCGCAGGCGCGTCAGCTCGCGACTCCCACCAGCGCTGCCGTGGAGCAGTGGTACGTGGCGGTGGCCTTACCGAAGCACCAGACGATGTCGTTGTTGAGTGGCTGGCGGTAGGTGGGCAGCTCGCGGTCGACGCCATGGCAATCGCAGTCCTTGCCGGCTTCGCACACGGGTTTGCCACAGCAGTCGCGATAGGCGATGACATAGGAGCGGCCGTCGTCGGGATTGAGGCAGGTGCCGATCCAGGAAATGGGAGAGGGTTCGGCGCCGGGCGGGCAGGTGTGGACGCCACCGCCACAGCAGCCGCAGAGCACGCCGTCGATGGCGCAGTAGCGCCAGTAGTCGCACTTGTTCGGATCCTTGGATTGGGCGTGCCGCTCGAAGTCGGTCTTGGTGGACGGGGGCGCCGGTGCGGCGCGCGCCACGGGCAGCAGGGGCAGCACGGGTGCGGCCATCAGTGCCACACTCAGCCGCGCGAGAAAGCCACGGCGCGAGGAGAAGCCCGCCAAGCGGCGCGTGGCGAGTTCGCTCAATCGATCGAATCTTGATTTTGACACGTGGGCCCCTCGGCGATGTTACGCCGCTTGCGATTGCGACTTCAGGTAAGACTGCAAAGTGGCGTAGCCACTCTCTTTGGCGACGATCAAGCTTTCGAGGTGTTCGCGGCTGTTGACCAGACCCTTGGCGGCGATCACGCCGACGTCGTCCAGCAGCACCGCGTACGGCAACTTGTCGATGCGGTAGGTCATGCCGATTTCGGGGCCGTTGACGAAACAGTGCTCGTCCAAATCGTACTGCGCGATGAGCTTGCGCTGGTCGGCCGCGTCGGCATCGCCGACGAAGACCACGTCGAGACGCTCGCTCTTGGCGAAGTTCTTGGCGATGGGGATCAAGATTTTGCAGATCGGGCAGCTGGCGGAGACGAACAGCAGCAGGAGTGCTTTGCCGGTGGCGAGCGGCGCGCCCAGCGTGATGGCATTACCCGCCATCGCATGGACTTCGAGTCGCGGCGAGTGTTCGCCCACGCCGGGTCCGGCCGCGGTCAGCAGCGCGCCGACGGGCGCTACGCGCATGTGCAGGACACCGATCTGCCGCGCGAGGGCGAGAATGATGATGCCTTGGGCGATGACGACGATCCACAGCAGGAATTGCGAGAGGGAGGCCGTCATGGGGATGTCTCGGTGGTTGGGATACTTGGGATTTTCATGGGTGTGCCGGCGTGGTTGGCGAGCATCGCGGCCGACCTGGCGTTAGAAACTGGCCACGACGGAGGCCGCGCCGATGGATTCATCGAACTTGTGCAGTGCCTCGCCGGTATCGGCATCGACCACGGTGTCCGCGCCGTCGGAACCGAGCAGGTAGAGTTGCGGCTTGGCGCGCTGGCTGACACTGATGCTCCTGATGATGCCGCCGGGTTTGACGCGCAGCGGGTAGCGCGCGAGCAGGGCGTGAGTGGTGCGATTCAATACCCAGATTTCGCCGGCGCCATCGTTGTGCGACCAGTAGCTGCCGGCGTGCATGAGTACGAACAGCCGGTCGCTCTCTTTGTGCCAGGCGATGGGTTGTTGGCCGCCGGGGCGCCAGGCGAGTTCATCGACGCCGGTGCCCGCGGCCTTCTGGCCCGCGGCTTCGTTGAGGGACCAGGGTTTGGCGATCTTAGGATCGGCGCCCAGCGTGACGTCATAGATCAGACCGGAGTAGCTCAGAAACACGGCGGTACCGGTGGCGCCATCGAACAGGCTGTTGTCGAAGATCGGATCCTTGACGGCGTCGAAGAAGGGTTTGCTGTGCGTTACTTTCGGGGGCCCACCGTCCGGTGCCAGGACGATGGCCAATGAGCCGTCGTCGCACAGTGACGAGGCGCCGTCCTCGCCCCAGGCGAACACGAGTGCGCAGCCGGGTATTTCGACGGTGCCGCCCACGGCTTCCTTGACGAGATCCACCCAGACGATGGAGGGGGCGGGATGCATGTCGTACACGTAGGCGCGCTTGCCCGACGCGCTCAAGCTGAAGTCGTTGAATTTCACGCCGACGATGGCGCGGCCGGGTAGCTCGATTTCCTTCAGAAGATTGAGGGTCTTGCCGTCGTAAATCGACAGCAGGTCGGCGCGGGCGCCGCGGTTGCCGTGGGCCCAGAGGGTTTCTCCCACGTAAAAGCGGCTGTTGTCGGCGGCCATGCCGAAGGTCGCATCATGGCCGGCGGGCAGTTGCCCCTCTATATTACCGCTATCCCCGTCGTAGATCACGATGCCGTCCCGGTGGGACATGGCGAAGAAGCGATGCGGGGTGGCGGGCGGCAGGGTGGCGACGTCGCTGGTTTCGGCGGGCAGCACGGCCGGCGGGGAGGACTGGGCATGCGGTGCCGATGGGCTGGATTGCGCGGGATGGGTGGCCTGCGCGAACGCCGCGCTCGAGGCGGCTAGCGTTGTCCAGGTACACAGGCATGTCGAGAGACATAAGGGTACCAACCGCGAGGTTGCCGACTGTCCTAGAAGAGTCATATTACGTCCCTACGCATTGTGTCTGCGATATTTGCTCGATCGTACAATAACGGCTGCCGACGGGAGGGATTTTTTCGGCGCGAGTGCGCGCGACTGGCAAAGTAGTCCGTAAACTCACGAATATAAAGGGTTATCCGTGCTTCAATCATGATGTGCCGAGTTATGGGAGCAATTGCAACTTGAAAGAGTCAACCCCCAATGACCGAGCACATTGAGCCGCCTGCTGGGGCCCCGGCGGCGCATGCAAGAGGCGCGCGCACGCTGCTCGTCAAGAACATACACACTCTGGTGACCATGGACGATGCCCGGCGCGAGATACGCAATGCGGCGATTTTCGTACGCGGTCCCGTAATCGAACAAATCGGTGCCACCAACCTCTTGCCGAGCAGCGCGGATGAAGTGCTGGATCTTCACGGCCGATATTTGGTGATGCCCGGATTGGTCAATACGCATCATCATTTTTATCAAACTCTCACACGCGCGGTTCCGGGTGCGCAGACGTGTGAACTGTTTGATTGGCTCAAGAAGCTCTACCCGCTCTGGACCCATCTCGATGCAAGCGCGGTGTACGTGAGTGCGCAAATGGCGGCGGCGGAACTCATGTTGTCGGGGTGTACGACATCGAGCGATCATCTCTACGTATTTCCGAATGACTGCACCCTGGACGACGAGGTCCGTGCGGTGACCGATATCGGCATGCGCTTCCATGCAAGCCGCGGCAGCATGAGCGTCGGGGAGAGCCTGGGAGGCCTGCCGCCGGATGCACTGGTCGAGGGGGAGGCGCAGATACTGCGCGACAGTCAACGCCTGATCGAGCGATATCACGATAATTCTCGACATGCGATGACGCGCATGACGCTCGCGCCGTGCTCACCCTTTTCGGTATCGCAGGACTTGATGCGGGAGTCAGCGATGTTGGCACGCGCGTATCCGGGAGTCCGATTACATACCCATTTGGCCGAGAACGGTCGCGACGTCGCTTACAGCGTGGAGAAGTTCGGCATGACTCCCGGCGAGTATGCGGAGTCGCTGGCATGGGTGGGAGCGGATGTGTGGCATGCGCACTGCGTCCACTTGGATGAGCCGGCGATTCAGAGTTTTGCCCGTTCAGGCACCGGGGTGGCGCATTGTCCGAGCAGCAACATGCGATTGGGCAGTGGCGTGGCGCCTATTCGCAAAATGCTCGCTGCCGGCATCGGCGTCGGTTTGGGCGTGGATGGCGCCGCCTCGAATGATGGCAGCAATTTGCTGCATGAGGCGCGCACCGCCTGCCTGTTGGCGCGAGTGGGCGAATGCGATGCCGCCGCCATGGATCCACGCACCGCGCTGGAGCTGGCGACGCGGGGAGGCGCGCGGGTGTTGGGGCGCGATGACATCGGCCACCTGGCCGTCGGCATGTCTGCGGACTTCATTGCGCTAAACCTGGATCAACCGCAGTTCGCCGGAGCCCACTGGGATATCGTCGCGGCGATGATTCTGTGTCAGCCGGATCGGGTCGACTACGCCTTCGTCAACGGTCGTCAGGTCGTCGAGCGAGGTACACTCGTGACGGCCGAGCTGGAAATCCTCGTCGAGCGTGCCAATGCGGCGGCATTGGCCATCGCTCGGCAGGGTTCTTGATGCGTGGCTCCCTCGTCATAGGTTCGGATTCACTCGCTGCACCAGCCAGACGAGCGCGAGCGTAGCGATGGCGGCGGACCCCCACGGCATGACGAGGCGCTGGTAAAAGGCGCCGGACCGCAACCCGTAAATGATGGGCATGACGGTGAGCACGACGGCCATCTGTCCCGTTTCGATCCCGCAGTTAAACGCCAGCAACGAAATGACACGCGCGCCCGGCGGCAGACCCATGTCCGCGAGTACGGAGGCGAAGCCAAATCCATGCAGCAGCCCAAATGCGAAAGCGATCCATGCCCGACTCCGCGTGACCACGGGCCAAATATTGTTCAATGCCGCAACGATGATGGATGCGGCGATCACCGACTCCGTCAGCCTGCTTGGCAGCCGGACGATGCCGAACGCGGCGAGCGACAGTGTGATGGAGTGCGCCAACGTGAATGCCGTCACGACTTTGAAAATACTCACGAGTGCGGGACGTGCGTGCAAGACCGGCTGCCATTCCCCCTGCTTGCGCAATAGCACCGCAGGCAGCAGCAGCGAGACCAGGAAGAGAAGATGATCGATGCCACTCAGGATATGCCAAACGCCGGCGCGGAAGTACTCGACGAACGAACGCCACCGCGAGGGCGCGACAATCGAAAAGGCGGCCTGCACCGTCCTGCCGCCCAGCACGCCGGTCTGCGTGACATTGCCCGCCGTGAGACTCAGCAAGCCGCGGTGCGAGGGGTCGATATCCTCCATGACGGTGTAGTGAATGACGAGTTCGCTGATCGGGGCCGCGCAGTGCGCAGTGAATGGCAGCCACGCATAGTTGCCGTCGATTCGGTCATTCACCTGAATCGATTGAAAATCGAGCTCGCACGGCTTGTCGTTGACGATGAAAGCGAAGTGGTCCTCGAGGTAACGAGCGAGCTGGGGTGCTTGGCGCCGCAGTTCACCCCAGGTGACCTTGCCATCGCCATTGGTATCGACTCCCACTGCGAGTTCGGCATCGCGGACCGCCAGTTGCACCGCTCCGGTGACGTCGGCCCCCGTCACGCGCGCGGAAATGAAACTGTTACTCGCGATATGCGCGGATGCCGCACCCGCAAAAGCGAGCATGAGGAGAAGTCCGGCACTCTTGCCGCGGCCGCGTGTGGCTCTCATGTCGTCCCGAGATACGGGGCTAGCCGCGCATCCTCGAGCCCCGTCTCATTCAGGAATCGTCTTGCAGCGGCCCCCGCCTGTGCCTGATGCGCCGCGTCTGCAGCCCGCAGGAGGATCAATAGGTCGTCCGGCTCCCTTTGGACGCGCCAATTCGCTTGCGCCGCCGCGAGCGCGGCCATCGGTTGACGATCGACATCCAACAAGAACCGCGCCTGCTCACGTCGATGCACGGCGTCGCCGCGCTGCTGTTCGACGTCGAATGCGGTAGATAACTGGGCGTCAGCTTGGGTTCCCGCGCCGTCTTGCAGTTGCCGGTGCGCAATGGCGACGCGTAGCAGCATGGATTCCATGGATTCGTAGCCACTGAGCAGTTGCAGCGCCTCCGCTCCACGGCGCTGCCGCAGCAGCACATCGGCACAGGCGGCGCGCATGTAAAAGTCCTCGGGCGCCAACTGCAAGCCTTCCCGAAACCAGTGCTCGGCGGCTTGGTCATTCCCCAAACGTTCGGCCATTTCGCCGAGCTCCGAATAGCGCCACGCCCGCGCCTCGGGCGGCAATCCCTGCGGCGCGACCGCTGAGATGGTGGCATAGGCTTCCTGTAGGTGACCGTGGAGGCCACGAATGCTCTGGACACACAAGCTCGTGACAGCAGGGTCCGCGGCAGCGGCCAGGTGTTCGCAGGACACCATCGCTTCGTCGTAACGACCGAGTACGCGCAGCACGGTTGCGCGCGTGAGCCAGCCTTGCGCATCCTCGGGACGCTCCTTCAA
>Ga0116227_10007826_pt1 | contig 20597 bp, 13 predicted proteins | sample S1TSphgellanicum_FD_89693 | JGI IMG/M metagenome (GOLD analysis project Ga0116227, IMG submission 89693) | Host-associated microbial communities from peat moss isolated from Minnesota, USA - S1T2_Fb - Sphagnum magellanicum MG | ecosystem: Host-associated > Plants > Peat moss > Unclassified...
AAGGATAATATATGCACATTTTGCAAGTCATGACAAATCAAACAATTAGTTGATCATCCTTCCTCTTAGGCGGGGGGGAGAGAGAGAGAGAGAGAGAGAGATGTTTGCACATATGCTTCAGCTCTCTTTTTTTGGTGTGAAATTTCACATTTTTGTGGACTTTTTGTGGCGAATTCAATGATTTTTTGAAAAAAAATCACCAAAAAAAAATTTAATTAAAAATTAAAGAAAATTTTTAAATGGCCAAATTCCTATACATGGTTCAAGTAGGTGGTCAAGATTACATAAGGATGTACAATTTTTTTTTCCCTTTTCATATTTTGTTAATAGACCCAATTTAGCTAAATTGGTTTATGGACAATTGTCACCTAGGCTACATCACAAAATTGAAAAAATATAAAAAGAAAAACACTAGAGTGCATGCATCATCTATTTCAGATTTTTTTTTTTTCTTATTTACAAAAATTCAACCTAGATTAAATCTTTAAACTTATAATGACATAATGCATACATAAGGTTGTGACATATGTTGAGGTAGGAATGAAGGTGTGACATGTGAAATTGTATAGGACACCACTCCTTTGGCACATCTTGTACATGCAATTGATGAAACATGTGTGAGTATTTGGCCATTAAAGAGCTATCTATTGGGCACTCAAAGGGTATATGTATTTTTTAAATATTTTGCATGAGTCCAGCAGCCAGGTTTAGGGTTTTGGGTTGTGAAGGAAAAATCCCAAGTTTAGAAGGTGGGATAGTGGTGCATGTGCTTGAGTTCAATCCAAAGTCCAACACATGTGCTTGTGCTGCAATTGGATCAAATCTTTGGACTAAGTAACTCACACCCATGAGCCAGTTACCAAGCATAATAACTCTTTGTAATTGAGATTACTTCTTTTCATCCATGAAGAGAGCAGATATTACATTTTCATCCAAGAAGCCATAGGGTTACGAAATCATCGGGCCAATGAGACTAGCATTGGTACCTAGTGCTGAGTAGTAGTAGTTCACTAATGAAACAAGGGGTGTGTGACACACTATGGCCTTGCCATTTGCATTCAAAAGTATCTTAAGGCAAAAGAAGAATTACCAAAACTCAAATATTTCACCATTCAAAACTATAATCTTCAAACAATCTTCTAAAATAAACCAAAATCCTTCAAGATATTATAACTCTATAACTAGTCTCAATTTTCAACACAAGCCAAAATATCATCTTTCAAAAATCCTCATATAAAAATAGACCTATTATGATTACCTAGGGGCCAAAATCCCTTAAGCTCCTATACTATATAATGAATCTAAATACAATATCCTTCTTGCCTTGGTAGGCAAGGCCAACAAGGCGTGGGGTGACATGTGGGCCTTGCCAATATAGGGATATGAAATAATTATTTATTTCATTAATAATTACATTTTGAGATCATTGTTGAGGATTGAAATTATCTTTTGATTTTAATTAATTTATGAATAATTGGTGGATCAATGTTTGAAGATGCAAATAAAATATGGATATGAGATGGCTTGATACTTGATATTAATTCTGGAATCTATTTTCGCTTTAACATTTGTTCGTTAATGGTTGGTATAATAAATTGACGAATATAGTTAAGTAATTTAAATGCAAAGTAAATAGGGTTATGATTTGTCCAATAAGCTTGTGTTGTTCCAACATGACATTGTTGTGTCGGAGCATTAGTCCACATATGGTCAATTTGTGTTTTATTAAGTGTTGTGCTTTCAATACATGGAATATGAAAATTATGCATATTCATATAAGTTTGTAATCTTATTGATTCAGTTGCTATTGTTAACATGTCTATGTTAAAATCACCAATTTTTATGGTTGGATAACTTGTAGGTATTTTTATTATTATGTTTTCTAAAATGGAAATGAAAAACTTTGTGTTCATTTAAGGTGGTTTATAAATTGCAATTATGTACAAAACTTGTTATGTTTTTTTATTGAAAAATCCAATAAGAAATTCAACACCTGAAATTGTTTTTGAGAATGTATGTGATAAGAACATATTTTTATCATAGAATATCATTTTGCCATGTTGATCATAACATGAAATGTTTTTGAATTTATTCAAAATAATGTAATAAATTTCTTGTTGTGTTTGAATGTTTGGTATTTCTATTTCATTTAAACAAATAATATGTGATGAAAATAAATTTGAATTGTTAAGAATGTCTTGAAAATGTAATTTTAAAGAACGAATATTCAAAGATTGTATGACAATAATTTTTTTACAATAAGATTTTAAAGAAACAATTGTTATTTTGTTGTGCAACTGTTTTTAGACAACACATTTCTTCTTATACTAAAGTATCTATATGGAAGTTTTTGTGTGATAATGGAAAAAAATAAAAAATTAATGTTCTTTAAAATGAACCTGAGATAATGTAGTATATGTTAAGCCATGTTTTGTTACACCATTTGGATCAAATGCAAGATGATCAAAAGTCAAACCTTATGTTCAATGAATAATGTGTGTTATTGTTAATTAGATAGGAAATTGTATTCTTGTGATGATATGAGAAGGGTTGCTACCTATTTGTATTTTTGCAATTTTTTGTTTTATCAATGTCTATTTTTTGTCAATTGTAGGGATTTTTTTATAAAAATGAGAGTTTTTTATTTGCATATTTATTCCAATTTTTGAATTATGAATTTTGGAAATATATCCAAATCAACAATTCTAAATTATTTTCTATATAATCTTGAAAAGTGCCATCTACACCATTTACAAAACCATCTACTATTGCATAATTACCCACACGCAATTCTACTAACATATTTTTTTAATTAATAATTTATGATGGAAACCATTTGTGTGAGATGGTAACATTGATAATTTAAAATGAAAAGGACATGTTTCAGAATGAATATCTTTTGCAAAAAATTTGAATGTTTCACCAAGTGTTTTGTCATATACAATTTTGTTATGGGCAATGGTTTTAATATTTGTATAAAATAAATGTGATAATGTGTTATCTATTGGTGGAAATTTTAAACATAAATTGTTCATGAAATCTATGTCATCATTTGTTTGTAAAAATCCATGAATTTCAAACCCAAGGTGTTTGATAAAAATCACTTAACATTATTATATCAAGACAACCCATAAATTGATTATGAACTTGTTTTATTACTTGTAATCTATGATCAATAAATGTTAACACTCTATTGTCAACTAACGAAATTTCATCTATGATTCATAAATGTAATTGATCATAATTTTTTATTAAATTATCACTTTTTCATCACTTAATGCTTTGAGTTCATTAAAAAAATTGTTTAGAAGAATCACAAGTGTAGAATGAATGGTCATACCATAAATATTAAATGCAATTTTTCCAATGTATGTTAATTTAATAACTTTTGGTTTCAAAGGGTCAACACTTGGAATGTGTAAAGGTTTTGAAGGATATTTATTTTATATGTATATAATATCATCTACAAGAAATCTTTGTTCATCATTGAGTTTTTTTATATTTTTTGAAAAAAAATCATATGATATGTGTTCATCCATTTGTGGAGAAACATCATGAATTAGTGTTTTGTTTTTATTGGGTTTGGTTTTTAATGGTGATGAATGTTCATATGTTAAATCATATAATTCAACTTTTGTGGTATTAATAAATATCTCATTTTGGGCGGGGGTTCTTTGCATTAAAATTTATTTCATTAGTAATGATATTTTCCCATCCATTTTTTTCATGTTTTTTAGTGTATTCTTGTACTTGTGATTGAAAATCATCCCATTCATCACGATAATATTTTAAAATGTTAAAATCATATTAAAAAAATTTCCTTATTTTTTCATGTCATTTTTTACATTGAGATAAACATTTTCCCATAAAACATGTTGACCTTTTTTAAAAAATTGATTCACAGTAAAGTTGAAATAAAATTAACAATTTTTTATAATAAGTTTTTAGATTTTTATGAAGATTAAATGAAACTTAATGTATAATTGTATTATGTTTATGTTGTTTTGATGATTTAATATTGTAATTAACAACAAATTCTACTATATAAAAAAAGGTTTAATGATTGATTTATTGTTATTTATCTTTCAATTAGTGATTTGCAATGGATGTCTATTGAATTTAGAGATAATTTGTTTTATTTTTTTGAGGCAACAAAACAAATGCTCTTTCATTTTCTTGACAAGTATTTATGAATTTGAATGATCTTGCTGAATGATATAATGGGATGGATAAACATATATGTATTGCTTGTTGAATTGATATTTGTTGTGCGTTTAAAAATGCATTTCTTAGTTTTTTAATTCATTTAGATGTTGTAGTTTTTTCATGTTTAGATTTTTCTAATATAATTTGTATTTATCGAGTCATAGATTTATTGACTTTTGTTAAATAACAAGTGTAATAAGCTACCATTACATATGGATTTAAAATAAATTGTGCATCTATATTTGCCTCCCATAAAAATCTTGCATGTATATTAAAAAGATTTTTTTGCATATATCATTTGGTTTACATTTCAAAAATAATGTTGATTTTCGTATTGTAGACTGTAAAATAATTAAAGAAGTGATTGTAAATTTGAAACAAACATCAAATCAAATGTTTACATTGAATTTTATATCAAGTTTTTTGAAAATTTGAGAAGCTATTTGACGAAGATTTGGATTATTATCATATTCATTTAAATGTGATAATATTTTTGTGAATTTCATTGGTGGTTTTGGATATTGAAATGGACAAAAATTTTGTTGTTTTTTGCAAAATGTTCTTTTTTTTGCGAATTCCTATTTTAGATCATTGTTTAATCAATTGTTAAATATTTATCAATAAAATTTTCAATTTTTTCATTTGTAAAAATTCGAAATTTAAAAGCATGTTTAGACCATAATAATCCATGATCATGAATTAAACCTATGGATTAGAATTCTAATATTAAAAAAAAATCATTTATTTCACCAAATAGGTTTTTTTTTAAAGAATTTTTTGAAAACTATTCATTTTATGTTCATAATAAGGCGCACAAGTGACAAGGTCATTTTTAGCAAAATCTTTTATGTTTGGTGAATTTTCATTTTCTATAGTAAAATTTCGAGCATGTTGAACGTGTAAATCTTTTAATGTTTTTAGAAGAATAGGCCAATTATTTACTCTAGTGGTAAATGTTACAAAAAAAGTCGAAGGTCCAAGTTGTTTAATCATTGCAAAAACATCTTTTCGAATTCAATGTAAATAATCTAGAGATGTTATAATATGACCTAGTTTTTTATAACCTAAATTAAATTTCAATATTTTTTTTAGATTCACAATTTTTTGTAATGTGATTAACTTTGAAAATTTGATCACATAATTTTTCTTTTCGCATACAAATCCATGCAAAAGATAATATGTAACGTATTAAAATTTTGATTTTTAAAAATATATATTTGTTATGTGATATGCAAATTTTTTATTAACATTTGTTAATTCAACTTGTACTATTTTTTTATATGAATATGTGAAGGATGGACTTGGATTGCCATGAAACAATGTTGGGAAATTATATTCGTCTGAATATGGATCAAAGGATAATCCAAGTGGTCAAAAACCTTCTACTGGAACAATTTTTAAAGTTTTTGAACCATCATCAATAATTTGTTTAGGATGCAATATGTTTTGTACTAATGTTTCTTCACAATTTTCTTCTATGATTTCTTCAACTTTGTATACATTATGTGGATGAGCAATTTCTTCAAAATTATCACTTTTGTAATCATAATTTCCACTTACAATAACAAGTTCTATTAAACCTTGCCAATTTGGTTTTATTATAACATTTGTTGCTACATACAAAGGCATCTTATAAATTTCTTATAATTCCTTTATAATTATGTTAGGTCGAACATAACCATACACATAAATATATTTATATTCTATTTTTTTGTAATAAATATACAATGGGTATAACCAACATACCTACCTACCCTAAACCTAGGTACCAACCCACCCACCCACCTACCTACCCTAAACCTAGATGTAGTACCTACCTACCTACCCACCCACCCACACACCCACACACCCACACACCTATTTATATACACGTATTAAGTACCTACATACATACTACCTACCTACCCACTTGCCCATTTACTTACCCACCCACCCATCCATCTCCTACAACCTACTTTCATACCTCATAATCTTGTGGTGAAATGTCAAAATAAACATGTGAAATAAAAAAATTGACAAGAGTTGAACATCTTTTGATGGTGAGGTCCATTGGTTAAAGTTTTAGTTCATCATTGGGGAGGTCAAGGGTTCAATTCCTAACATTATAACCTATGTACATGATTAAGGGGCTAAGGTAAGTACGATAGGTTAAGTAGGATATATTAGGTTAGGTTAAGGTAAGTCAAGTAGGATAGGGTAGGGTAAGGTAGGCTACCACTTACCTATTTGCCTTTTTACAACCTACCTACCAATTACAATTTTTTGTAATGGGCATAACTGACTAGTCAAAATGGTCCATACTTTGCTAATAAAAAAAACCACCCTAGTCACAATGGACATGTCAAAATTGATTTGTCTGAAATGACTAAGTGGTCAAATTGGGTATTTTTTTACTAGATTTGCTAGTAAAAAAGTACCAAGTTTTCTAGTAGTGATTTGAACCATTATGCGGGCATTATTTTTAGTCCAAACATGAATTGAGCAATTCAAATATTTAGATATCCAGTAAATAGTAATGAAATCACCCCATAACCCACCATCTAATCCAAAGATAGACTTTTTTTTATATAAGTTCTTTCATCATTTACTTTCCCCTATTGAAGATCATGCAAAAATTCAAATTTTAATTCTCATGCAGGACATTTTAAGGCTTTAGGTGTGCCAAGGGTGAAACATTCTTGCAAATGTGATATACTGTTTTTTTGTATCATTTTAGAATTAAATTTTTTGTATTTTAGTAAATATGTTATTGCATCAAATAAACAATCGCCAACATTATAATGAAAATTGATTTATTTCAAACCTATTTTTTTCAACTCAATATCTATATCCATTTTGATAAATTCTTTATTGAACCTTGTAATTTAGGATCGATCTCAAAAAATTTATAGTTTTAAAGTTTTTTTGTTTTAATAATTTTAAATTTTATTAGCTTATATATATATATATATATATATATAATACAAAGACATGAAAATATAACTAAAATGATTTTGGTTTATTTCACATTTTAATAATTTTGATGATAATTTATAATATTCAGAAAACATTTTTTCAATTTATAAAATTATTTATTGAAACTTGTAATTTAATATTGATCTCAAGAATTTTATAGTTTTAAGCTTTTCTTGTTTTAGTAGTTTAAAAATCTATTAGCTTATATACATATAATCAAATAAAAGGACATGAAAATAAAATTGAAACGATTTCGCTTTATTTCACGTTTTTATAATTTTGATGATAATGTATGATATTAAAAAAATAAATTTTCGGTTTTTTTTGCAATTTATTCCTATATAGTATCTATATTATCATTAGAGGAAAAATTCAAAATGGTTTTATATTATAATTCTAATAATTACTTGTGTAAACTTGATATATTAATAATAATATATTCAATAAAAAAAGTGATATAAATTTTATGTATTAAAGTTATTTGTAAAGTCAAGCAAAGACAACATTGGAACCCCATGTTTGGTCACATAGGGGATGAGATTTCAAAAAACAAAAAAAAAAGTTCAAGACTTCTTCAAGCCCAATAGGGTATGAATTGATATGTAATTCTATTATGTAAGAAGTGATTGGCAAAAAAAATCCCAATAAACTTGTCAATTTAGACCTAGCTAGGAACAAGAACCTTGAATTAGTTTTCAACTTTTATCAATTTCCCAAAAGTAAGTTTCCTAAATCAAAGTTCCCAAAAAAGTCACAGTTTATGTATCTAATACACAAATCGGCTTCACTAAAATGGGTCCTCGAAGCAATTATGTACATAAAAGTAGGTACAATTCAAAAGATGGTCCTATCCACAAAAAAATAAATATCTATTCAATAAGGTCTCTTAAATAATTGCACACTTGTATTAAATCACAAGTGTCATATTTGCATACAACTATGTTATGTACAATAAATAGATCCTAAGCCTTAAATTGTGAAATTTCTTCTATATTTTTTTATTATTCATCTTTGTTAAAAATTGAAAATCCAACAATTCTAATTGTTGGACTTAAGATGAATCTACCTTCTCAATTCTTATCTTGAAACAACCTTTAAAAAAACCTTTGTTTTTGTCTGAAATATTTAGGGTTAATCAAATCATGACCATTTTCTTGTTTTTGTTTTGTAGGAAATCTGAGCTTGACTTTCAACTGCAACAATGTTCTTGTAATTATAATAGTAATGACCATTAGTCTAGATTGTCACAAATGGGAGTTGACAACGTGCACAAACATTTTCAAAGTAACTAGTTCCAATTAGAATGACCAACTTCCCAATAACCTACAAAATTCTATCACAACAAAAATATGGGAACAACCAAAGTGGAAACTTCATAAACAACTTTGCAAACCAAAATGAAAATAACAAAATTGAAATTAAAAACAAGTTTGTTTTACATACCTCAAAATTCATTACAAAATCTTGCCCTTTAGTGTGTATATTGTGCACTTCCACCAATCTTTCATTAGCTGCAACATCAAACACAAGAATAACAAAAATGGTTGAAAATTTTGTGAAAGTTGTTCACCAAACATAGAATTGCCAACATTTTTAACAAAAAAGGTTGCAGCTTTTCCAATGCTATACATTTCAACCAATTATACATATTATGGGTAGAACTTTGGAAAAAAAAATAATGCTTGTACATTTTGTTTGGTTGCCAAAGCTCACTCTTGATTTAACATGATAACTAATCACATTACCCAAACAATAAAAAATTAGCTAATTTATTCCACTTTTGAAATTTACAAATAATCACATTATAAGTTTTGTCTAGTTAGGTGTAGCTAGTTAAGCAACCTTGAAAAAAAAAAATTTTAAAATGCTGGTAATGAACATAAAAAGGTATTGAGCCTATTAGAAACTTTTGATTTCATGAAAATTTAAGTAGTAAAACTTATTTAATTAGGTCCACATTGCCTATTTATTTGGATCATGGCAAATTCAACCAAATTTTCCTCCTCAAGGAGCTAAAGATGAATATCCAAAATGTTGTTACATGAAAGGTACCACATTTTTGTTAAAGGATTAATATCAAAAGGGGGCACCATACATAATGATGCATTTGACTTCATTGTGAACTTGAACATTGTTTTGTTGACAATCAAGGCCACTAGCATTGAGGAGCTCAAAGACTTTAATTGCTTGCCCATCCACCCACTAGGTTTTGCCACAACAAAAAGTTGATTTAATATCTTCAAGATGTTTGGAAAATGATTTTTCATGATTCAACTACAACCAATACTAAAGATACACAATCCCAAGAACATCCATGACACCATGGGCTAGAAATTTAGTTTTTGGTTTTCAAATCAAAACATCTTTGGCCCTTGCTAAATCACACACAAATCAAGAACCTACATGAACACAAAAAAGGTGTCAATTTGCTTCAATGGTTCAAACATATTGTCCAAAATATTAAATTGAAACGTACTAATATGTTAACAACAAACAACCATATGAAAACTAGGAAATTTAAAAAAAAATCTTATAACCCAAAATAAGAAGGTTAAATGCAAACCATGGATTTTCATGGAATTTAATTAATGTGGTGTTGTGGACATATTTTTTGAAAAAAAAATGCTTGTCCACAACACTATACATTTGTTTCATTCAAACACAATCAATTATTATTATTTAAAAAGATGATATACATGCATTTTTTGAATATCTTTTCACTATTACAAAAGTGTGGTGTAGTTCACTAGCCTAAATCATTATGGGACCTTAAAAATGGAATAAGTTCATTGCATTTTAGCAATTTAAACCCTGGTTAAAGTTATTTCACTATATAATATCATTATGTAAACATCGTGTTTCACTACTAGTTGATATAATTCACTATTATAATTTATTATAATAAATAAGTTTATTTTGATGTTGTTTTAAATACCCTATATATGTTAATTTATGATATACCCTATATTAATTTAAGTTACTTTAATTATTGTAACTTATACCTTACATTATTATAAATTATTATACAATATTATACATTATTCTACCTTAAGGTATCCTAGTTAGTTTATTATACACTTTAAAGTTATTTTTAATTAAATTATTCAACTAACCTTATTTTATACCTTAGGTTATTTAATTTTAAATTAATATATGTTATTTCAAGTTATATTTTAGGTTATTCAACATCATTTTATTTTATGTTATTATAAATTATTTTATCCTAAGTATAATAACTTAAAATAATGTAACATAAAATATAATGACTTAAGGTAAAATAACATAGAATATTCAATAATAGCCTATGAAAAATGATTTAGAATAACCTCCAATAAAATAACTACTAATTACCTATGATAATATAACTTAGAATATCCAATAATAACTTATAATAGAATAATCACCAATAATCATAATAAATTGTAAAATAATTTACAATAACTACCAATAAATAACCATTAATAACCACCAATAACCACCAATATCCACTAATAGAATATTCATCAATAGCCATAATAGAATAGCCACCATAGCCCCAATAAAAAAAACCAATATCCACCAATAGTCATATATTATAATTACTTAGAATTGTCAAAAAAATCTAAGGTGAAAAAATTTACAATAACAAAAAAAAAAAACATAGAATAACCTAAAATAACTTATAATAGTTGAAAATAGCCTAAGGTGAAATAGGTTAAAATAGCCTAATTTTTTTTTAAAAACCAAAAATAACTTAGAAAAATAAAAAAATATCCTAAGGTGAAATAGCAAAAAATAACCAAATTTTTTGAAAATATCCATAAATAGTTGTAAATAATGTAAGGTGAATATTGTAGACTAATGAAAAATAACCCTGGTTGAAAGTAGCTTAAGATAGGTACTGTTATTATATTAACAAAAATCTTATCCATTTATTAAACTTTTTTTTTTTCAAAAGAATGGTCAATCAAAAAAAAATTGGTCCAAATGATTTCACACGTTTAAAAGGAAATAAATGTAATTATATACATTATTGAAGTTTTTAAAAAAAAAACTTGAATCATTTCATTTGGACAAAATCTCAATAAGATATGAATTTTCAAAGTTTATGTTTTTATAATGTTTAAAATGAAACATTTGATAAATAAAATGAAATGTAACATATTATCACAACAAATGGGGTGGCTTCATGGTAAGGGTGTTTGCCTTTGTTTTAAAGGTCAAAACATCAAACCTCACAAACGGTGTGTGTGTGTGGTCAACAATGGTAAATTGATCGAATATTCTTTTCTCTAGTTCCCTATAATAAGTGTTTAGGTTGATTACGTGGCTTATGTACTTAGGTTAAGTTTTTAACCTAGCCTAGGTAGTGACACATGTCAATAACTCATAGGATGAAAATCATGAAATTATCAATAATATTATATATTAAATAATTTAAATTTAATTGATTTCCATGTTGTTTAGTTAATTAACTAGCAAGTGAATGACTTGGTAAATTTATATTTCACTTGAAAACAACTTTGTTTCACTAGGTATTATTAAACCAATTTTGTGTCCATAACAACTTGGTTTTGTTCACTAAGGGGTTGACTAGTTTCACCATGGTAAAAATGTAATAATTCACTCAAAATCTAGTGAAACCCAAAGTGAACTAAAACACAATTTGGTGCAGTGTTTTGGTTAATTTACATATAACAAGGGGCCATTAAGATGTTAAAAATGTGATAAAATGTCACATTTATGTTCACCTAGCAAATATTTTAATTTTTATATGCATTGGGGGCCACCATCTTTCATTGTATTTGATACAACATGTATTAATGATTTATATTATTTTTTGTGAAGTTAAACATACAATAGTTATAATAATATAATGTATGAATGGTCATAAATGGAACAATCATGATTCAATATTTTTTGGGTATTTTTTGTGTTGTTTTTGTATTTTCAAATATAAGAATACATGTTTAAATTTGAAGCACCAAAGCAAATAAATACCCCCCCAAAAAAAATCAAAGAATTAAAAATTTAAAGTGAAGGGCCAAACAAAAATAGTTGTAGGTTATTATTTTTATATTGGATCTTCACCAATTATTTAACAATAGTAGACACATCTTTTGTCACACATGATGGCAACACAAAATCTAGATCTTTATGCAATTCCCAAATATGTTAATCATTATTTCAAAAGACAAATGTTTAATTCTAGAATTCAAGTTAAGTATCCACCACATTTGGATGTTTTCACATGTTTTAATTCTAACAATGATCTAAAGGCCCAAAAATTGTTTGTAATGAACAAGGAGGTCTAATCACAATACATGTCATAAATGTCACCTTGAAATACTTTAATAGTGAGCACAAGATCACACACACAAATATCTCTTATTTGTGCTTGAAATTAATGAGAACATGCACAAATTTTAACAATAATAAGATGCAAACAACTATAAGCAAAACGTGGAGGTCACATAGTTGTTCATAGTTCAACTTGGCTTGTTGGTTTGTAAGGTTATCCAAGGCAACTTTCATAAGGAGAGTTTAATATTAAACCATCATTATTTTAACAAGGCTCAACATTAAAATCCACCTTGTTTTCACATTTTGGAAAATTTTGTTCCTTTTTGTTTCCATGAAATTTACAAGTTTTGTGAACTCTAAGTGCTTGTTAGGTGAATGTGCAAAATATGAATGCAAGGTTTGCAATAAAAATTCACGTGAATCATTAAAACAATTTCAATAAGGTTTGAACAACCAAATTGATGTGATGGACCATACAATGGACCCTTATAAAATGAAGAGCATAGTTGTCATGCATTTGTTTTATAACATTAGTCTTTTTGCCTTGATACACATTACATCAATTTGCTTTCAAATAAATGAACTTTTTTACAATTTGGTTTTTAGGTAAACCATCACCCATTTTAGAAACTTGACAATTATTTTACTTGAATTATTACTCTTTAATCTTTCAACCACCTAATTCAAAAAGATGAGAAATATAATCCTTTATAGCCAATTTTCCATCACATAGTAGTTGGTTGTTAATTGTAAAAATTCCACCATAATAAAAAGCCATATAACAAGTACATCATAAATTTATAAGCTTCATAGGTTCATTCCAAATCTGTGCAAAAGTTGTTATTTCATGGGTTTGTATCATTTACACACGAATGTCATGCATTATTTAAACATGAAAGTCATGTGCACGATTTTCGTGTGTAAACAATATGAATAGACACACAACATTCGTGTTTAAACAATATGAATAGGCATATGACATTTGTGTCTAAACAATGCACACAACATCAATGTTCAAATGGTACAAGTAGATGAATGACATCCATGTCTCTTCCATACGAACCTATGAAAAAGTAGATTTTGCATGACTATTGTGACCCATGAAGTTTGTAATGTAGCCCCATTATTGTCATGATTGTTTTCATAACTTTTCAATGCATGAATTTTACCAAATTGTCCAACTCAAGTTATCATTCTAATGTTCATTGCTATTTTCTTAGCAATGGTAAGAATTCAAACAAAGGCCTCAATGTTTCATATTCCAACATGGGCCAAATCTTCTTACAACAAATGGAAGTTGTGGCAAATTGCACAACTTGCCTTGGATCAAAGTATGGTTGGGGTACCAAAAAAGATTGTTTCTTTTTGTATCTATTGGACCTCTCATTTAAAACATGTTGTAATTTAATGGCACATTCATATTGAAAGTTTGATTTTCTTCATGGATAAATTCATTAATAAGGTATTATTTTATGCATAACATGTCAAATTTGAACAAGTTTTAGGATTCTTACCAAGTCATGGAAAAAAATCCAGGACTTTGTCTCCTAAAAACAAAAGGTTCAAGAATTCATAAAGAATGTTTAAACAATTTTTTTGGCCCAAGATTTTTACCACAAATACCTTTGGTACTAATGTAAATAAAATGTATGAGTGACAAAAACCAAATTTAGTGTTGCAATGTAAAAAGTTTCGAAAAGTGAAATTTCTAGGAATTTTGGGTCAGTGATAAAACATGGTGCACATTGGATAAATTAGAATATTCTTACTTTTATAAGTGAAAAAAAATAAAAATTAGATGCCTATATAAAATTTGGAACAAAATTATTTTATTTGACATGAAAAAAAGAAGAAATTTAAGATAAGTCATAGGAATAGTGAAGAAAAAGGTGAATTTGAGTCTTTAGGAGTGTGTTTTTAATGTTCATAAGAGGGTACCCCAATCATGTTTTGACCTCCTTACTTTTTTTCTTGCACTTCATTTGCAATTTGGGCAACAATAATTTCTTAATTGTGAAAAAGAAGCAATTTATGGTTCTTGGCAATATTGTAAACTTTGGAATATATGTCCATTTTCTTTGTATTAATGCCTATTTTCTCTTTAGTTATTTTATGACCTTCATGTTTACAACTTGAAAATCCCACTTAAAAATAAACCAATGTTGTTTTGGTATATTGTTTTTCACATACTAGACTTGTATATATATGTCCAAGGGCAACATTTAGTTAAATGGGTAAGGTCCTAGGTAAAATATGTTTTTCCAACATATGGTATTTTCATTGTATGAATATTTTGAAAATTTTAATACCTTAATCCTAAGCATGAATATATCAAAAAATAACTTGACATATTAAGGGTGTATATAAAACGATATGGTATTAAAATGTTGAGATTTTTTTAAAAATAAAAAAATACATTTACATAATTTTTAATACTAAAAAATTTAATAAAAAAATAGATGGCAACATCTTACACCTCAAGAGCCTTAAAGGATGAAGAAGGAAATTTAAAATAACTTTATCGAAGAGAAAAAGCAATAAAAATACCAATTGGGGCCACCTAATAGCCTATCCATGATTTTAAGAAGAAGATTTACAATGTACAACCTAAGTTACACTTCAAGAGCAAAAAACAAACAAAAAAATAGAATCATTCCATGTAGGGCCACTCTAAAAACTTATCCAAAACTCAAAAGAAGATTTGCAACATGCTTCAAAAAGAAAAAAAAGAGAGAAAGTGGGCCCACATTAAGCACAAACAACTTTCATTTTCCAAGAAGAAAAAGACAAAGTGAGCTCACATGGAACCCATCCACTTATACCTTAACATTTGTAGACATATCTTGAGATCATCTTTACATAAAAACGAAAACAAAAGCAAAAAAAATGGTGCCACAAACTTACAACTATCTTGCAACTAACCACAAAAAATTGAAGCTTACCCTAAAAGAGCCCATTGCATTTTGATGTTGACCTTGCAAATTTGTTCTGCGTCTTTAATCACTCTACTAGCCACTCTTTCAAAGATTTTTTTAAGCTAAAAAAAAATGCCCTAATTACCATTACACCTACCCCTCCCATCCTCAATCTCTCACCCTAAGTATTGGTCTCAACACAATATGAAACATTTCAAAACTTTGATTAATATGTTTCAACCTAGGTATGTCCACACAAAAAAACTCATAAGTTCTATAATCAATCTAAATATATATATTTTAACACATACCCAATAAGTAGGTTCTAACATACTTTTATACATATCAATGTACATACTATAAATGTACCATGTATACCAATACAACACCGGAATAAACAATTTATTTTTCTTTTCCGCTTCACTATAAGTCATGCACTTGACAATGTGCAAATTGCCATTTGAACCTATACACAACTATATTCATGGAAGTCTTGAATTTTTTAAAGTGACATCATAGTTCCATTTCTTCATTTATGACTTGGATAGGACATTGTGCAAATCTATTTCAAGGGTGGGAGAAGATCCACCCAAGGACCTAATAGCATTTTCATGATCTAGATTTAAAGCATCAAAACTATTTAGAAAAAACAAGGGGATGATGAAAGAGGACCATGAGTGTTCCCCAAGGGTGACCTCAATAGTACCTCAATAGTTATCCCATATCCTTTGCCCAAAGCTCTCCCCTTGTCACCATAGGTGACCCAAAGAAACTCCTATTTTGGGGAGCTACTTCCCAAGTTTCAGTTCTTTTTTAACGATGGGAAAATTAAAATGGCTCATTGCAAAATAGAATAAAATTGGGGAGCCTCCCAAGTTTCAGTTCTTTTTAAAGTGATGCGCCAATCAAAGTGGCCCATTATTATTTTTAAAAAAAAGAAAAAAAAAATTGCACCCATAACCTCCCATCTTAGAAGTACCAAGGGAGGAGGACATAACATGCCAAGTAGCATATGAGAAGGGTGTTGTAACATGTTACATAACCCTAGCACTCACAACATGCCCAAACCATATATGACATGGACCCAAAACATATCTACAAATGCAAAGGTAAAAATAAATGGGGGCAAAAGGCAGATTGTGGAAAAGGAATTAGTACCGATTGCATTAACAACTATGGGGGCATATGTAAATTCTAGGGATGGCCCGCATTTTGGGAATGTAAATTTTAGGGATGGGCTTTACTTCTTGTAGAGTATGAGGCAAAGTGTTCATGAACCTAAACATACTTAGATCATGAGGCTTGGGAATGGGAGTGTTTAAAAGTGACCTCCATTTTGAGTTTCTTATCTAACCTAAACGATCTAGTAGGTTGCGATTTTGTTTGAGGAGAGGAAAAACTTTACATGCAAGGTGACCTCCACATTCGCTAGAACACTTCTACGAGTTCTTTAGGGAGTTAGGTGTCATATCGTCCTGTTTTGGAGGGATGATCTTTTAAACAAGGAAATTCCTCTGAGTTGCTTCACTCGGTGATGAGATAGCAGCCATGACACCACCAGCCCAACAACAATGAAAGGATTTCTTCTTCTTTTTGGTGTGGGTCATGACTTGTGAGGGGGCCCAAGGATAAGGTGGTAGCCAAGTCTGGCCCCACATTTCAGGATTGTTTCCCACTTTGTGGTCCTAAAAGTCCATACCCATCATGAAGCATGAGGTGTATGTTATGATTAGACTCATGTTTCAGGAACGACATGACCAGCCTAAATATACCTCATGACCAGCCTAAACATAGGTATATCACCACGTGATAAGAGTGCCAAGCAAAGTGGTATCTGCAAAGTAAGGAAATTTTATTAAATCTGGGTACAGAAATGCTAAAACTCAGCATTTAATGCACAAGGTTCGAGAGTAATAATAATAGTTGTACAGCTAAGAGGAGTGACAAATATATGCAGCAGCAGTGGAGGCGCTCAGGAAAAAAGAAAGACAGCATAAAAACTCAGTTTGGGTCCCAGTTATGCGTTCGATGCCCTATTATGTCGTCACTGGTCGTTCATGCTCCCTAATCGCATGACTTTACGGATAACTCTAATACATAGAGTTCAACTGGGTATAAACCTCCACACAATGGTACCTACAGCTTTGGAGTGACGCCTACTAGAAGTAGTATGGGGTACTTAATTATTCATGCTTCTATGAATTAGTGAGGGTTTTTTTTTTGTTTTTGTTTTCTCCTCAGAAGGAGCCATTTGATTTGCTCACCACCAATATTTTCGGAACATGGGCCACTCCCCCCCCCAACATAGGATCCTAAATGTTCTTCCCTCCCCAAAATAGAAGTATGCTTTGTCAAGGCTTTAGGTACTTATTAGGAATGGCTTGTAAATTCAAGAGACTCTTTCTTACCTATGTTAAAAAAAAGCCATGTTCACCCACTTCCTACCACCCATTCCTTTAGTGATGATTCAAATGGTGGTACCTAACTAATATAAGATCATCTCTCCTCACACCAATACAAATGGCTTGCACATTGCATTTTTGAATGAAGTTTTGTTGTCAAATAACATGAAACTCAATTTTGAGCCTATAAACATACCTATGATAGGGTGCCCTTTATGAGAGCTAGTAAAAGAAAATCATGGTTTTTGATTTGGGAAAACAATAAAAAATAATTACAAAGACCAACACCAAGGAAGGAGATCAAGTCATGCCCTTAGCCGTAGAAGTTTTTGATTGTTTATGCAAGTGAGTTAATATTTCTTTACATCCTTGTGCCAACAACATATGGGGAGTGAAAACCTTGGGAGCCCTACTCCCACCACCAATCTCAACTCTCGCCACTTGTTGACCCTCACCCATCCTCACATCCATCTACTAGTAGATGTAAATATATGAATATTTTATATGTAGGGTAAAGGCCTAGGGTGGGGGCCAATTCTCAAAATAAGGTGCCTAGGATGAGGCAATAGCCAAGTCTAGGCCTCGCACTTTGGCAATGTCCCAAGCCATATGGGCCTTACCTATCATAAAGCACGAGACAAGATTTATCATGAACCAAACCTACCTAGATCACAAGGTGTATGAATGGGAGGGTTCTTATACCTATATTTTGAGGCTAGTGTTGTGCATGTATTGTTTTACACAAATATACGCATTGGATATTTATAAGTTTTACAATATAACATAATCTATTTTTTCAATTTGATATACCCTAAATTTATTCATACCTTCTTTTCTAACAATTGTTAGACAAATATATTCATAGACTAATGAGCCAGGGTTCCCTAACCTTGAGAGCCCTAATAGGGAGTTCTAAGTTTATATTCACAGGCCGATGCAATATCGCAAGATTGGTCAAAGAATGCTTTAAATAATGTTTAAATAATCTTGAAATAATCAATCACAATGCTTAAAACAAGTTTTTTTGGATATTTGATACTTATACTGAATTACTTTTGAATTTATTCACATGGTGCATTAATATATTAGAAACATTATGCTATAAATGCAATAGACATTCATGAAAATTTGAAATTAAACATGATTTTAATTTTGTTAACTAAGCATTTTGTTACAATTCTTATGGCACTTTAATTTGTTAATGTACCCATACCTTAAACCTATTCATATACATTTTGCACAACTCTCACTTGTGCATATATGGGCATTATATTTTAAAGATTAGGTATGTAGGTTTATGGTAAATAGGGTTATACACCTACATAATTAGTCTATTACTTAGATATACCCTATGACCTACCTTGCTTGAAACCAAAAAAGGACCCTAAAACCTAATTATTCCATTGTGCATACTAAACCTCTCAATTAGTTAGTGTTTCTCCTTTCTATATCATAAATCCCAATGACCTCCATTTGGAAAAAAAAGTACAATGAATTGGGTCCAAAATGTACACATTTGTCTTCTTATTGCCTTGAATATATATATATATACCCTGATTTTAACCTAATATTATTTATATGATAGGTTGGGTTGCTAGGACCCTATCATATCATATTCTTAGAAGTATAAAAAAATGTGTATCCAAACCTTACTCTAATTTTTAAAATGACAAGAAATAAAAAAATATTAATTTTTTAATATAACCTATTCCTTGGGTATTTAAAAATATATATGCCCTTGCAACATCGGTTCATGCATGTGGTAATGTTTTATTCATATTTTACGACAAATAAAACCACAATGAAGTTATTCATTCACAAAGACAACAAAACGCAAAAGCAGAATTGTGGGTTTCATTGAAATTGAAGATGGCAATCAAAATGCAAGGCAACATGGGATTACATCAAAGGAAAATATAGAGGAGGAAACTAAATTTTTTTCCCAAGATATTAGAATTTTCTTTTGTCTTTTATGTTTTACCTATGTCTACCTAGAGGCCTAATTACATTATGGGATACTTAAGGGGGATTTAAAGGATGGCATAAAGCCCACCTATAGAGTTAGTTAAGGATTTTTGAGGTTAGAGGGACACTTAATGATTATTTAGGGGACTATCCAAGGTTGATTCTTAGTGCAAGAGAGGGTTACATAGGGGATTACTAAGGGCTACCTTAGGGGCTACCTAAGGATGACTCATAGATTCTTATGTAGACCATATGTAGCTTTCTAAATAATTCTTAAGTATCGATAATTTAGGTACATGCTTAGGTAGTCTTTATCTAGCACTTTAAGTAGTCCCTATGTGACTTCTATGTAGGCTTTTGAAAGTCTTTATTTTAAATAATCTTTAAGTAAGCTTTAAATAGTTTCTGAGTGTGCCTTACATAGCCCCTAATGTAGGTAATTCTTTACTAAGTAGGTTCATAGATAGTCCATAAATAATCCTTAGGTAGGGTCCTAACTTAGTTAGATTAGTGGTGGTAACTTTCATAAATTTGTAGTGTGGTTAGAATAGAAACTATAATGACCACTTTGGGTATTCATCTTTAGGTTGAAAGAATGATTCTCACTTTGGTGAACTTTATGGATAATTCAAGAGGAGACGAGTGAGTACAATGAAGCTCAAAGAAGGATTCACACGTTGGTGGTTGGTGGACTTTACGGATAACGCATGAGGAGAAAGAGTGAGTACAATGAGACTCAAAGTGAGCATTACTTGATGGATAACTTTAATACATTCATTTGCATGTGAGTGTGGATCAATTTTTTTTTTTTATTTATTTTTTTTTTTTTTTTTTTTTTTTGTTTTTTAATTTTTTATATTTTTTTTATAAA
>Ga0116227_10007827_pt1 | contig 20597 bp, 16 predicted proteins | sample S1TSphgellanicum_FD_89693 | JGI IMG/M metagenome (GOLD analysis project Ga0116227, IMG submission 89693) | Host-associated microbial communities from peat moss isolated from Minnesota, USA - S1T2_Fb - Sphagnum magellanicum MG | ecosystem: Host-associated > Plants > Peat moss > Unclassified...
CGATGTTATCTGTTGATGATAAATTTGTTATTTATTTTACATAAACTATTGACCGAGCCAATTTTAGATTTTAGATTTTGGATTAAAAATTCAAAATCTGAAATCTAAAAAGGTTTCAAGCCCCCAAATTCATTTGTGGCACAAATCTAAAATCTAAAATCCAAAATTTCTTACCTCTTGCCCCAACATCGACGGTATGGGGTTAATCTAAAATCTAAAATCCAAAATCCAAAATTGATTGACTCCCAGCGCAGGCACAATGGTATGGGTCCTTGTTGCGGGAGTAAAAACTTACACCTGTTTTCCCACGCTCAACGCGGTAATAATTTGGGAATTAGCCTGGGGAAAAGCAAATTGATCCAACTCACTTACGCTCACCCAGCGAATTTCATCACATTCGATAGCTTGGGGGATACCGGAAATATGGCGACAGTGATGCACAGTTAAGGTGACGCGCAGTTCCGGGTAGGTATGGTCAATGGTAATTAGATGCTCCCCCACCTCTACCCTAATTCCTAATTCTTCATAAATTTCCCGCTCAATGCATTCAGGGACAGTTTCACCCGGCTCAATTTTCCCCCCAGGGAATTCCCATAGGCCGCCCATTGATCCTTGCAACCGGCGCCGATCAATTAATATTTGCTCTTGGTCATTCCAAATTACAGCTACACCAATAATTTTGTGGTGGGGGATAGAGTCCAAGTTCCTACTCCACTTCGGTATTCTTAACTTCAGTTCCTTGTAAAGCTAAGTCAAAGTTCATCCTTTGTTCAGCATTCCGCAAGAAATAACCACTCATCATTGCCGAAGCTAGGAGCCGACCAAGACTTTCACGGTTAGTTGTAATTGTGATTCCGAAGTGTTCCGACGGTAGATTCCCTAATAATCCCACTATATTCCGTTCCATCACCTGAAAGACTTCGGGAGAAGAAGGCCGTGATAGTTGGGTAACTGTTTCCGGACTTAATGATTTAACGTATTGCCAGAGTAAATTGCTAGTTTCAGAGTCACTGCTAAAAAATTCTGATACTCGGTTGGATGGATTACTCACTTTTTACCTCCTGTTCAACCACCGTTAATGGCTATTGGCTTCAGTATCAACTAATGTAACAGGATTCTAATTTCTTGGTAGTCGGTGTAACCGTACCTCTAGCCAGGTATTTTCTCTCCTAATTGGGGGCAGGGGGAGAGATTGATCTGTTCTCCCCTAATCCAAAATTCTCCCTCACCACTCAACTAGCCAAATACTCATCCATGGTAGCCTTGGACTTACGAAGCTTAGTTAGGGCTTCCCGCTCGATTTGCCGAACTCGTTCACGGCTAATGTTGAGGATTTCACCAATTTTAGCCAGAGTCAAAGCTTGCCCATCGTTTAGCCCAAAGCGGAGTGTAATTACTTCCTTTTGTTGGGGAGTAAGTTCTGCCATGAGTTGCTCTAAGTCGTAGGAGAGGGAGGATTGCATGACAAATTCCTCTGGAGAAGCACCTGGGTCTTCTAACATTTCTCCGAGTTCGGTGTCGTAGTTATCTCCCAAGCGCAAGTCTAAAGACAGGGGTAGTCGGGCCTTTTCCAAATACTCTCGCACCTGTTTAGGTGTCAACTCCAATTCCTGTGCCAGCTCGGCTGCTGTGGGCGCACGTCCTAATTTCTGGGACAGTTGGCGCTGTGCCTTCTTAATTTTATTTAATTTCTCGGTAATATGAATAGGCAACCTGATGGTGCGGGCTTTTTCAGCAATGGCACGGGTAATGGCTTGGCGAATCCACCAGTAGGCGTAGGTAGAAAACCGATAACCTTTAGTTGGGTCAAATTTTTCCACACCCCGCTGCATCCCAATGCTGCCTTCTTGAATTAAGTCGAGTAAATCAACATTGCGCTTAATGTACTTTTTGGCGACGGAGACTACTAACCGCAAATTGGCTTCTACCATCTTGCGCTTGGCTGTTTCTCCGTTAGCGATGGCTTCGTTTAACTCTGCCAGTTCTATTTTTACTGCTGTTGCCCACTCTTCTAAAGTTGGTTGACGACCTAAATTGTTGGCTAGACACTCCCTGGCCTCGTATAAGGCAGTAGACCTTTGTACCTGTTTCCCCAGGAAAATCTCTTCTTCATGGGTTAGGAGTGGTACGCGGCCAATCTCACGCAGGTAAGTCCGTACGAGGTCCGTCGCTGTCTGAGCGGTCTTCATGGCGCTACTCTTTGGTGATGATAGGGTCTCTGGTAGGGTCATTAACTTATTAAGTACTGGTAAATAGTCTAACCGTGCCTTGTTTTACAGTTTGCCTACCCGTGGGTTCAGGCTGCTGATATTCATCTATTTAGGTTTCTCAACTGCTCGGTACAGTGACTTTTTGATTTACGCAAGTATCTAGGGCTAGATAAAATGTGTTGCATACAACATTTTTGGCTTTTTCCATGATTAATAATTGTAACATTTATGAAAATAATTTGCCTATATGGCAATATTGAATTTTCTAGCACTTGATCAAGTGCCAATCATTCTACTGAAGACCATCTGGAGAGGGCTTCAGTAAATATTCTGGAGAGGAGCCAGGAAAATATCTTCCTATCCTGGTTCTACTCCAAGGGCAGGACTGACTCGACCAAGCACTACTAAAACTTCCTCATGATAGTTTCCTCATATTTGTTAAACTATCTTAATGAGAACCCTAGTGATTCCTTTGTAAGAATTCCTTAACATTCCCCATAGCAGCAAAAAAACTGAATTTTGACCTCCTCTCTAACGGTATTCTTGGATGGCTTTGACATCTAAGGTTGTGGTTTGCAGAGAACGGATAGCAGCAACAGTAGCTTTGGCACCTGCAATGGTGGTAATAGTTGGGATTTTGTAAGCTAAAGCTGCACGCCTGATTAACCTAGCATCGGTTTGGGCATCTTCACCGGAAGGGGTGTTGATGATGAGATTGATTTTTTGGTTTTTAATGGCATCGAGGACGTGGGGACGACCTTCGTGGAGTTTGAGAACTGATTCCACTGCTAACCCCTGTTCTTGAAGGAATCGGCGTGTACCGAGAGTTGCCATCACACTAAAACCTAAATCGATAAATTCCCTCACCACAGCTACAGCAGCAGCTTTGTCGCGATCGCTCATGGATACAAACACAGTCCCCTTCAACGGCAACTGCTCCCCTGCCCCCAATTCCGCCTTGGCAAAGGCCCTGCCAAAGTCGGTGTCGATCCCCATCACCTCACCAGTGGAGCGCATTTCTGGGCCCAATATTGTATCAGTTCCTGGGAATTTATTAAAGGGTAGCACCGCTTCTTTGACTGCAATGTGGGAGGGGATGATTTCTCGGGTGAAATTCAATTCTTCCAGGGTCTTGCCCGCCATAATTAAGGCTGCGAGTTTAGCTAAGGGGGCACCAATGGCCTTGGAAACAAAGGGGACTGTTCGGGAAGCGCGGGGGTTGGCTTCTAGGATATACACCTGGGGTACGTAACCCTGGGTACCAACAACAGCAAACTGAATGTTCATCAACCCTACAACTCCTAGCTCCTGAGCTAGCTGCACGGTCCAGGTGCGAATTTGGTTCAGAACCGCTGGGGCCAGGGAGATGGACGGCAACGAGCAAGCGGAGTCTCCTGAGTGGATTCCCGCCTGTTCAATGTGTTCCATGATGCCCCCAATTACAACTCGTCCTGTGTGGTCAGCGATAGCATCTACATCGACTTCAATGGCATTTTCTAAGAATTTATCAATTAAAATCGGCTGGTCTGGTTCAACCTGCACGGCAAAGGTCATGTAGCGTTCTAGTTCTGTATCAGAATAGACAATTTCCATAGCCCTGCCCCCTAGGACATAACTAGGGCGGACCACCACCGGGTAGCCGATACGTTTAGCCACAATCAGGGCGTCTTCGTAACTCCGGGCAATTCCGTTAGCTGGTTGAGCAATATTCAATTGTTTGAGAATTTGTTCAAACCGTTCCCGGTTTTCTGCCATGTCAATGGCATCTGGGGGAGTGCCCCAAATTTGGGTTGTGGAGGTGCCAACTTCGTTCAGATAGGCCTGCAATGGCACCGCCAATTTTAAAGGTGTTTGTCCACCAAATTGGATGATGATGCCCACAGGATTTTCCGCCTCGATGATGTTGAGGACATCTTCTTTGGTCAATGGCTCGAAGTACAGGCGATCGCTGGTATCGTAGTCTGTGGAAACTGTCTCTGGGTTGGAGTTGACCATAATTGTTTCGTAGCCTGCAGCTTTGAGGGCATAAGCAGCATGGCAACAACAGTAGTCAAATTCAATTCCCTGTCCAATGCGATTGGGACCTCCTCCTAAAATCATCACCTTCTTTTTGGTCGTGGGCAGAACTTCCGTTTCTGTTTCGTAGGTAGAATAGTAGTAGGGAGTTAATGCCTCAAACTCTGCCGCACAGGTATCTACTGTTTTGTAAACTGGAATCACCCCTAGCTGTTTACGGTATGCCCGCACCTCATCTTCGCTAGTTTTGGTGGCGTAGGCAATTTGGCGATCACTAAAACCCTGCCGTTTCACATCATATATTTGCTCTTTTGTCAATTGTTTTAATGGAGTACGTTTGAGGAACTTTTCCATCTCCAACAGTTGCTGCATCTTATCGAGGAACCAGGGGTCAATGGCGGTGAGTTCATAGATTTCCTCCGTACTGATGCCCAGTTGCATAGCGTGGCGCACAGCAAAGATGCGATCGGGGTTGGGGGTCCGCAGGAGGGCACGAATTTGCTCCCCACTGGGTAGCTTCTCTTTAATGTCACAACCCCAACCCGCTCGCCCTGTTTCTAGAGAACGTAGGGCTTTTTGGAAGGACTCATTAAATGTCCGACCAATGGCCATGGCTTCCCCAACGGATTTCATCTGGGTCGTGAGTACTGGTTCCGATCCGGGGAATTTTTCAAAGGCAAATCTGGGGATTTTGGTTACCACATAGTCGATAGTCGGCTCAAAAGAAGCGGGGGTCTTCTTGGTGATGTCGTTTTGAATTTCATCTAAGGTGTAACCGACAGCTAACTTAGCAGCGATCTTGGCAATGGGAAAACCTGTGGCCTTGGAAGAGAGGGCGGAACTTCGGGAAACACGGGGATTCATTTCAATTACTACCACGTCTCCATCAACGGGATTCACCGCAAATTGGATATTGGAACCACCTGTTTCTACCCCGATTTCGCGAATAATTTTAATTGCCAGGTCCCGCAACCGCTGGTACTCCTTATCGGTGAGGGTTTGAGCTGGGGCAACAGTGATGGAGTCGCCAGTGTGGATGCCCATGGGGTCAAGGTTTTCGATAGAACAGATAATCACCACGTTATCTGCCAAGTCCCGCATCACTTCTAGTTCGTATTCTTTCCAGCCCAGTAGGGATTGGTCAATGAGAATTTGGGACACAGGGCTGGCGTCGATACCAATCTGGGCCATTTCCTCAAATTCTTCCTGGTTGTAAGCAATACCACCCCCACTGCCCCCCATGGTAAAGGCGGGACGGATGATCAGGGGGTAGGTCCCAATGCGTTGGGCGATGGCTTTGGCTTCTTCCAGAGAGGAGGCAGTACCGCTGGGGCACACATTCACCCCAATTTTTGCCATTGCCTCATTAAATAGTTTGCGATCTTCAGCTTTTTCAATGGCTGGGAGTTTAGCACCAATTAATTCCACGTTGTACTTAGCTAAAACTCCATTCTTGGACAAAGCCACCGCAAGATTCAGGGCAGTTTGCCCCCCCATGGTTGGGAGTAAGGCATCAGGGCGCTCTTTGGCGATGACTTTCTCTACTATTTCCGGTGTTAGTGGTTCAATATAGGTGGAATTGGCTGTCTCCGGATCGGTCATGATGGTTGCTGGGTTGGAGTTGACCAATACCACTTCATAGCCTTCCTCTCGTAGGGCTTTACAAGCTTGAGTCCCAGAGTAATCAAACTCACAAGCTTGTCCAATTACGATCGGACCAGAACCTAATAGCATAATCTTCCGGATGTCATCACGTCGGGGCATAGTCGTTGCTTTCGAGTACGAGAATACGAAGTCCAGATTATTTTAAGGTTCTTTTTCCTCACTCATGCTTTTTATTATCAAGTTTTCCAGGTTTAGGTTGATGCTTAGTAATTTGTAATCTAAGTAATGTAGACGACAATCTAATAAGGGGATTAAAATACGGTAAGCCTACCGGTTTTTGTGAAAATCTTAGCCACTGCGTTGAGGGGGTTTCCCGACTTGAAGCGACTACCGTTAGCCTGCATCAGTAAATTTGGACGATGGTATGCACTATTTATTACTACCGATCCTGAGCTTTTTGATTGGCATCATTGTTGGCCTGACGGGAATCGGGGGAGCGTCTCTCATCACCCCGATGTTGATTTTGGTCTTTGGCGTTCCACCTGCGATCGCTGTGAGTTCTGATGTTGTAGCAGCTACCCTGATGAAGGTTGTTGGCAGTATCAAGCACTGGCAACAAAAAACCTTAGATGTGGCAGTTGTCCAATGGTTGGCAATGGGGAGCGTCCCCGGTTCACTGTTGGGGGTAGGAATTCTCTACCTGCTCAGGCAAACTGTGGGAGATAATCCGGATCAAATCCTGCTACGGCTACTGGGGGTGATGATTCTATCAGTGACATTGTTGGCGATGATCCAGATGTTGCTGATGGCTGTTTTCCCCGAACTTAATTTACCCGATCTGCCGAAGTTGGACTTAAAAACTACCCAAGGACGTTTTATTAGCCTAGCCTTAGGCGCAGTGCTGGGCTGTTGCGTGGGTCTAACTAGCGTCTCCTCCGGTTCCATGTTTGCCTTGGTGCTGATTGCTTTTTTTCGCCTAGATGCGCGGAGATTGGTAGGTACAGATATTGCCCAAGCAGCGATTTTACTGGTGTTTACTTCCTTGGCACATCTGAGTTTGGGAACGGTCGATTGGAGTCTGGTTCTACCGATTTGGCTAGGCTCTGTTCCAGGGGTACTACTAGGTGCCAAGATTTGCGAAGGTATTCCCCAGCGGCTACTGAAGTTTGTTGTTTATATTATTTTAATGATGGTGAGTTGGAAGTTGGTATCTCAGGTGTAGGTTTGTGCTTGCGGCCGTTGCAACTCTTCAAGGTATCTTTGATTTCCCAGTGGATGGGTTCATAAAAACACACGGTAAGTGGGAAACAGCCCTTTCAGGGCTGGGTTGCTGACACATATTTCAACTCATCAATCAAGACGTTGGTTTGACGGTAGGGAGGGAGTTTCTAGTTTACTCCCTTCCCGCCATAAGAACGTAACTCTTAAGAGGGGACAGGGTTAGGAAACAAACGCGGTAGAATAGGACGTTGTTCACTCCTGATAGGAGTAATCAACTTCACAAAGATAAAGCTACTACCATTGGTGATTAGCTTCTGCATCGCTCAAAACTCGACCTAAATATTTAGCCATAAATCGGCGTTTTGACCAGCAACACATAATTTTATGTTTGTCAATATAGATTACTTGACCGGCGATCTAGGGGCATTAACTGGGTTGGTTTGATCGCACTGTACTTGGTTACAGTGTAGGAGAAATTGCTCCAAGATTTACGTATATTGCTACTGTCAACACTGGAGCACAAAAATGATTAGCACCAAAACATTTATACAAGCTATCACTCATTAATACTTGATTGTGAGAATTGTTTGGAAAAAAACACAAAGGGCTGATTTACTACTCGATGCCTGATTATACTTGGTAGTGTAAGCTTTACTTACAACGGTAAAGAATATTGGTGACACAAGTTAGTAGAAGAGTGCACTGAGCTACCCCACGGATAAATCCGCTTGGTTCCAACTTACTACGTAAGTTTCGTATACCCTATCTCTTCTCTTCGAGACGCTACGCGAACGAGACGCTACGCGAACGTGGTTCCGACTCCTCACGCGCTATTGGATTACGGAAGATCCACTCTGTCCCACTCCTATGATTAAGCAACACCACCTGGTTTGTTGGCCGAGATATACTTAGAGCTTCCACTCGGCAAGAATTAGCAGCACAAATAAGTTTTATGTAAAAAGAAATCATGGGCAGAAAAGGTTCTTAAGGGATTTTCCCAGACTTCTCTCGCTCTAAGTATCGGTCAAAGGGTGTTTGATTTTGTCCCATCACATCAAGGTAGAAGTTACCCTCTATTAAAGAATCCTTCAACGTCACTCTCTATACCACCAATACCCTTGTTTACTTCAGCGTTGATCTCGTTATTAACTACTTGGTCTACTTCAGTATCTAACATTGCGTCAACTGCCTGCCCACCGGGAATATGCGAAGAGATCGCCTCAATCCCTTGATTAATGAAATTATCTACCGTGGTATCAATGGCTGCATCGGCTGCGAAATCACCAGCTTCTTGGGGAAAATTTGGATCTGACATAAATTTTTTAGAGTTAGGTAACTGCTGTATACAGAGTACAGATGAGAGTGTCAAAAAGTAGTTAAGAAAACCTATATTTTTTCTGACTTTTCCCGCGATCTGTTTTTAGGCGTTTGGTGGCAGATCTGCCAGGTGTAGGTTATTCTGACTTTTCTCGTTAGGTCTGAAAACCGCTCTACTCCACCAGAGGCAGGAGGGGAAATCAAGACTTTAACTTTTGAAAAGCTGATTATCTGATTTTTAATCCTTCTCCTTGCTTCTCTCTTTTATTTCCTCCAGTAAGAACTGCCCTAGAGCAAAACTTCCACGAAAAGATAACGAGAAAAGTCAGGTAGGTTATTTAGGGACTTCCAGCTAAAAAAATATCCAATTCCCAGGGGAGCGGAGGGAGTAACAGTTATGTTGAGTCGATAATTTGGGTTAATTTAATTTCTGGAAGTCTCTTATTCAACTAGGAGGAGTTGGAGTCACTGATGAAGTTTCCGCTTCAACGGTAGTAAAAAACTTTAAGGTAATCCAGTAGGTCAAGATGTGGGACAGTAATCCCAATGGTCCAGCAAACAAGCATAATATTAGGGAGTGTGTTGTCCAGATGCCTGTTTTTTGACCTTCCCAATATATCCAGCTACCGACAAACAAATCCAAGACTAGGAAATGAATCCAACCTGTGGCAGCAGCTTTTTCCTCGGCAAAAAATCGGGCAATATCAGCTAATTGGGGATTTGCTAAGGCTTGAGCATTTTCTGGTGTAATACTGCTGACAAACAAATACAAATATGCACTAGCTAGAACCACAAAGGGGAGATAGGATTCCATTACCCGTCTGGTGAATTTCCAATTGGGGAGGAAAATCATCAAGGTCCAAAAGGGGATGACAAACAAATTAGCAACATTAAATAATTGGGTAATATTCATAGACCTATAAGTTGTGATTCTATTGTCGAGGTTTGCAAATCACGGCCGATAAATACTAGGCGGGTTTGCCTTAATTCTTCTGGTTTCCAGAGGCGATCATAAAATTGATCAAATCGTGTGTCTACACCTTGCATCACTAAGCGCATGGGCTTGTTAGGTACTGCGACAAATCCTTTGATACGGTAAATCTGTTGTTCCTGCACTAATGTTTGCAGTTGTAGCTTTTCTGGGTTAAAGGCACGGTCCAGAATTAGGTGTGTTGAGGTAATTTCTTTGTCGTGTTCGTGATCTTCTTCAGTATCGTGATACTAGGACGATCATCTAAATTATCTTCCACTGCGGCTTTCAGTAATTTTGGTCGCCATATTTTAGCAATAACCTATTAACTGGTTGTTATTCCATTCCAAAGTGTCCCCAACTTCTTCACCGTTGTGATAGGCAGCTAGTATAACTTCGCAGGTTTTTCCCCATGATATCGTCCCGTTGGCATCAAGAGCGATCGCTCCTAAGTCCCGTTGATTTTGGTTTGCTTCTGTAAATGAACGCTCCATGGCTTCTTTAAGAGACATACCATCGGTGACACGCACTACAATCCTAGGTGCTAAACACTCATCAATAATATCTTCCCCAATTCCTGTACAGCTAACGGCAGCGTGGATATTCGCATAGTTCCCCGCAGGCATAGCTGAATCGCTAACTCGTCCAATGCGCTCAAAGCCTTTGCCGCCGGTGGAGGTCCCCACTGCCAATCTACCTAGGGTATCTAGGGCGACTACACCAATGGTACCACGCCGATTACTTTCCGCCAGTTCTGGCTCTGCTACAACTCTGGCCATGGTGCGTTTAAAGTTATCTGCCCTTTCCTGTATCCATTCTTGTAAGCGGAGATCAGTTAAGGCGTTATAGCTAGGAAGCTGTAACTCCCGTGCTAGTTCAGAGGAACCATAATCTGATAGGACCCTGTCTGGTGAGTTTTGTAAAAATTGTGCCAACTCAATGGGGTTTTTCACCCTGGAGATATTAATTACACCACTAAACCGCCCCAGTGTCCCATCCATGAGAGAAGCACTCATGCGGATTTGACCATCGGATTGTAGTACTGAACCAGTGCCAGCATTAAAGCGTGGGTCATCTTCTAACATTTGGCAACCCTGGACTACTGCCGAGGCAGCTGTTGCCCCTGATGTCAGCAGAGCATAGACTTCTTCAATTACTTTGTGGAGCGATAGCCTGACAGCTTCTACTCCTCCTTTGCCGTGGAGAGAACTACCAGCTCCTCCATGAATAATTAATTTAGGTTGCACCTTGAATGTCATTTTTGCTGAGGGTGTTAGTTTTAATTTTTTTAATTTCTAACTTGAGTGCGATGACGACGACAACGTTCTGAGCAGTATTTCACCTCATCCCAGCAATCTTGCCATTTTTTACGCCAGGTGAAGGGACGTTGACACACTGGACAAATTTTTGTGGGTAGGTCAGCTTTGGAACGAGTACGTTTCATCTCAATAGTTTAGGCTATGGTAGTTAATTATATCGAGTTTGCTGCAATTAGGAGGATACTTTTACCAGATAAGTAGTCATCCAAAATAAATTGCATATCTTATTTGTCTATGTTCCTTGTCCAGCCAAGGATACAGATTTTCAAAATAGGCAATTAATTTTGCACAGGTACTTAAATGTACATCACTTCTTCTCTAGAAGTATTTTGTTGGGTGTAATTTAAGAACTTCGTGGAGCCAAAGGTAGTAACAGGCGGCTAGCTACTCGTTGATCTGGCAGTTGAGATAAATCTAGTGCTCCCCCTAATTGCTGCATCAGCTTTTGGCAAATTAGCAGATGCAGACCTGGTGGTTGTAGATCTGATGGTAGTAAGTTGTGATCTCGCTTTACCAGCAGATGTGGTTCAATTGCCCCATTATCTGTAATCAATAGTTCTAACAATTGCTCATCTAATTGTCGGCACCAGATATCGATTTTGCTGCCAGGTTGAGAACGGTGACAGGCAGCAACTAATACTTCATGAATGACTAATTCAATTTTGACAATGTCACCCATGATTGCCATTGTGGATTGGTGACTGAGGGGAAAAACCCCTTTTAGAGCTGAGGTGGATTTAGGTGAGTCTCCATTTTCTATGGGTTGTCTTAAACCATGTACACTTACCCACATTTGTTGTTGTTTGAGTAAATTGTCCACCCGATCAAGCGATCGCTTCAATAAATTACTGATGGTCATAGTTTCACAACTAACGTGCAACTGCCACTGTTCCTGCTTGACTATCCCAGTCATGGAGCCAGTTATGTGATTCAACTGCCGCAATAGTAGCCTGTAGCGCATTTGAGTTAATTCATTACCAGGGATGCCTAAATCATGGATCTGACTGAGCAGTAAGGTTCCTATTCTTTGGATTTCCTCCAGACGAGAATTTTTGTACCAGTTGAGTTGCCATAATTTCTCCGTTGTAGAGGTTAAAAGTTGGTTAATTTGGTTTTGTCGCCGCCACCAAGCTAGATAGTTTACTAGGGTGACGATTGCACACAGGCTTGGTTCTGACCAATAACGTTCTTGATAGTCTGCTAGTAACACTACACCTGTGGGCTGCTCATTGGGCGCAGCACGCATGGCTAGGCTCAACACTTGGCTACTTTCAGGTACATTCAGCCATTTTCTGGTTTCTGAGGCTAAATCATTGGCCTGGAGAATTAGGTAATTCTCTTCGGCTACTGTTTGCTGGATTAAAGCTTCTCCCTGGATGGGGATAGATACGTTGCCTATAATCTCAAACTGATGATCGCTAATGACTCCAGGGATGATTTCTGCTATTTCTTGGTCTGGAAACCACGATATGAGTAAGGCTAGGGGACAGTCGAGAATGGCGGCTATTTTTTCTATGAAAGCTTTGGTGCTGTCACCTTGGTTCTGAGCTAGGATGTCCAAACATTGTGTAAATATCTGGGAAATTTTTTGCTGCTGTTTGTGACTAATCCGTAGCTGCCACTGCCGGACAATTACCCCAATCTGTTGACTAAAAACCCAAAGTAACTCTTTTTCTTGAGATGCCCAAGAGCGATTAGTTTCATGGGTAATGAGCAAAACTGTATCTGGTGGATGACCTTGAGTACAGTTACAAACTAGGAACGATCGCCCACCACTTTCTTGGAAGGGTTGATGCCAGTTGACAAATCGTAAATCTTCGTTGTCTAAGTTCTCAATTTCTACTGCCTGGGTCGCAGTTTGTAAAAGCTGTATATCTGTTTCTGTGAGGGGATTGAAGGTAAATGTCCAAGGTCGGCGGTTATGGGGTGATATCTGGTAAAGAACTTGATAGTTATCATGGTCAGAGTCGTAGTGCAGGACGACAAAGCGATTAGCCGCTAGTCGCTCTAAAACTCTTGTGGCAAATAGGCGTAAGGTTTCGTGAACATCTTTTCTGTTATGGACCGCTTGGGTAAGTTGACTGGTAAGTTGACTATCCTGTTGAATTTGTCTGATTCTGTCTTCGACTTTGTCAATGGGCGCAATTAAAGAGATCAATCCCGCCGCCCCTTGGATAAAATTCTTATCTCCCTGGGTCCATATTCGTGGTTCTAGACCTTCTGCTGCTAAGAAGCCTAATAAGTCTTTCTGCAAGAAGATGGGGGCAGCTAGGAGCGATTGCACTTGTAAGCGTTGCATCAGCTTTCCGGTGAATCGGCTGTTGAGGGAACTGCTGGACTCACCAATCCAGACAACTTGATTGAGAGCTAGGGCGTAATAAAAGTCGTTTAACTCTTGGACTGTGATGCCTGCTACTGTTGTCTGGGGATGGGAATCACGACCTAAATTCAGCAGATGATTGCTCATTCGACACCAAAAATATCGCCCCTGTCGTTCAAACCAATAAATATTTGTTCGCGTAGGTCCCAAGAATTGATGGGTTGCTTCTACCACAGTTTCTAATTTTTGGTCAAGGTTGGTCAGGGTGCGTAAGTTTTCTACTAATTGTAATAATCGTCTTTCCGGGTGCCTAATTTGCTGTTGGGAGTCTATCTCATTTTGATAAAGTGCTACCCCTAACTCAGATAAAACTATTTGTAAAAGTGGTTTTATTTCCGCTGACAGTGAGTTGCCGGAGCTTTGGGAACCCAGTAACACCAAACCTACACAGCAGTTAGAATAGCAAATTGGCAGAATAATTGTTCCCTGGATCTGGTATTTAGCAGCGATTTCCTGCCATTGGGTAGCACGGGTTTCTTCTCGCAAGTTGTCTGAAGTTAGGAGAGATTTTTCAATCACTACTTGTTCTAATAAATCACCAGAATTGAGGACAACCTGTTTTTTGCCAAAACTTATATCATTGTCAGGAGTAATACCCCCCTTACCGAATAAAGTGTGATTTAATCGGTCATAAATAGCTATCCAAATTAGTTGGTAATCAAACTGCTCTTGCAGATAAGCAATAGTAATTTCAATTAAAGCATCAAGATTATCCTCTTGTTTAAGTCGCTGGAGAACCTGCCCTAAACAGAGGATTTTCTGCTCGGTGGTAATAGTTTTAGGTGGCTGCTCCATCCCATTATTATCGATCAACATGGTTTATAGTAAGATGATGAAATCACCGAGAGGCAATTGCTCTGCCTCTGTTGTTAATAATTTGGTAGATGATAACCTGAGTTGGATATTTATCAAGTCGCAATTAATCCACTTTTTACGCTAGTAAACACTGATCCAGAGTGGTTACACCAGCAAACCCTTCGTACTTTCACCTGGCTATCACAAACAAGTGTTTCTCCCCCTAGAAGTTGGGTTAAGAGGTGGCTAGGGCATTCTCTATGCTTGTATGATCCTCGTCTAGAACAAACCCTATGGGGACTGCATTTTCCTAATCCAGTAGGCTTGGCAGCTGGTTTCGACAAGGACGCAGTTGCTACTGGTATTTGGTCTAGTCTGGGATTCGGCTTCGCAGAACTAGGTACTGTCACATACCAGCCACAGCCAGGAAATCCACCTCCCCGTTTATTTCGTTTGCCCTCAGATCAAGCTGCCCTTAACCGGATGGGCTTTAATAATGGCGGTGCAGCAGCGATGGCAGCAAGGTTAACACTGAGTCAACAGAATTCTACCCGGTTGATACCTATAGGTATAAATTTAGGTAAATCTAAGATAACACCCTTAAATGCTGCTGCACAGGATTATCTCCACAGTTTTCGCCTACTCCAAAATTTGGGGGACTACTTTGTGATCAATGTCTCATCTCCCAATACACCAGGATTGCGATCGCTCCAAGATGCCACCATGTTGAGTAACATCTTAGATTTATTGCAACAGGAGAATTACTCACAAAAGCCAATTTTTGTGAAAATAGCACCAGATTTAGCATCAGAAGCCATCATTGACATTATTTCCCTAGTCAAAACCTACAAAATCTCCGGGATTATCGCCACTAACACCACCATCCGGCGTGATGGACTCAAAACTAAAGTAATTCATAGAACTGGTAAATCCCCTGAGGTAGAAGCTGGAGGAATCAGCGGTGCACCATTACGTGAGCGATCAACTGAGGTAATTAAATTTATCTACCAGCAAACTCAGGGGGAAATACTGTTAATTGGTGTTGGTGGCATTTTTTCTGCTGAAGATGCTTGGGAAAAAATTACTGCGGGTGCTAACGTAATCCAGGTTTATACAGGCTGGATTTACGAAGGTCCAATGATGGTACGCCGAATTCTCGCAGGTTTGTTAGCCAAGCTAGAAGAAAACGGTTTAACTTCCATCACCCAGGCAGTGGGCCTACAATTTAAAAATTCTTAGCTTTTTTCCAAGGGGAAGAACTCCTTAACCTTGTGAGAATATGTCCAGGCAATGCCATCAGGATCTCGGTTGCGAGTCCACTCGGAAAAATCAGGGTCGTTTCTCCGTTTGTAGACAGTGCTTGAATATACATTTAGTCGCTTAGCTAACTCCGATTGGATCAAAGAGCCAAAGACTAGTTGTTTTTCTAGCGATCGCTGCGGTTCTTCCGGTGGTAATTCAGTCTCCAATTCCTGTTCGCGGCTAGGTGGTTTAGCCAGCAGCAAGCGAGCAGTTTTGGGTAGTGGTTGCTCTGAAATTTCTTTTACTGGCTCACTGCTGTTAAAGATGTCACCCAACACGCTTGCAGTAATGAAGTAGTAGGATTGTCCCCCCTCTTGTGAATTGATGATACTGGCACTAAATTCCGTAGCTTTACTATCTAAATATTTTTTTGCCTTTGTCCCAGAAAAGTTGCCTTTGATTGCCAAATCAATTGGTGTAATTTTGCCTTGGTTTTCTTTAACCAGTTGGTTAAAAATCGGGTCAACTTGCTGACGCCAGTGTTCCCATTGATACCAGCTAAATAGCTGAAAACCAATCACTAGCAAAGCTAGTATCACCAAAATTCTCCAGATGGAAACAAGGAAAATTATCAAGAACGAGATTGGCAAAAGTAGTACTAGAAAGGCTCTACCGTGATTTTCCATAGTTTGTTCACTCATGCCCATACCTCCCAAGTGAAGTTTTGCAAAAGGTACACATTAATCTTCGCAAAAATTGTGACATTTTTTTGTTCAATTTGGCAAATTAGGCAAAAATTAGTTTTTTATCAAGAGCTAATTAGTGGGAAAGCCATGATATGTAATGGTTTCAGCTTTTTGCTGTGCCCAATCACTTAAATGTGCTGATAGCATACACCCATCTAGGGGAGGGATATAACTACCACTAATAATAAATTTTTATATAAAAACAGCACATTTATGTTATTGATGATTCAGTATATATTGGTATGCATACTGCAACCTTTCTGTTTAACCGTCCTTTCCGGAGACTGTATAGATGTTTGTCAGGGAAATAAAGATATACACACGTCCAAACCAGGGGCAAGAGGATCATATCCCTTACTCTTTTCCCTCATCAGATCTGACAACAAGGAGCATTTTTGTGAGAATATGTTAATTTAAACACAACACTTTTATTTATTTAGACCATGTATTAGTGTCAAAACTCAGAGTTAAATGAGAATTTTAGACATTTGTTAAGTTGTCCTCTGTTCTCACCGAAGCTTTACTAGTTGAGATCCTCCGGGTAGACTCTGTTCCACGGAGCTTTAGGCTAGAGTAGTTGGTTAGAAGAGAACCTACAACTTATGGCTAGGTTTCAAAAAACATCTCTAACTGTCGATGGCAAAAACTATTAATTAGTATCACAATATATCCTATCCCCAACACAAACTATACCTCTTTAGGAGTAAAATTGGTTGTTATACACAGCGAAATGCAGTTAGTCAATCAATTTTATTGGTAGATTTTGATTATGGGACATCTGTTGAAAGTGTCGGAGGTAAAAAAGGTCAGGTACCCACCATCTCAAGTAATCATGTTTTAGCTGATTTTATGCTTTGGCAGAGGTAAGATAAAAGCTATACATACAGAGATGGTTTATAGAGATTAGCAAATTTGTCATTTAAGAATTGCTATAATCTATTGTTCAATCTAACAATTCTTATCTATTATTAGGTGTAAATTTCTATGGGTTCGCCAATGAATCGTCTGTCTATTTTTGTAGACGGAAACAATATGTTCTACGCTCAACAAAAAAATGGCTGGTTTTTTGACCCGCGCCGAGTATTAGAATACTTTAAACACGAGCAGTCAGAAACAACGCTAATCAATGCCTTTTGGTACACTGGCTTAAAAGATCCTCAAGATCAACGTGGTTTTAGAGATGCGCTAATTAGTCTAGGGTATACAGTACGTACTAAAATTCTCAAAGAATACTATGATGATTCCTCCGGTCGTTATTCGCAAAAAGCCAATTTAGATATTGAAATTGTTGTTGATATGTTTAATACAGTGGATCAGTATGACAGAGTTGTACTATTCAGCGGTGATGGTGACTTTGAAAGAGCTATTGAGCTATTACGGTCAAAAAATACACATATTACAGTTGTGTCAACGGAAGGGATGATTGCTAGGGAGTTACGTAATGCTACTGATAGATATATAGACTTGAACGATATCAGAGATCAAATAGAGAAGACAGAAGGTTAGTAACCTTAGCAATTATTTACAAGAATAGCAGTAAAACAACTAAGTGTTGATTTATTTTAAGCTAACAGTAAAGAGTAAATAGCAGATAGCCAATGAGTAACAAACAAGATAAGATTATAATCTTCGACACGACCCTGCGAGATGGAGAGCAGTGTCCGGGAGCCACCTTAAACATAGACGAAAAACTAGTTATTGCCAAGCAACTAGCTCGTCTGGGTGTAGATGTAATTGAAGCAGGGTTCGCGTTTGCCAGTCCTGGGGACTTTGAGTCCGTCAAAAAAATTGCCCAAATTGTTGGCACAGAGGATGGACCTATAATATGTAGTTTGGCAAGAGCCATTAAAGCAGACATTGAAGCAGCCGCAGAAGCACTAAAGCCAGCAGTACACCACAGGATTCACACGTTTATTTCCACCTCTGACATTCACTTAGAATATCAACTGCGGAAGTCACGATCAGAAGTATTGGCGATCGCAGAAGAGATGGTAGCATACGCAAAGTCCTTTGTAGAGGACGTAGAATTTTCGCCCATGGATGCTGGGCGTTCCGATCCTGAGTTTCTTTACCAAGTGTTACAAAGAACAATAGCAGCCGGAGCAACAACCATTAATATTCCCGATACCGTCGGTTACAGCACACCCAGCGAATTTGGGGCAATTATTAGGGGGATTAAAGAAAACGTCCCGAACATTGACAAAGCCATCATTTCCGTTCACGGTCATAACGATTTAGGCTTGGCAGTGGCCAACTTCCTAGAAGCTGTCAAAAATGGTGCCCGACAACTAGAGTGTACAATCAACGGGATTGGTGAACGCGCCGGAAATGCTGCTTTAGAAGAATTGGTCATGGCTTTGCACGTGCGGCGGCAGTACTTTAATCCCTTCTTAGGTCGCCCGGTAGACTCTGAAGAACCACTAACTAATATAGACACCAGACAGATTTACAAAACTTCACGCTTGGTTTCACATTTAACAGGAATGCTAGTGCAACCGAATAAAGCCATAGTCGGTGCAAATGCCTTTGCTCACGAGTCTGGGATTCACCAAGATGGTGTATTGAAAAACAAACTCACCTATGAAATTATGGATGCCCAATTGATTGGCTTGACAACCAATCAAATAGTACTGGGTAAACATTCAGGGAGAAATGCCTTCCGTACCCGCTTAAAAGAACTGGGCTTTGAACTATCAGAAGCTGAATTAAATAAAGCATTCGTCAAATTTAAAGAAGTAGCGGACAAAAAGAAAGAAATGTCCGACTGGGATCTAGAAGCTATCGTCAATGACGAAATTCAACAAGCGCCAGATTTATATCGGCTAGAACTAGTGCAGGTTTCCTGTGGCAGCAGTGCAAAACCCACTGCCACCGTCACACTCCGCACTCCAGCAGGGGAGGAATTAACCGATGCTGCCATTGGCACAGGACCAGTAGATGCAGTTTACAAAGCCATCAACCGGGTAGTGGATGTACCTAACCAATTGATTGAGTTTTCTGTGCAATCTGTAACTGCTGGAATTGATGCCATTGGGGAAGTAACTATCCGGTTAAAACACGAATCTCATGTTTTTTCTGGTCATGCAGCCAATACAGATATTATTGTCGCCTCGGCACAGGCATATCTAAATGCGCTGAATAGATTGTGTATATCACTACTTACACAAGCTGGACAGAAGCGGTAGGAGAAAAGGATTTTGGATTGGGGAGTATAGGTTGGTGAACTTTTTGCCCATATCCCTCTTCACCACCGCTCCCCTGAATCTAAAAACTAACATCCACAATTTATTTCACCCGGGCTTAATCAGTACTTGAACAAAATTAATTACACAAACTCTCTTGTTGGAATCCTTTATCCAGTCACATTTTTCCTTAATTCTCATCCGTTTCCCTGTTTTATTTTTGTCCTACCTACTTAGGGTCTGCTGAAAAACTCTCCCATTGGAATCTAGGTGCCACACAGATCTAAAAATGATGGCTTCGGAGGTTATTTCTCCGATTCAACCCCAGATTTTCCACCCAATTACTCAAAATCTTGACTATCAAGGCTAGGACTTACGCACTGTACAAATCGACTAAGTAGCCGTACAGAAATATTTACAAATTAATATCTAGACTGGATAAAGGTTCCAGCCCAAAATCTGTGCAGTGAATTCTGTCAAAATCCCCACCATCAGTTCCTGAGATTCAGGGATTCACACCCCGAATCTAGGGGAGAGTGAGAGTCTTAAACCGTTTTTCCCTTGGGTTGTCAGAAGGTTTGGCCATCCACCAGAAAGAAGCAAATCTTCTGCCTTTGTTGATCAAGATGGGTAGAACCTAACCGATTAATTAAAATTCGCTCTCATAACCCAAGTACCATTGATCCGTTCTCAACACCCAGTCTGCGATCTAGGCTCAATATTGGGCACCAAAAGATATGGACACATGGGCTTAATTGAAAAGCAAGAAGATGATCAACTATTGACAAAAAACCTTAGGAGTTAATCTATCTGATTATTCGTTTTTTATCGATCCTTTTCTAAATAAAATGTCCGCTTTTGCGGACATTTATAAGGGCTTCTGTCACTTTTATTGGCTACAATCATGTGTGAGATATGCTGTTTTTATTGTTGATTATCAGCTAGGAAAGATCAAGATTCTCCAATTAATTTACCAGACATAATTACTTTAATTATATCCTGGTAGTTGCTGAATCAGGGAGGTCATGGGAACCAAACACACTGCTTCTCTCCCCGTGAGTGAATGGCAAATACCGGAGGCCTGGTAATTAGTAATTGGGAGTAATTCGCTGCTTACATTTAGCCACATGCTGCCCTATCAGCGGTTAGCTAGAACCAATGTTCAGATTGAATAACAGGAGACATAATTTGATTTTTAGACCCTACTCCGATCCTTATGTCCTTCGAGTTTTAAATCAATCAGAATAGCGCCGAGGTGTATAAATCCATATATTCCCATCCGGGCGCTGAAATTGCCTTGTTTGTGAAGAACCGACCAGAATAAAAGTTCGTATATCTGCCGGCAAAAATCTGGCGATCGGTTGCAGATTGATAGGCTACCACTGGTGCTGCCTGCAATAGCCGGAGTGCCTTCAGGGTGAGACACCCGGTCCGACACCGATTCCATAGAGACGACCTCCATTTGCCATGTTTATTCCTCCACACTTGCCAAGGCGTTGACTGCGGCAGCGGCGATGGCACTCCCACCTCGCCGTCCGTGTAATGTCAGAAACGGTACATTGCTGTTGTCCCCTGCCAAGGCGGCTTTGGATTC
>Ga0116227_10007828_pt1 | contig 20594 bp, 14 predicted proteins | sample S1TSphgellanicum_FD_89693 | JGI IMG/M metagenome (GOLD analysis project Ga0116227, IMG submission 89693) | Host-associated microbial communities from peat moss isolated from Minnesota, USA - S1T2_Fb - Sphagnum magellanicum MG | ecosystem: Host-associated > Plants > Peat moss > Unclassified...
GATCGCCACACGCTGACGCTGGCCGCCGGAGAGCTCATGGGGATAGCGGTTTGCGAGCGCCGGCACGAGCCGCACCTCGTCCATCGCCTGGCGGACACCTGCGCGGGGATCTGAGACGCCGTTGACCCGCAAGGGTTCGAGCAGGATCCGCTCGATGGTATGCAAGGGATGCAGCGAGGCATACGGGTCTTGGAACACCATTTGGACTTCGCGCCGCAGCTCGCCGCGAAATCGGTGCCCGGGAATCAGCACGCGATTCAACATCCGAATGCGGCCGCTCCAGTGCCGGTTCACGCCCGCCAGCACGCGCAGCAGCGTTGACTTGCCGCAGCCGGAGGGTCCCACCAGCCCGAAGATCTCGCCGGCGCGCACGCCCAGATCGAGCGAGCGGATGACCTCGTGTCCGCGGCCGGCGCCCGACAAGGTCACCGTCAGCGATTCGATGTCGATGCAATTCATTGAAGGTCCTGCTCGGCGTCCCCGGTCTCGGCGTCCCAATCCGCCGGCGTCGGCAGCAGCGTGCCGCGGGTCGCTGCGCTCGGCTTGCAGGACCACAGCAGGCGGGTGTAAGGATGGGGGGAGTCGGCGAGCTCCGCGGCGGGACGCGCATCGACGATCCGGCCGCGATGCATGACGAGGACCCGGTCGCAGTAGCGCGCCACTTGGCGTAAATCATGGCTGATCAACAGCAGTCCCATGCGACGGCCGTCGACGAGAGCCGATATCAGTTCGAGCGCCTGCTCGCGCAGTTCCGCATCGAGCGCGGACGTGGGTTCGTCGGCAATCAGCAACCGCGGACCGTTGATCAGCATCATCGCCAACATCGCGCGTTGCGCCATGCCGCCCGACAGCTGATGGGGGTAGAGCCCCAGCACACGAGCGGCGGACAGTCCGACCGCATCGAGCATCCCGGCGATTCGCCGCCGACGCTCGGCCGCGCCGATGGGTTGATGAATGCGGATGGCCTCATCGAGTTGGCGGCCGAGGCGCAACACCGGATTGAGCGCGTGCCGCGGGTCTTGGACGACCAAGGCGAGGCTCGCGCCGCGCTCCTTCGCCCATTCGGCCGGCGTCAGTGTGCCCAAGTCGCGGCCGTCGAACTGCAACCGCTCGGCGTGCACTTCGAGCGGCTGGCGCAGCAGGCCGAGCAGCGCGCGTGCGGTCACGGATTTTCCCGAGCCGGATTCGCCGACCAGCGCCACCCGCTCAGGCTGGATGTCGAAGGAGATCGAGTCCACCAGGGTGCGCACCTCCCGGCCCTTGCGTACGCGGATGGACAGGCGCCGGACGCTGAGCAGCGTGTCTTCAGCCATGACGCGGATCCGTGGCGTCGCGCAAGCCGTCCGCCAACAGATTGAAAGCCAGACTGAGGATGAGAATCGCCACGCCGGGGACCGCGGCAATCCACCATTGATCGAAGACGACCTTGCTGCCTTCGGCGACCATCATGCCCCATTCAGCCGTCGGCGGTCTGACGCCGAGTCCGAGAAATCCGAGCGCGGATGCGATCAGAATGATGGACGCGACATCGAGCGCCAGGCGGATTTGCATGGCGGGAATGCAGGCCGGCAACAGGTGCCCCCACCACAGCCGCAGGCCGACGATGCCCTGCATTTCGGCCGCGGCCACATAGTCGCTGCGGCGCAAGCGGGCGGTTTCGGCACGCGCCAGTCTCGCATACGCCGGCCAACCGGTGAGCGCGAGCGCGAGCATGGCATTCAACAACCCCGGCCCGAGCAGGCCCACAAACGCGAGCGCCAAGATGAGTTGCGGCAGGGACATGGCGATGTTGGTCACACCCATCAATGCCCTTTCGATCCACCCGCCGTAATAACCGGACACGATCCCGAGGGTCAGTCCGATGGGCACCATCAACGCGACGACGAGAGCGGCGAGCCCGAGCGTGGGCCGTGCGCCGTAAATCATGCGCGAGAGCACGTCGCGGCCGAGCCCATCGGTGCCGAGCGGATGCTCCACGCTCGCCGGCTGCAGACGGTTGCCGATGTCCTGGGCGAGCGGGTCCCGCGGAGCGATCCACGGCGCGGCGAGCGCCGCCACGATGGTGATGCTCACGACTCCCGACCCGATGAGTGCGGCGAGCGAACGACGCCAGCGGCCGGCAAACCGGTTGACGTTCATGGGGTCAGGCGCCTGTCCGTGGATCGAGCAGGTTGACGATGAGGTCGGTGACGCCATTGATGAGAATGAAACTCACGCCGATCACCAGCGTGCCGCCGAGAATGGCCGGCGTGTCGGCCGCGAACAGCGCCGTGGTCAGATAGCGGCCGAGACCGGGCCGTGCGAAGACGGTTTCGATCAACACCGCGCCCTCGAGCAGGTTGGCGTACGCGAGCGCAACCACGGTGACGATGATTCCGGCGGCGTTCGGCAGGATGTGCCCGAGCAGTACCCGCACGTCGGTCGCACCCTTGGCCCGCGCCAGCATCACATACTCCTTGCCGGATTCATTGAGCAGCGCGGCACGCGAGAGCCGGGTCACGTTCCCCAAGGCATAGGCGCCGAGTATCAGCACCGGCAAGATCAGATGCGACACCGCATCGGCGAAGGCGCCCGGCACGCCGCTCCGCCAGGTGTCGAGCAGCACGGAGCCGGTGCGCATTTCAATCGTGTATTCGAAGGCATCATCGAGCCGCCCGGGGCCGCCGACCAGGCGCCAATGCGCATAGAACAGGTAGAGCGCCAGGAGACCGAGCCAGTAGATCGGCACCGAGTTGCCGGCCAATGTCAGGGCGCGAACCGCCGCGTCCAGCGTCCCGCGAGGCCGCCACGCCGCCAACAGGGCGAGCGGCACGCCCACGAGCGTGCTCACGCTCAAGGCCAGGGTGGCGAGTTCGATCGTTGCCGGAAAAACGCGCCGCAAGTCATCGCTCACCCGCTCGCCGGTCGACAACGAGGTCCCCAGATCACCGTGTGCCAGCCTTTGCGCATAGCGTCCAAACTGCACCGGCCAGGGCGCATCGAGTCCGAGGGTTCGGCGCATCTCCGCATACGAATCGGCGCTCGCATGATCGCCGAGCAACTGCAACGCCGGATCGACCGGCGACAAACGCGACAGACCGAAGGTGATGAGCAACAAGCCGGCGAGGGTCAAGGACAAGCTCGAAACGCCGGTCACCAGGCGATGCACGGGCATCTATTTGCCGACCTTGTCGTAGTACACCATGTCCGCATCGAGGCCTTGGGCGTAGCCGTGTACCCCGGCACGCGCCACGACTTCAGCGCGCGCCTGCAGGGCGATCACGAACGGCGAACTCTGCTGAACCGCCGTCTGGATGGCGAGATACTGGCGCTCACGCGCCGACGGGTCCTGCTCGGCAACCGCCGCCTCGGTCTCGCGGCTCAACTGCGGGATCCGCCACCCGGCGCGCCACGCCAGCGTCCGGGTGCCGTCCTCACGGTTGAGCGCGAAGGCGCTGGCGGTCGAATTGGCATCGAAATAATCCGGCACCCAATAGAGCCACGCCGCCTCAACGGAGCGATCGCGAACCTTGGAATACACTTCGCTCGCCAACGCGGGGAGTATTTCCAGCGTAATGCCGGCTTGCGCAAAGGTCGATTGCAAGGATTGCGCGATGTCCCCGTAAGGCGGCTGGTTGAACACCGACAACTTGATGCGCAATCCCTGATCGAGACCCGCGCCCGCGAGAATCGACTTGGCCTTGGCGACATCGAGATGATAGGGCGTGGCGTTGAGGGCGCCCGGGAAGCCATCGGCCAGGAAGGCCTGGTGCACCTCGAACTCGCCCTTGAGCAGCCGGCCGGCAATCCCCTGGTAATCGATCAGCCAGCGCAGCGCTTCCCACAGCGCCGGGTTCTTCAGCGCCGGATTGTCCGCGTTGGCCGCGTTCAACAACAAATAGTGCACCGTCGCCGACGGGAAGCGCAGCACTTGCAGCTCGCGTTTTCCCTGCAGAGCGGCGACCTGGTCGGGCCCGAGGTCGCGGGCGATATCCACGTCGCCCACCTCCACGAGCAGACGGCGGGTCGCCGCGTCGGCGACGTTTCTGATGATGAGTGTGCTGAGCAAGGGCGCATGTCCCGGCGACGACGGATTCGCATCGAGTACCAAGGCCTCATGGGCAATATAGCGGCGAATCTTGAACGGACCGCTGCCCGCCGAGTGGAATTTCAGCCAGCCATTGCCGGCGTCGCCATTGGCTTCATGTGTGGACACTTCCGTCTCATCGACGATGGATGCGGTCGGCGCGCTCAAGACGGCGAGCGCGAAGGCCGGCCCCACGTTGCTCGACCAGCTGATCTGGACCCGATGCGCGTCAAGCTTGAGCAGCGCTCTATCGATATTCTCGGCCCTCCATCCGAGCTCATTCAAGATGAACACCGGCGCGCGATTGAGCTTCACGGCGCGGCTCAGCGAGAAAATCACATCCTCGGGCCGGAGCTTATGGCCGCTTGCAAACGCGGCGTCCTCCCGCAGCCAGAACACGAGACTGCGCGGGACCGGACCCGGCGTCCAGCTCGCGGCGAGCGTCGGGACCAAGACCTTGGGATTCTCCGGGTCGGGCTGCACCAGACGCTGGTACACACTGGTGAACGTCTGCACGCTCGATAGCTCGAAACCTTCGGCGGGGTCGAGACTGATGATGTCATCGAGCGACTGCGCCACCACCAGCACATTGGGCGGACTGGCCGCACGGCTCGGCAGGCACACGCACAGGGCGCACAGGGCGAATGCGAACTGCCGCGTCATAGCGCGACTCGCGCGCGATCCGCGAGCCGGGTCAGGGGCCCGTGCAGCAGCAGAGCGCCGATACAGGCAGAGCCCATCACGGCGGCGATGAGCGCGAAGGTCGTGGCGAATCCCCACGCGTCGACCATTCCGCCGGTGAATCCCGAGAGGTATCCACCGAGGCCGAGCGTCAACAGATACCAGGCCCCCATGGTGACGGAGGCATACCCGGCCGGCGCCGCTCTCGACACCATGCCGTACGTAGCGGTCCATGCGACGAGTTCGCCGACGCCGAGCAGCGATAACGACACCACGGGAACCAAGCTCGACGCCAACGCGCCCGCGGCGGCGCCGCGCGCGCACAGATACATGAGTGCATGCCCGACGGTCACCGTGGACAACGCGAAAATATACTTTTGAACGATGTCGATCCGCCGATTGCGGTCGGCAATCCGCACCCAGAGCGCCGCCGTCATCGGCGCGAGCAATATGACCACCGCCGCATTCATCGAGGTGAACCACGGCACCGGAATCACGAAGGTGCCCACGGCGCGATCGACGTCGCGTTCGATGAACAGCAGCCAGCTGCCAAAGAGCTGGAACCAGCCGACGCTGAAAATGCACAGCAACGTGGCGAGCGCCAGCAAGAGCCCGATCCGCCGCCGCGTCTCCAGGTGCGCCTCGAGTGGCCACGGCGGCGCAGGGCCGCCCGCCTCCGTGAGCGCCGGCGTCCCGGCGGCTGCCGCGCCGTCCGGCGTCAAGCCGATGGATCCGAGCCAGCGCGGCGCGAGCAGCACATAGGATCCGAGCGCGATCGTCATCCCCGCCGCGGCGACGCCGAAGCCCACATGCCAGCCGAAGCTTTGCGCCACGGCGCCGACCGCGACACCGGAGAGCATGGCGCCAAGCGCGATGCCGAGGTAGTAATAGGTGTAAGCCGCTTCGCGGCGCGGGTCATCCGGCCGCATGGTTTCGCCGCACAACACCACCAGCGTCGACTTCATCAACGCATTGCCGGCGATGAGGCCTGCAATGGCCGCATAGAATGCCGCGGGCTGGAACAGCGGCGAGGTGAGCAGCAGCTGGCCGATGAGCATGCAGCTCGCGCCCAGCGTCACGGCACGGCGTCGGCCGAGCACCCGATCCGCCAGGTAGCCCCCGAATGCCGGCAGCGCGTACATCGCGCCCGAATAAGCACCCACCAGGGCGAGCGCTCGTGCCGCCGGCCAGCCGAAGCCTCCGCTCCGGGTGCTTGCCGTCAAGAACAGGGCCAGGATGGAGAGCATGCCGTAGAAGCTGAAACGCTCCCAGAATTCCACGCCGATGATGAGCATCGCGCCCTTCGGATATCCCCGCTGCCCGCCGCTCCTCACAACTCCACAGCACCCAGCGGCGTGTCCAAGTGGACCTGAAATTGCACCTGAGGCGCGGCGTAGGTCTCGATGCGCACGCGCAGTTGCGTCAGCACCAGGGCGAGCTCCGCGGCTTCCGGGTGCCCCACGGCGAAGCGCACCAATCGAATGCCCGCATGGGGTACGGCCGCCGCGAAGGACTCCGCCGGATGCGGTGAATCGAGCCAATCAATGAAAAACGGAAACGCGCGCGAGAAGCGCTCGAGCGTCGGCCCCAGCCACTGCCACTGCAGCTTGGCGCCCTCCGGCGTGGTGCGCCCGTTGCCGCCGACGACGGTATGGCCGCAGCCCAAGGACTCTGCCAGGAGCGCGAGCTCGGCGAGCGGCAGACTACTCCGCATGCAGTAAGTGAACAGGCGCGGCTCGTGCGCGGCGCGCGCAAACCGGCTCCAGCCGTCGTCTTCTTCGGGGCGCGCGGTGGCGGTGGGAGCGAGGATCTCGAGGTAGCAGCGCCCGCCCAAGCCGACGAGTGCGTTATGCGTCAAGCCGCTCGCGTGCACGCCGCCATAGCGCGGCCGCACGCCGGTGAGCGCCTCGAAACGGCGGCTGGCTCGCTCCAGGTCGTCGCAGGCCCAGATGAAGTGGTCGAGATGTGACGTCATGTCATGCACTGCGGCCGGCCGCGCACACGATGCGCAGTGCCTCGGCCGTGAGGGCCGAGCGGTCTATTTTGTGCGTGCCCGATACCGGCAGGCTCGGCAGCAGCTCGATGAAGCGCGGATGCGCGAAGGCCGGCCCCTCGCGCAGCGCATACTGCTTGATGTCCTCCGCGTCCGGGAGGGCGCCCGGGCGCGGCACGATGAAGGCGACCGGGATGTGTCCTTTGATATCGTCGGGCGCGGGCACGACGATCGCCTGCGCGATATCGCCATGCCGCTCCAGCAGTTTCTCGATCTCGCCCGGATAGATATTCTCGCCGCCGCAGACGAACATGTCGTCCGACCGCCCAACGAAAAAATAAAAACCTGCCGCGTCCCGGCGCATCACATCACCGGTCAGGTACCAGCCGTCGCGCATGCGCGCCGCGGTGGCCTGGGGCTGATTCAAGTATCCCACCGTCAGCGCCGGCGTGCGCAACTTGAGGACGCCGTGATCGGCGGACGGCCCGTCGACGAGCGCACAGTCGACGTCCGGAAAAGGATAGCCGAGCGACAACGGCGGGCGTGCCCGGCCGTCGGGGTGCGGACCGAACACCGCGGGCCCGGCTTCCGTGGTGCCATAGCCGTTCTTGATCTGCGCCTCCGGAAACAGGCGGTGCACGTGCGCGAGCAGCGCGTCGGTGAGCGGCGCCGAGCCGATCATCACGTCGCGCACCGCGGACAGATCGAGCCGCCCGATGAGGTCGCGCTCACGCACCATCAACGCGAACATCGTGGGAATTCCCGACAGCATCGTACAGCGATGGCGCGCCGCCAATTCCAGGTAACGGCGGGCATCGAAGCGCGGCATCACGATGACCGCGGCGCGCTTCGCCAATGCCACCGTGATGTTGAACAATCCGTTCATGTGGTAAAGCGGCGCCACGACGATGGTCGTGTCCAAGGGCGCGGCGGCCGGCAGCGGCTCCAAGTAATGCGCGATGGCCCAGAGCTGGCCGTGATGCCCGAGCGGCACTCCTTTCGGCAACCCGGTCGAGCCCGAGGTGTAGAGGATCTCCGCAAGATCGGTGTGGCCCTCACCGCCGGCGGGCGGCACCCACGTGTCGAGCAAACCGGGGTCCAGGAAGGCATCGAATCCCGCGGCGCCGGCGGCGTCGAACTCGATGACCGGTACGCCGCCCGGCACCAGCGTCCGCCGCGGCTGATCGCTGAAGGCCAATTCGATCGCGCTGTCCCGGAAGATGTGCTCGATGGTCGAGCGAGGCAGCTTGTGATTCACCGGCACGGCGACGCCTCCCATCCGCATGATGCCGAAGTAGCAGGCGATGAACTCGAGGCGGTTCTCCGCGAGGATGCCGATCCGCGCGCCGCGCTCGAAGCCGCGCAGCATTAGACCGCGGGCCACGGCAATGCACAGCGCATCGAATTCAAACGCGGATAACGACCGGGACGCTCTCGTCTCGCGCGGATCGGCCTCGCGCGGCTCGGCCTCGCGCGCATCGATGACCGCGGTGCGTTCCCCGTGGGCCGGCAAGCGCAGCACGTCGCCCAGATTGCGCAATCCGAATGGCCGCGCCTCACTCACGGCTTGAGCAGCACCTTGCCGATGACCTGGCGGTCCTCGAGCAGGCGCTCGCCCTCCGCGGCTTGCTCGAGCGGCAGCACGCGGTCGATCACCGGCGCCAATCGTCCCGCCGCCACCCAGCCGAGCAAGGTGTCGAGATCGGACTTCTCCCAGCCGTTCGAACCGATCATCGAGTGTTCGTACGTCCACCAATAGCGCGCATCCAGCGTCAAATTGAATCCGGCGGTGGCTCCGCAGGTGAGGATGCGGCCGCGCTTCGCGACGCAGCGCTGCGTCGCCGGCAAGGTATCGCCGCCGGTGAAATTCACCGCCACGTCCACCCCGCCGGATCCGGTGATCCGCGGTTTGCCGTAAATCTCCCGCACCGTGTCGAAAAACGGCTTGTGCGTATAGTTGGCGACGTGCGTCGCGCCGAGTTCCTTGAGCCGCCGCAGCTTCGCGTCGCTGCCCGCGAAGGCGAGCACTTCTGCGCCCAACAGGAGCGCGAGCTGAAGGCACGCGACACCGACGCCGCCGCTCGCGCCGAGTATCATGACGCGTTCGCCCGCCTTGAGCCCCCCGCGGGTTGTGAGCATACGGTGTGCTGTCCCATACGCGAGCGGCAAGGTGGCCGCCTGGTCCAGGGACACCGCGTCAGGGATTTCGATGAGCATGGAGTGCGGCACGGCGATGAATTCGGCGCGCCCTCCGTCGACCGTCTCGCCGATCATCCCGAACCGCTCGCCGTCGCGCATCACCGGATCGATGAGCACGCGCTTGCCCAGCCAGCGCGACGGCACATCGGGTCCCACCGATTCGACCGTGCCCGCGACATCCGAGCCGACGATCACCGGCAGGTGGATGCGAACGCCGGGCATTCCGCGGCGGGTGAACAGGTCGTGATAGTTGACCGCCGCGGCCGCCACGCGCACCAACACCTCGCCGGCCGCGGCCACCGGCGTCGGGTGGTCGGCGCGAAATTGCAGCGTCTCGAATCCGCCGTGAGCCGTGGTGAGGACCGCCTTCATCAGCCGGCGCGCGTCCCGTAGCAGCCGCGGCCCAACGCGATCAACCGTTCTTCCGAATCGGTCACCTCGATGTCGACCACGCCGACGGTGCGGCCGGCGCGTCGGACCCGCGCCTGGGCGAACAAGTCGGTGTTCGCTGCGGGCCGCAAATAGTCCACTCGAAAGTCGATGGTGGGCACGGCGTATCCGAGTACGGCGATCAGCGCGAAGTCCCCGGCGATATCGATCAGACTCGCAATCACGCCGCCGTGATACTGGCCGGTGCCGGGCGCACGCTCCACCTGCGGACCGTACGACGAGCGCAGAGTGACCGTCTGAGCGGTGGCATCGACGGCGTGCAGCTTGAGTCCCAGCACCTGTTGAAAGGGACTGTTCTGCAGAAATCTCTCCAGCATTTCGCGCGTCATCGGCGCGATTCTAGCAGCAGGTGGGACCGGATCGCGCGCGGATGTGGTGCGCCAGGATTCGCGGCGCGCATCAAATTGCGGCACTCGCTCTCGAATACAAAGCCGACTAACGAAATGCCCAACGACTATTTGCCGACCGCCAGATTTCTTGCTACTTAGTCGTTGAGCCGACATTCGAATATATGGGGATGCGATAGCAATGCGTTCAATAAAATTCCTGCTGGGTGTGGGTGTATGGTCCGTGGTCTGCGCGGCGCCGCTCGCTTGGGCGGCCGAACCGGATGACAGCGGCCTCACCGAGGTTGTGGTCACGGCCCAGCGGTTCAATTCGACCGTGCAGGACACCCCGATCAGCCTGTCCGCGGTGACCGGAGATCAACTCGATGCGGCGGGCATTACCAGCATCGAAGAACTCGCGCACGATATTCCCGGCCTGTCGCTGCGGTCGGCGGGCCCCGGTCAGACCGAATACGAGGCGCGCGGCCTCGCCTCGAGCGGCGGTTCCTCGCCCACGGTCGGTTTTTATCTGGATGACGTGCCGCTCGCCCCGCCGGCGACGTCGCAAACCGGCAAGGTGGTCATCGACCCGAATCTGTATGACATCGATCGCATCGAATTGCTGCGCGGTCCGCAGGGCACGCTCTACGGATCAGGGTCCATGGGCGGCACCGTGCGCGTGATCACCAACCAGCCCAAGCTCGATACCTTCGAAGGGTCGGTGCAAGGAACCCTGTCAGACACCCAGAGCGGCAGCGGCAACGGCGGCGGCAATATCATGCTGAATCTGCCCGTCGGCGATACGCTCGCGGTGCGCGTCGTAGGCACGGATTCCTACCGCAGCGGCTGGCTCAACCGGGTGGTGCTCAATCCGTTTCCGGAAGATGTGCCGTCCTCCGCGCTCCCCGCCTACGGTCGCGGCAATGTCCTCGCGGCGCCGATCGCGACCATCGTGAACAATGTCAATACGGTGAGCTTGGACGGCGCGCGGGTACAAGTATTGTTCAAGCCCAACGAGGATTTCTCGATCACCGGCACGGCGCTGTATCAACACATGTCCATGGGCGGGTACGATGAATTCGACGATCCGCCCGGCCCTGCTTATCTGTCGCACTACGAGGTCGGCAATCTGGCGGAACCGATCGATGACTGGTTCCACTTCTACAGCTTGACCGCCACTTACAACCTGGGCTTCGCCGACTTGACGAGCACCTCGGGGTACTTCCAGCGCCACGAGGCTCAGTCGCAGGACGCGGGCGAATCCATCTCGTATTTCGCCGGGTTCTATCCGTATGCGTCCATTCCGTTCACCGAAATCGACATCACCCGGCAATTCAGCCAGGAAGTGCGCCTGAGTTCGAAAGGCGACGGCAATCTGCACTGGGTCGGTGGAGTCTTCTACAGCGACGACAGTTCGGACTGGGATGAGTTCGCCTTCAGCTCGAACCCCAATTTCGCGGCGCCGGGCATCGTCAACGGGGTCGTCTACGACGGCGATCAGTACTACAAAGTCCAGCAATATGCGGCCTTCGTGGACGGCTCGTATCTATTCGCCGACCACTGGAAATTCTCGACGGGCGTTCGCTACTACCACTATAAGAGCGAAACCGACGTCTTCGGCTACGGAATTTTCGCGCCGACGCCGACGGGATCGACCTTCGTCGATACGGTCTCGGACAAGGGCTTCAACCCGCGCTTCAATTTGTCATACAGCCCGAACGGTGATTTGAACGCCTATGTCTCCGCGTCGAAGGGATACCGGCCGGGCGGTCCCTCCTATGGCCCCTTTCCGCAGCTCAACTGCGGCGGCGGCACGCCTCCGCCCTATGAGCCGGACTCGATCTGGGATTACGAGGTCGGCGAAAAGGCCAGGCTGTTCGACAATTGGCTGACCATCAACAGCGATTTCTACTACATCAAATGGAGCAATGTGCAGGAAACCGTGGCCGTGCCCTGCGGCTACACCTTCGAGGCGAATGCGGGCGACGGCCGCTCCTATGGGCCGGAACTCGAAGTCAACGCCAAGCTGTCGGCCAACTGGTCGGTGACGGCGAGCGCGAGCTACACGGACGCCAAGATCGACCACCCGTCCGCGACCTTCATCGCGGCGGTGCTCACCAATCCCGTGCCCGGCGGCATCTCCGGCTGCCCGAACGCGAGCAACTGCACCATCCCCATTCTCAATGTCCCCAAAGACGGCGGCAGCCTGGCGGTGACCTACACGACGAAGATACTCGACGCCTATCAGTTGACGGCACGCGTCTCGGATGTCTATGTCGGCCCGTCGTTCGACCAAGCCTATCATTTCGGGATACCGCTGCCGTCCTACAGCATCGCGAACGCGCGCGTAGGGTTGGGCGGCGCACGGTGGACCGCGACGTTGTTCGTCGACAACTTCACCAACAAGCTCGCGGAGCTGACGAGCAACAATACGCAATTTCAGTTCAACATTCCCCAGGTGACGCGCATCTCGACCAATCAGCCGCGCACGTTCGGAACGGAGATCAACTACCGCTTTTGACGGACGGCGACTCCGTGTACGCCGTCACTCCCCATCCATATCCCACGATGCGCCATCCGCTGCTCTGCCGTTGGAGCACGAAGGACCACGCACCATGTTCCTCGAAGGGCTTGCCGTTGGTGAGCCCGGTCCAGGTGGTCGGCAATGAAAAATAGGCGCGATTGCCGGCCTGACTGAAGTCATGAGCTTCGCCGAAGGTCGCGACCAGATTCTCGAGGTCGCCTTCGGCGGCGTGGCTGCGAAAGCCGGCGGCCCAGTCCGCCGCGGCGTGGGGACCGCAAAACAGAAACGGTGCGAAGTTCTCGACGATGCACAGCCCGCGGCGCGCAAACACCGTGGGCTGATCGCCGGGGCGCAATGTGCTCATGAAGGCCACGAGACCGTGCACCGGTTCCATCATGGCGACGCCCGGCTGGTCCTCCGCCGCCGCGGCGCGCGACAGAAAGCCCATCGCAAGAAGACCGATCGCAAGAAACAGCCACGCATGCGGCTGTGCCGCACGCTGAGCGGCGGATTGACGGTGGTGCATGGGGTCGCTCGATGTTACATGACAGTTTACATAACACATTCTGCGGCGGACGCATCGTGCGCTGCAATGCTGTGCGCTTTCGCGCGCCGAATTCTCGTGTTCGATTGGCCTCGTGTTTATTTGACTTTCGAATATAATCAAATCGAAAACTCCAACGGCCTGCGGCGACAGTGGAAATCGCCGTGAGTACGTTTCGCGAGAATGTTCCGGCGGATGCAAGAAGGGATTACCTCGTGGATTCATGCGGCCTGTGCAGGAAGTATCGGCTTCCGCAACGCTGGCTAATCGCCGCGTTCTGCGCGCTGGGCTGTGTGTCGGCGGCGGCCGCCGACCTGCCGGAAGTGTTCCCGCAGCTCGGCCACTCCAATAGCGTTCATTCGGTCGTCTTTGCTCCCAACGGCCGCACGGTGGCATCCGCGGGGGAGGACGGCGCGACAAAACTGTGGGATATGCGCACGCGGCGCGAGCTGCGCACTCTGAAATTATCCGACACCAGCGCAAATGACTCCGCCGCTTTTTCCCCGGACGGCGCGACTCTCGCCGTCGCGGGTCATGACGGCGCGGTGGTGCTCTGGGACGTCGCCTCGGGGCGCGAACTGCGCGTCCTCAAGGGACATACGGGCCCGGTCAATTCCGTCGCCTTCTCCGCCGACGGCCGCACGATCGCCTCGGGCAGCGCCGATCACACCATCAAACTCTGGAATTCCGCGAGCGGCGCGGAACTGCACAGCTTGACGACGCATCACGACGCCGTGACCGCTGTCGCGTATTCGCCGGACGGGCGCTGGCTTGCCTCGGGCAGCGTGGATAAGACGATCAAGATCTGGGACCCGCAAACCGGTCGCGAAGTGCGCACGCTGAGCGGACACTCGGACCGCGTGAGTTCACTCGCCTTTTGTTCCGCGAGCCCCATGCTGGCCTCCGGCAGCTGGGATCACACCGTCAAAGTGTGGGACTTCACTGCCGGGCATGAGCTTCGGACCTTGAGCGGTCACTCGAGCGAAGTGTGGTCGGTCGCTTGCTCGCCCAACGGCCGCATGATCGCCTCGGGCGGCTACGATCATTTGATCAAGTTGTGGGATCCGGCGAGCGGGCGCGAACTGCGCTCCTTTGCCGGCGACTCTCGCTGGGTCGAAGCCGTCGCCTTCTCGCCCGACGGTCGCCTCCTCGCCTCGGCCGGCGCCGATCACTCGGTCAAACTCTGGGATCCGGCGAGCGGCGAGAAGCTGGACTCGCTCGAGGGGCACGCTGACTTCGTCAAGTCCGTCGCCTTCTCGCACAATGGAAAAATGCTGGTCTCCGGCGGCGCGGACCACACCGTCAAGCTCTGGCGCATCTCCGACGGCCGCGAACTGCGGACCATCGTCGCGCATCAGAGCTGGGTGGGATCGGTGGTGTTCACACCGGACAATCACAACGTCGCCTCCCGCAGCGGCGATCAGACCATCAAGCTCTGGGACATCGCGACCGGCCGTCAACTGCAAAGCTTCGCGGCCGGCAACGCCGGCACCGGCAGCGGCTCGATCGCGATTTCCCCCGACGGGCACACGCTCGCCGCAGGCAGCGAGAATAATTCCATCAAGTTGTGGAACCTCCCCGACGGCGCCTTGCTGCGCACTCTGGTCGGGCATTCCGCCGCGGTCGAATCGGTCGCCTTCTCCCCGGACGGCCGCATGCTGGCGGCTGGCGATGCGCACGGAGCGGTCAAGCTGTGGGATGTGGCCGGCGGGCACGAGCTGCGCTCCCTGACCGGACATGCGGGCTTCATCGATTCGGTGATCTTCTCGCCCGACGGCCGCATGCTCGCCTCCGGCGGTGGGGATAAGACCATCAAATTGTGGGACGTCGGCAGCGGACGCGAGATCAAGTCCCTGCGCGGACATGGCGCGCCCATCACCTCGCTCGCCTTCGCTCCCCAGGATCCGATTCTGGCCTCGAGCGATGAGAGCGCGAGCATCAAGCTCTGGGATGTGAACAGCGGCCAGGAACTGCACACGCTGCGCGGGCACTCCGATATGGTCGATTCGGTGGCGTTTTCGCCTGACGGTAAGACACTCGCGTCGGCGAGTTACGATTCGACCATTCGCTTGTGGGATGTGGCGAGCGGCGCGGAGCAACTCAGGCTGATCGCGTTCGGTGACGGCGGAATCCTCCAGATCACCTCTCAAGGCTACTACGACTTTCAGGGCAAGCACGCCGAGGACTATCTGAACGTCCGCGTGGGCGATGAAGTGTCGGGAATCAGCGCCTATCGCGAGAAGTTCTACCGCCCGGATCTGGTACAGATGGCCTTGGGCGGTCAGAAGCTGCCCGACACGCTGCCGACGCTGGCGACCGTGAAGGCGCCGCCCGATATTGCGCTCGTCAACCCCCCGGCCGAAACGGATTCCGAGTCGCTCGATCTGCAGGTGAGCATTGCCGATCGCGGCGGCGGCGTCGGCGATGTCCGCACGTATGTGAACGACAGCGCGGTCTCCGACGTGCAGGCCGGCAGCTTGGCCAAGGTCAATGCGGCGTCAGGACCTCCGAATTACAAGATCCACGTGCAGCTGGTTCCGGGCCCCAATAAGATTCAAGTCATCGCCTTCAACTCTGACGGCTCGGTGCATTCGATCCCGGCCGAGAGCACCGTGAACGCGAAATACGATCCGGCCGGCAAGCCGCAGCTGTACGCCTTGGTGGTCGGCATCCAGAGCTTTGCCAATCCCGAGTTCAACTTGAGGTTCTCCATCGCCGATGCGACCGCGATCGCGGACGTTCTCAAGAGCAAGGCGTCCCCCTTGTTCAGCAAGGTGAATATCGAGAAGCTGACCACCGCGCCGGAGACGACCAAGAGCGCGCTCGAGTCCGCGTTCGCCAAGTACCAACACATCGGGCCGAACGATGTGTTCCTGTTCTATGTGGCCAGCCACGGCATGTTCGAAGGGGACTTGGCCACCCGCCAGTATTTCCTGATTCCGTCCAACATGCGCGACACCACGATGGAAGCCATCCTGCGCGACGCAGTGAGCGAAGACGAACTCAAGCGGATGATCGGCAGCATTCCCGCGACACGGAAACTGCTGCTGCTCGACACCTGCCACGCCGGGGCGATGGGTGACGCCATGATGGTGAGCACCCGGGATAAGGGTGAATCGGCGGCCGTCAATGTTCTGTCGAGCGCCGTGGGCAGCACCGTCATGTCGGCGTCGACCAGCGAACAAGAGGCGCAGGAGGACATGGAGGGGCACGGCGTCTTTACCTGGGTTCTGCTGCAGGGACTCAATGGCAGCGCGGATTTCCGCAATCATGGATACATCAAGACCTTCGATCTGGCCGACTACGTCGATGACGAAGTCCCGAAGGTCGCCCTGGAGCACTTCAAGGCGAAACAGATTCCGAATCTGAACAACGCCGGTCAATCGTTTCAGATCGTCAGCAGCCGCTAAAGTCAATTCAAGAGGTCGCCAACATGCTTGCCAATATCCAACACCTGGATCGACGATTCGACAGCCGCGGCGGTCTCATGATCGGTCTCGCGGCGCTGGGTTCGATGCTGGCGCCGCTCCACGCCGGCGCGCAGCAGACGCAGCAAACGCAGCAGACCCAGCAGCAACCGCAGGCGCAACGACCCGTGGTTCCCCTCAATCAGCGCCCGCTCCTGAACCAGGTGCGGCCGGGAACCAACGGGACGAATAATAATGTGCCGGCGACCCAAAACAACGCGGCGCAAAATCTGCGCAACGGCGTGCAGAACCTGTTCAACAAGAACGGCGCCCAGAATAACGGCGCCCAGAATAACGGCGTCCAGAACAACGGCGTCCAGAACAACCCCGTGCAGAACCTTTTCAACAAGGGCGGCGTCCAGAACAACGGCGTCCAGAATAACGGTGTGCAGAACCTCTTCAACAAGGGCGGCGCCCAGAATAACGGCGTCCAGAATAACGGCACGCAGAACACCGGCGTTCAGAACATGTTCAACAAGGGCGGCTCACAGAACGCCGTCCCCCAGAAGGCCAGCCTACCGGTCAACGGCACGCAGCCGGGCAGTCGCAGTTTGCCGAGTCCGGCTCACGTTTCGCCGGCGATGGCCAATCAACCGACCGGCCACGCGGTTCCATCGCGGACCTTCGCCGGCCATCCGGGACCGGCGGGGAGCACCGAGACAACGAGCCGCAACGGCAACATCGTGCGCAAAGCCGCCGACGGCTCCGTCATCGACGTACACAATCCCAAGAACGGCATGCTCATTCATCATTCCCTGAACGGCGACCGCCGCGTCGTCGTCGAGCGTCCCGATCACACGCGTATCGTGACCGCCTCGCGCGGCGTCCAGTATGTGCAGCATCCGTACAATTTCGGCGGACATACGTATATCAATCGTACTTTTTACGTGCATGGAAAGGTCACTAATCAACTGTATCGACCCTATAACTACGGCGGTACGAGTTACGATGTCTATGCGACGGGGCGCTACTACGATCCGAGGTTCTACCAGTGGGCCACCGGTCGGCAAAGCACACCCCAATCATTCAACTGGTCATACACCAGCGGCAATGCCCCCTGGTACGCCTACTACAAGGGCGTCTTCACACCGGAGACGAGCTACACCAGTCCCGCACTCTGGATGGCCGATTATGTGATCGCGTCGAGTCTCAAGAGTCACTACGAAAACAATTCGCCCGCGCCATCGGATGCGCCGCCGGCGGACCCATCGGCCGCCATCACGCCCCAAGTCAAGCAAGGGGTGGCCGACGAGATCACCCGTCAAATCAAGATCGAATCGAACGAAGCCCAGCAGGCAGCACAGCACAAAGAACCGGACCCCGCGGCCGCCAGCGTCGTGACGGAGCTCAACACCGATCGGGCAACCCACGATTTCATCGCGGATTCGCAGCTCGACCTGGTCGATCCGTCGGGCCGCCGCTGCATCCTCAGCGAGGGCGATGTGGTTGAAGTAAGCGGAGCGCCGCAGCCCGGCAGCAACACGGTGACCGCCGTCGTCATGTTCAGCAAAGGCGATTTGGAGTGCGGCCGATCCGCTCAAGTGGAAGTCGCGCTGACAGATCTTCAAGAAATGCAAAACCATATGCGCGAAACAGCGGATCAGGCTATGGCCGATACAAAAGCCGCGAAGGAGGTCCCCTCGTCAAAGCCCGAATTTGCAGCCTCGGCTCCGCCGGCAGACGCCGACGCCCCGAAGGAGCTCGAACAGGAGCAGCAGATCGCCGCTCTCGAAGATGGCTAGTTGAGCGGGGCTCGCCCGCTGACGATGCGGCCGGCGCCGTCGTCTACCGAAGGGTATCTGCCGACTCTGGACGGTTGGCGCGCCCTGTCGGTGATGGGCGTGATTTTTTGCCATGACACGGTTCATTCGCTGGGATGGGTCAGCAATCGCTGGCTCTACGACCACGGTGGAATCGGCGTAGATGTCTTCTTTGCAATCAGTGGAATTCTCATCTGCTCGCGCCTGCTGGCGGAAGAGCAAACATACGGCTCGATCAGCCTTCGAAGTTTCTACATCCGTCGAGCAACGAGGATCCTGCCGGCGGCATTTGTCTATCTTTGCGCCATCGCCGCACTTTGCCGCCTGTCGCTCATCCATGTGGGTGTTCGCGAGTGGCTCGGTTCGCTGTTATTTTTCAGGAACTACACCAGTCTCCTCGGCACGAACACTGCGTGGTATTACACCGAGCACTTCTGGTCACTGGCGGTCGAAGAACATTTCTACATCATCTTGCCGTTCATCCTGGTTCTCACGATCAAGCGATACCGTTTATTGGCGATCTCGGTCATTGCGCTTCTGGTCGCGGCTCGATGTCTGGTCCAGCTGCATTCGCGCCCCTGGCCGCAAATACAATTTCATACCGACACACGGTTGAATTCCTTGCTCATCCCCGCGATATTCGCGGTCCTGCTTGCGCAGAGGAGGGAGCAATTCAGGTCGGTGCTCACGCTGTGGCCGATCGCGGCAATCGGAGTATTTCTGACCCTCTCGGTCCCCATCGGGGAATTCTGGCAAGTGACGCTGTTGGCGTTCCTGATGCCGTGCATGGTGCTCGGAACCGTGCTCAATCCCACGAGCCTGTTGGGGAAGTTTCTGGAGATGGAAGTTCTACGATATGTCGGACGCATCTCCTACAGTCTATATCTCTGGCAGCAGCTATTCTTTGTCAGCCACTTCGGACCGGCACCACGTGGAATATTTCAATCATGGCCTGTCAATCTGGCCATGACGTTCCTGTGTGCAATTCTCAGCCATCGCTATGTGGAGCAACCAATGATTCATTTCGGTCGTCGACTTGCTGGTCGGCGAGCGATCCCCTTGGATGCGCCGGATGTTGGACTCCTCATCGATGACCGCCGGCCGCTCCCCGCCGCGGAGGGTTGAGGTGCCGTGGCGTCCGCCGCGCGGGTGATCACGCGGATCGCATCCGCGAGCGAGCGCGCCGATGAATCATACCCGGCCCAGGGATCGGATTTTTTCAGCAGTTCGGGCGCACTGCGCAGAGTGAATCGCCTCGGGTCGAGACCGCGCCGGACGTCTTTCCAAAGAACCGGCATGGAGACCGGCGCCCCGTCGCGCGCCCGGGGCGACAGGACGGCAACGGCGGTCGACGTGCGGTCGTTGCGCAAGTAATCGAGGAAGATCTTGCCGCCGCGCTGGCTCTTCGACATGTTGTCGAGATATTTCGCCGGACTCTCCGCGGCCATCTGTGCGCAGATGATGTGCGCGAAGTTCTTGGCCACGGGCCAGAGAACCGCTGTCCTGCCTGCGGTGAGCGGCGCGACGACATGCAATCCCTTGCCACCGGTCGTCTTGCAAAAGGATTCCAGGCCCGCGGCCTTCAGCCGATCGCGGACTTCGAGGGCACCGGCGATCACGGCGTCGAATTTCACATCGGGCGCGGGATCCAGATCGAAGACCAGGCGGCCGGCGACCTCCGGATCGCCGGGCGCGCAATTCCACGGATGAATTTCCAGGGCGCCGATTTGTGCGGCGGCGGCGAGGGCCTCCACGCGATCGATTTGCAAATACGGGGCCTTGTCTCCCTTGACTTTCACCGCGGTGAACAAGCTCGACATGCCGGCGACGGCGTGCCGCTGAAAGAACTGCTCGGTTCCCACGCCATTCGGCAAGCGCACGAGAGAACTGGGCCTTCCGGCCAGATGCGGCAGCATCCAGTCGCCCACGCTCTCGTAATAGCGCGCGAGCTCGGCTTTGGTCACGGGCACCCCATCGTGAGCGTCGGCGCCGTCGCCGGCGTAGGGCCAGAGTGCCTTGTCGGGATGTGAAATGGTCACGCCCATCACGACGATGGGGCCGGGACCTTTGACGGCTTTTGCTTTGGAGCGCTGATTGACCATCGGAGCCTCGCTTTTCTCCGCGACGACGTCGCGAGCCGACTTATCCGTGCGCAGCCCCTTGAAGGCAGCTTGGCGAATCATCCCGGTGCCGGTCCAGCCGGCGAATTCGATTTCCGCGACCAGCACGGGTTTGAGCCAGCGGATATTCTTTTCCTGGGGCGGCGCATCGTCGCCGTTGAACGGACGCTTATCGCGGGTGAATTTCTTCAAGGTCGGCAGCAGCGTGTTGACGACCTCTCGCCCGAAGCCGGTGCCGACACGGCCGACGTAGGCGAGCACATCGCCTCGATACACACCGGCCAATAGGGATCGCACGGTCCCGGCTTCCGTGGTCCAACCGCCGATCACGACCTCCTGGCCCGCACGGCATTTCGATTTGCTCCAATCGCCGGAGCGTCCCGACCGATAAGGCGCGTCCAATAGTTTCGACACGATGCCTTCGAGGCCAATCTTGCAGGCGGAGGAGAACACCGCCTGCCCGC
>Ga0116227_10007829_pt1 | contig 20593 bp, 15 predicted proteins | sample S1TSphgellanicum_FD_89693 | JGI IMG/M metagenome (GOLD analysis project Ga0116227, IMG submission 89693) | Host-associated microbial communities from peat moss isolated from Minnesota, USA - S1T2_Fb - Sphagnum magellanicum MG | ecosystem: Host-associated > Plants > Peat moss > Unclassified...
AAAAAACATAAAAATGTTTTTTTAAAAAAAAAAAATGGAAAAAAAAATGGAAAAAAAAAAAAAAAAAAAAAAAAACTCAACTTGTGAATATAAAAAATGTAAATAATAAATAAATAATAAAATACCTACCTACCTATCCACAACCCACCTAAGCACTATACATTTACACACACGTACAAGGTATATATACAAATATACATATTCCACATAATATATGTTGGTAAAGAGGATTGAACCTTAGTCTTGTTAGTTCCACACCAATGTCTTAGCCATCAAACCACCCCACCATTTTGTAAAACAATATGACATTAACTGAATTTAACATGTATCCATGAATTTTTTTGTTAATGTGTATAGCAACATTTGAACTTCAATTTTTTTCATAAATAAGTTAGTAGGTACTTAACTAGGTAAATAGGTAGGTACACATGCCTACCTATTTATGTTTTTAAATGTTCATACCTACTTATGTAAACTATAGGTAGGTAGGTAGGTAAATAGATAAATAAAATATAGATAAGTAGGTAGATAAATAGGTAGATGATAATAGGTAGGTAAGACATAGGTAGCTAGATGGTAGGTAAGTAGGTAGGTAGGACATAGGTAGCTAGATGGTAAGCAAGTAGGTAGGTAAGTAAAACATAGGTAGGTAGAGGGTAGGTAAGTAAGTAAGTAGGTAGGTAGGTAGGTAGGTAGGTAGGACATAGGTAGGTAGATGGTAGGTAAGTAGGTAATTAGGTAGGACATATTTAGTTAAGTAGATAGGTAAGTAGGTACCTTAATAGGCATAGCAAGTAGGTTAGTTAACCAAATTAATATGGCCAATTTGACTAAACATGGCCATTTAGTATGGTCAATTTTATTAAACCATGGGCATCTTAATGGACCATTTAAAAATTTTGTCCTTCTTGATTAGATGCACGAATTAACACTTGGTCAAAATGATCACTTCACACAAAAACACTAACCAAAATAACCATGTGTCTTTCATGACCCATGCCTTTAGTCAAAGTGAACATCCTTTTAATCAATGTGCACATTTTAATCAAGTTGAACCTTTTGATAAACCATGATTTATTATAGTGTATTAAAAAGCCTTTGACAAGGTAGTGTGCATGTTAGTCATTTTAGAAATTTCAAACCAATGGAGAATTTTAAATGATTTTCATCATTGGAAACTAATTTCAAATTACATAAATGTATTTTTCAACCAATTATTCTTCATCATATTGGCACTTTTGTATGCCTTTTCACATCCAGTTGTCAACACTTAGACCAATCGCAATTAAGTTTACATTTTGGCCAATAACATTTGATCCAAACATCTTCACATTAATGAATTCAATTCATGATATATATATATATATATATATATAAATTTAAGGTTTTCAAGTATGATTTCTAAGGTTAGATTTAAGGTCGACAATTTAGGGGTTAAGGTTAAAATTTGAAAAGTTAAAGTTTTTCAATCATAATTTTTAGGTTTCAAATTAAGTTGTCATGTTTCAATTTAATTTAATTGGGTTATAATTAGGGTTTGGTGTTTAGAGTTAGGGTTTTGACATTGATTTTGAAGGTTTTAACTTAGGGTTTAAGGTTTAGGTCTAATTTTGAAGTTTTTAGGTTTCAATTGTAAGGATTAGAGTTAGGGTTAAGGGTTTTAAGATCTAATCATTGAAGTTGAAAATTAAGGTTAAGGTTTTTAGGTCTGATTTTGATGGCTTCAACCTAGGGTTTAAAGTTTAGTCTAGTTTTAAAGGTTCTCAAACTTGATCATTATTGTTTAGGGTTGAGGTTTAATTTTGAAAAATTAAGCTTAAGGCTTTTATGCCTAATTTTGAAGATTTATTATTAAATTTTGGGGTTTAGTTTGAGTTTTGTAGGCTTTTAAGTTTGATTTTGGGGTTTAAAGTTAAGGCTTATTGTTTTGATGGTAAGGTTAAAGTTTGTAGGTTCAAATTTGTCGGGCTATGGTTTGATTTTTTGTTTTCCATGAAAATAAGGGAGGCTCCAATTGTTTTGGGTAGGCTATCAAACTTAAGATTGGAGCAACATTTTTTGAATTTCATTCCATACATGAAGCATAAAAACATTATGAAGTATGACACCTTCATATGGAATTGGTCAATATATGTTTTGTGTGACAATGCATTATTCATTGCATTATGCATTAATGATGTACTTGCATATGAAATTTGATGGTTGATGCTCAAGGAGAGAGTTGCCTTGGGTACATAATTCTAGGAATTGTCAAGTAATATTGGCTTCATCAATGGCAATTTGGTTGAGATATGAAAATTGTGGAATAACAAGGTGCACAAGACCTAATTCAACATTTGAAATAAGATTTATGAAATGAACAACACAATCATTATTGACCATCATGGATTGTTCATGTACATAGACACTTACTACCCTAGGCCTTATCATGATGCGAGCATTTTGTAACACTTGAGTGTTTATTAAAACTAGTGTCAATATTTCATTCATGAACATGACTACTTTGAATATCTCTTGGGATATCCAAGGCACAATATTGGTGAAGAAATGTTTGTAGGATAAGGTGATGAAAGCTTGCCCAAATGCAAACCATGTAGTGCAAACATTCAACAAGATGCATGTAGGTTTCAAGGTTTATGTGGAATGGGGCATTGGCGGATTAAAAAGAAAATGGAAACATGACCTCATGAAGTGGTTTGATTCAACAATACCATAGTATACACATATTTTCCAAGTTACAATCATCCTCACTAGTTTTGACGCACTCCCAAGTCCCTAGTTAGCCCCAAGTTGGGCCTAAGTTACTCAAGTTGCGGAATTGTGAGGGACTGGGGGCACATTCCCAACTTTCAGCATTAAAAGGGGTAGAGGGCCGTGTTGAAGCTTCGGGATGGGACTAGGAAAAGTGACAAGCTATTCACTTGCTCAAACTTGCATCAAACTAACTAACAAGTTGGTTAGTTCACATTCTGGAACACCCTTGGTGCTAGGACAAGCCACGGGCAACTCTAGATTCATTTGACTCACCACGGCCTATACTCGGGGGAAGCCACCACCTTCCCCCATATAGTATACTCTGTGCCTCTCCGCGGCACCCACATCCAAATGGTTTTTTGTCCCGGGACTCCCAAGGAGGAGTCTCGAAATTATCCCGATTTGGACTCCCGGGACTTTGCACGATCATAACTTTTTGCTCAAACTTCCAATTGGGATGAAGTCTAAAGAAAAGTTGTATCTTTCCTTGAGAGCTTTCCAACATTGTGTTGCACTCCACTTGCACACACCAGGGTTGAGTCGGTTCCCGACTTTTAGGGATCAGGAGTTAAACTGCCAATTTGACTCTCGACCCTTCTTTTTGCCATAACTTGTGCTGCAGATGTCCAAATGGCCCATGCGAGGCCATTTTCGACATCTACACTTCAATAGCTTTCCAATGATATAAATAACACTTCAATGCAAGGTGTTTTGACCCCTGCAATCAAACTCTAAAGTTTCGGGAGTTCCAGAGGACTCTCGAATCCGCATTTCGGGAGTGTGAATTTCATCCTCACACTCTCCCAAGTAGGGTTGCGACAAGTTTCCTACACATGAGGCATATGGACCTCACATTTGAAGTGGTTAGGGACCAAAATTTAATTTCATTACACACGGATAATAAGGGGACTTCTCATTAAAATTCCATAATCACTTTAACCTTTTATTTAACCCCTCCTCTAATTTGACACTTAAATCTCTAGATGTTTTTAAATTTTTTTTCTTGATTTTTTTTCTTTTGCTCATTGTTGATTTCCACTTTGCTTACCAAGAAAACATTATGAATTTCAAATGTGGAAGCAAAATGAGATGCCACCATTGCCATGTTTTTAAATCAGTTATATGTAGCATTTTCACCTTGGTGACCATCCATTCACCATTGTCTATGGATGGTCTAAGGTCCAAGGAGCCCAAAAGATTAAATGTGGAAGCTTTAGGCTCATGGGTGGAAGATGTAGGAATAGGCATCATGGAGTTGTGTGTGGGCACACCATTCATCATACTTTGGTGTCTATTCAAGACATTTCTTGAAGCATGCCAATTTGTGGCTTTTAGACATTATAACATTCCATCACATTGAAACATTGCCCTTTCACTCCCCTCTTCATTGGAATTTCATATATTCAATTTTTTCAAGGTGTCACATAGGTGATATTAAATTTGGGTATTTAATTTGATAATCAAAATACACTGATCTCCAAACCACATTAGGAATTAGTTGAGTGTGGCAAAATGTGTAGCATAGGATGTGGTTGTGGTGCCAAGGTGGAGAGATTCCATTATTTGTCCAAGTTTTTTTTTTTGGGGTGCTTTTGTGTTGGGCAAGCCACCAATTCATATTGTTGTGTCCCAAGCCAATCATCATTATCCATGACCTCAATGTTGTCCATGGATTTTGACATTCCTTCAATCATGCCAACAAACCAAAACAAACACACACACTCATATCTAATCACATGTTCAATCTTTGGGATTTTCAAAAAATATATGATTGGATAGTTTGGTCATTAGATCTCCAAACCCACTTTTTGGATTTCATAATTTTTATCATTAGATTTGGCCAAATGTTTTTGGATTTCCACCCATACACACACAAACAAAGCTATTGAGGGTTGCCATATGAATTGTAGACTTGGAATCGAGTTTCAAGTTCAATAAACTAATCGTATGGACTAAATTGGGTCAAAACATAATGCCTAAATGGGTTGTAGATTTGCCTTCAAGTTTTGGGTTCAAACAACTATAATGGATAACAAATGGAGGCCCAAATGAATTGTAAACCTACAATCAAGTTTCATGTTCCCATAACCACCCATACATACCAAAATGGCTCCTAATAGAAGGGCCATATGAGTTGCAAACCTACTTTTAAAGTTTTAGGTTCACATAACCACCCATGAGACCAAAATACATCACAATTATTGTGTCATGAACCACACCATTCTCCATGACCTTTGTGGTTGCCATGAAATTTGCCATCCTTTCAATTGTACACAGAAAAAAAAAACCAAATTCATTTAAAGCTAAACCTAAAGGTAAAACATAAAATAAAAAATAAAATCTCATAGCTATTCTTTAATGCACTTAGTCTTGTGCTTTCCTACCTAGTTACCTACCTAGGTAAGTAAATAGGTCCTACTACTTATGTAGGTACATAGGTAGGTCCTAGGTAAATATGTAGGTATGAAGGTTTTAAGACCTACCAACCTACCCACCTATGGTTATGTACAACCTACCTAGCGACTATATATAAATATATATTTTTCCAAAATAAAATCAATATGCCATGTGGAAAAAAAATTATTGTGCCACGTGCCACAATCTTGGACCATCATTAATAACCATAATGGATGATGGTGATCAATATTTCAAAAAAAAATTATGTCCAAAAATCTTCATAATGCCACGTGTTAGATTATAATAAATTAATGACAATTAGTGGCGTTAGCATGACATCATGTGTGGAATTATAATAGAATTGCATAGTAGTTGAAAACAAGTTGTTTTGACTAAATTGCAATTGAGTTGCAATGAATTGCACCATATATATGGTGAATTGCAACTCTATAATTCATGCAACTTGTTCGTTAGCACTCATAGTGTATAAATACAATGAATTTAGTTTTTTCTTACAACTCAAAAATTGAGTTACAAGGCCAGTTGTAAAACACCCCTTTTTCTCATAGTGTAGATTAGAGTCTATGCACAACACAATAGATTTGCCCATTGTAATTTGTGACACAAAAGGGAAGAGCATATGGGCTTTATTTGTTGATAATTGAAGAAATCCTTTAAAATTTGGTATGCATGATTGGTGACAAATGTTATGTGTAGCCAAAAGCTTAAATTAAATTAATATACTACCATAAGAAAAGTCTTTTGACTCAGCCACAAATTATTAATAAACTCTAAACATGATGTCCTTGTTGTGTCTGAAATACTGAAAAATGGATAGAATCAATATTGGGAGGGAATTACCAACCCTTGGCCCAATGGTTCCATATGTATTAATATCCTAACATGAGTTTCATGGAAATCATATATTCACCCTCCAAGCATACAAGACTCAAAATAAAATCATTTTTTCAACATCATCACTTTTTGTTACAAATATAATGAAATTAGCTACAATAGTGCAATGTTAGTAGCATTCATTATCATGAAGGAGAATTATAGTTATAATTAGTTGTTAACAAGTTTTTTTATTCCCATTAAGGTTATTCAACTCCTAGATTTTTCATCAACAAATTCTTTTTACAACATGTATATGCAAACAACTAATAAAACTAAATTTAACTACAAATTCCAAACTAACATGTACACAAATTACTAAAAACTTGAAGAAATTTGGTTGAAAGAAAATGATTCATGTTCCATGAGTGAAAAATGAAACACAAACTCAAGATAAAATCCAAAAAGTCCTTAAATAGGTTTGTTTTCCTAGTTTTATACTAGCTATTTCAAAATATAACAATCATAAATGACCATAATCAATAGTCGTTAGCTAGTACCTAGACTAATAGTCCAAAATTTTAAAAAGTTACACCATGTTTAACTACTTGTTCAGCCACATGTTCTGCAAACTACATGTTGATTAACCTGTCAACATGTTTTCTTAACTTAATATAATATTACCTACCATGTTCAATAACTAGTCATGTTAATGTTATAGGTAGATTAAATAATAGGTTAAATCACATGTTAAGTTTAACAACCTACTTACATTTTTAACCTATTAAATCACATGTTGTTAAATCTAGGTAACATTATCTGCATTTGAAAACTACATTTCGTCTTCAAAATGCTAGCTCAAAGTTTTAAGTTAGTTTAGTCTTCTACAATCGGTTGGTTGTTGGCTCTTTCAACAAGTTCAACACCTCCTTCCTCCACATGTTCAACTTGGTTCAAAATTTGAAGACATTTTAGCACAATAGTCTTTTGTTGATCAAGTGTTTTTTCAAAGGTTGTTATGGGTGTCATGAATACCTCTGAAGCATGCAAGGTACTTGAAATTGAAGTAATTTCTTGACCTATACCTATTTGGTGTGGGGTCAGAGGTAAACTAGTAGGTAAAAACTTTAAAGATTCTATTTTATAGTCTAATACAATGAATGAAGGATCAATAGGTTCAGTTTGTTCATTAACAGATCTTTCATTATTTCTTATAGGTTCATTAACAATAGTTGCAACCTCAACAAATATGGTTAAAGTCTGAACAAGTAAGGGTATGATCTCTAAACATGTTCCACCTCTTATGGGCTAACTGGTTTGGTAACAGCAACAGGTTGTACCACAAATGGCCTTGCTAAAGTTTTGCTATTAGATACAAAACTAGGTGGTTCATACCTGAAATTAGGGAAAGCGGTTCAATATGCTTATAGCTCTAGTTGGTAACTTTGTTCGTCAAAGTGGGCTAGTTCCATACTTTCTTGAATTTGTTCCTTGGTGAACTCTTGAACAATTTGCCACCATTCCTTCCATTTAGGGTTTTTGTTTTGAAAGGTTTAATTTTGTACTTTGAATAGTGTATTGTCCAACAATAACTTTTCAAAATCCTTCAACCTGTTGTTCATCCTAAGAAGTAAAATGGGGTTAGGTTTATTCAATTGTACCTTGGTTGTCTCATGCTAACCTTTCTAATCCTGAATTTGGGCACTTAGATTTTTTTTTTCCCTTTAAAACTCTATGTAGGCACCCACCTATTGCTTTTTGAAATTTTGATAGGTTTGTTCCAAACTGGTCATGATATTTTATTGTTGCATATTAGACTCCTCCATGTTGGCATAGTCTTGCATCATTCACTTGAAATTAGCTTGAAGACACTTGAAACCATTATGGGTTTTTTAGTTGAGTTGGTTGAGCTTGGCATATTCTTATTGTAGGTTCTTAGTTTTCGTAACAACCTATTATGCTTCAATCAACTTATTGGATAGTTTTTTATTCTCATGTTGGACCTTACTCAATTGCCCTTTGATTGTAATTAATTCTTTATCATGGTTTTTCAAAGTTTTTTGTAGTGTCTTTAGTTCTAGGCTACAGGTTTGCAAGCGATTGTGGGTCTCAAATAGTGTTCCCTTAACTTGTTCAAATTCAATTCTAAGGTTTGAAAGTCCTTGCAATGTCCTTAACCAAATTGTGGCATTTTGAACAACTTGCTCTAAAAAATACTAATATGTCTTAGGTTTTATGTAGAATGACCATAAACTAAGATAGATTGGAATCTAGAAAATTGTGGGTTTTCTCTTTAAATAGGTTCAACTATATGTTGAATAGGTTGGGATGATTATGTAGCTACAACTACAAGTTTTATGGGTCCTGCAATGGGTACTACAAGTTCAACAGATTCGACAAGTTCAACTTGGATGTTGTTAATTACTTAATCCAAATTGGGTTTAGGTTTTTCCTTGGTGCTACCATATGTAGTTGTTACATTAAATTCTTTTACTCCTCCATCCCCCAATTTCATCTGAATAGGTTCTCTTTTCATCCTCCTCTAAGTCAATAACTTGCGACTCAAAAGTAATTCTAAATTTATTTTTTTGGTGGTGAAGTAATTGGTTTAGGACTTAACATGTCCTTTGGTGTAGGTGGTTCTGTGTGCATCTTCAATTGATGAGACTAACATGTTGGTAAAGGTGATGCAATGGTTGAACGTGTTTGGGAGCCATATCGACACAACCATGTGCGGTACTTTCAAATTTTAAGAGTTGCATCAAAGATATTCAAGTGTGGTAAGGTTATTAGACGTTTTTAGCAACTTCATAGAATAAGGAATGACGAATGCACATGGTAGTGTGGGAGGGTTTTTTTCTTTTCCGAGTTACAATGTTGGTGAATAAGGTGTTGGGTTAGTTCCTTTCTTTAATTAAAAAAAGTTGATAATCACAATTTTAGGACCTTCGTTGCATAATTGGGGGTGAGAGATTTTTAGAGGGTTAGGGGTGGAAGTAGACACCAAATTCATGGTGCTTAGTAAAACATTGGTGTTTTTCTAGTATTCAGTGAATAGCGAGGATGTTGAGATTCATGAAGTAGTTGAAGAGGTGTCAATGGAAAGTCCAATAAAGATAGAACAATCTTCAAGCCCATGGTTAACACTAACATTTCACCATGATAATATTGAATTAATTTTCTAGAATAATCTTCAGGCACTAATGATGTGCTTATAAGATTTCTATGATGTAATCCTAATTCACCCTTATTTAATCTTCACTTCTATTAGGCCCTAAATAGAATTGAAATCAAATTTAGATCCTAACATTTCCATTTGAATAGCTTCAAGTGAATTACAATTTAGTAAACGACTTAGAACGGATAAATCACAACTGCAAAAAATCCAAAATGTGATGGATGGTGTGAGCGAGGTATCGGCTTGATGCTCCATGAAAAGGGGATTGATTAGACCTTGTAGCCAATGGTAATAGCTATCACCAGGAACTCAAGTTTGACAATGAAGATGAACATCGTCATCTTCACATTAACATTCTTCAAACCTTTTTGGCATAGTTCCACAAGCGGGAACAAACTCTAAATAGATTGCTAAAGGATGTGGGTTAAGAGACGATCGATGATCCCACATCGAACGATTGACTCGAGTGCGCACCACTCTTTGGAACAGTTCTTCATCACATGGCTATTGGGAGACATTTACATCAAGCGGTGGTTCTTCAAGTTCTTCCTCTTCTACTAGTGCAATTGGAGGATTTGAAGATGTAATAACATTATTCGCCATGACTGAATCTTCACCTGCATCAACAAAAACCAAAGAAGTAGTTGGAACAATTTGGTACTTGCATTCAAAGGGGGTCGATACTTTTTATTTAACAAATTAGGGTAGGTGTAACATGTGGCAATGGTGGCAGAACCTCATGGAAACCTGGACATCCTAGTTTTAATGGATTCATCAAGCCTTAATTTCGACGGTGGATCTAGAAGTATGTGGGGGTTCTCACGATGGAAATTTTAATTCTAATGTACTATGTATTACAAAGTTAATTAGTACATGGTAAAAAATAACTAGGGGATATCAAAAAAGTAAATGGTACGTGCAAATGTTACTACTACCATTGAGTTGATTTAGTCAAGTAGGAACTCAAGGATGTTTACTTGTTACTACCAATAAATTATCCTAGTAATTAGTTACTTGAAATAACTAGGATGAAGAAATAGGATGTGAAAGTCAAATGGATGAAATGGATTAAGATTGAGCCTAAGAACCTCATCAAGATATCCAATATAAGGAAAGGGATGAATACTCCAATTCCATTGGTCATGAGGATTATCATCCTATTTGATTGGAAGATGGAACCCTCTTAGAGTTTCATTGGGCACAAAAATTCTCATCCTAAAATCCATTGGAGGGCAAATCACTCTCAATTCTCATTAGTTCTTCAAGGATGAGGAGGCCATGGATTAGAGGGAAGGATTTCCTCAACTTCCATTGGACAAAAAAAACAAGTTCAAAGAAGGGTCATGAAAAGCTTGGGAAGAGAAGAGTTTGAGAGGTCTTCTTCTTGTGTGATTTTTCTTAGGAAGAGGAGGAGAAGGAGGATGAGTCTTGGAAGATGGTGGAAAGAGGGAAAGTGGATTGGAGGTTGGTAGTACTTCGAAAGAATAAAAGTGAGTAGGATAATGTTGGGAGCTTGAAATTTTAAAGGAATTTCACAAACCCTCTCAGGTTTGGTAGCATAACTTCTTACTAGTTTGGCTGAAGAACCTACAATTTGGTAAGGAAATGTGCCTCGTAGTTATCTTTCTATTGAGCTAAAGCAAGCTTGATTTTGACAACATATGCGATAAGAGTGATATTTTAAGTGACTAGTGGTTTGTAGCCAAGTTGAACCTTTTACTTTCGTAAAACCCTCTCGGGTTTGGTAGCATAACTTCTTACTAGGCTATAAAACTTGCATGCGCCTTGTAATTAATTTTCTAATGAGCTAAGGCAAGCTTGATTTTGATACATATGCGATAGGAGTGATATTTTAAGTGATTGGTGGTCTGTAACCAAGTTGAACTTAGTGTTGAATCCTTAAGAGTTGGTTTGAATGGGTGACAATTTAACATAAAATCCTAGGATTTGCAGTGTTCGAGCTTGGAAGATAAATTTATCAATTCTGAATCGTAAATCATGCATAAGAAGCAAGCTATCTGGTTTCAACTACAAACGCAATATAACATCTAGAAATACACTTCTATTTTTTTATTCACCGATAATGCATGTACTTTCAAGTATGATCACTTCATAGAATCGGGAGTAAAGGGACAGAAAGTCACCTCACAATGTTAGTCTTCTCTCTTTTAAGAACTGCTCTTTTGTAATAGGTTTAAGTGAAACCTATCATTGCTACAAAACCTATTGTTCTTGGCTGGCTAGTGACACAGGTTCTTTTGGGGTTGTTGTTATTGGTAAAGGCACCTCAGACAAAGGGAACCACTTCCTAAGTAAAATATCTAAAATAGGCCTTAAGTAACAATTATTTACCTTGGTTTTGCTAGAGATTAAGTTAGTTGTTATTTTCTTTTAACATTTTGTCCAATGAATTAATTCAATCAATAACTAGATCAACATTATGGAACACCAATTAATAGGTTGCCCCATGTTGGCTAGGTGAAAAATAATAGCAATCTTGTTGCAAAAATATGTTAACCGTTCTCTTTGGTAAAGAATTTACAAAATAGCTACAAATTTAACATGAAATTCCTCCTTCATCTATACTACACTCCATTGTTCATTTTCAACAAAGGCATGTGGACCTGCAATCTTTTCCAAGGCAATTTTGGCTTCATCAAAAGTTGCATTTGTAGCATCTATTACTCCTTGGAAATCCCAAGTTGTTCATGAATAAGTACCTAATTAATTAAATTTTTTTGACCACACACTCTCTTGGATTCTTCCATCTTTTGTTGCTTCCTAAGTTCGTAAAAAATTTCGTAACAAGTCCTCTCATGGCGTAGTCCACTATAGGTTGAACCAGCTCTCTAAACCAACTTGTTTAACCCATTTGAGTTCATTGGAGTCCATCTTCATCCATTGCAACATTTTTTGGTTTTCCTTCACCTTAGACGTTGCCTTCTTCTTAACATGTTTTTCAACCTGTTTTTCTACATGTGCTTTGTTTTTTTGTTTCATCATAGCTTTGGTTTTTGATCTTGGGCATTGAAGAATAACACTACAAATAGGTTCTTCTTCAAAAAGTTTTTGAATAAATTCTTTTTCATTGTCCTTGCCCACATGTTGTTGTAAAACCTATTATTCTTCTTCCATAAGCTAATAAGTGGAAAATTGTGTGTTTTCTTGATGTACATGTACTCCTGGGACACGGGAATTTGATGCCCTAATAGCTTGTGGTGTAGTAGTCTCCTCCCTCTTTGCTAACAAGGTGCATTCTTCTTCCATGTTGAGAGGACGAAAAGATTGTGGCATGATTGCTCGAGCTCCTCTAGCCCTGGTAATAGGACTTGAACTAGATGCGAATCCATCAGTCTGAATTACATGTCTAGTGGCAAAAACTTTGGGTGCCACATTAGCCTCTTGTGCCATGACATAAAATGGGCAAAATGAAGTAGCAAATTTTGGTGTGAGACTACAATTGTGTGCACTAGAAAAAACATACTCCCCAACCATGGCATCGTGTGGGAGGCCATAAATGACCTAGGAAGTCCCTCCTATGATCTTGAACCTTATACAAGTTGGGCATGACTAGCTGGTTAGGAGGACTTGCTTTTTAAATTAGCAAGTTGGGCCTTCAATGATTCGAGTTCATTTTGTAGAGTCTGAACTTGAATTGCATGGGCTTGAAGCACCTCCCTTTTGTAAGAATTGTGCTATTTCTTCTTAGCATTCTTACTGGAATTACCCTTGGTGGGCAAAACTTTAGTGGAAGGCTGAGGTGCCTTGGTTTTTAGTTGAAGGACAATGGAAGATGTTAGTAGATTTTGCCATGGTAATTGGAGTTACTTCCGTTTCGGGAACTTGGCAAAACAAATAGCTTCATGATGTCCCTCTTTCTCACAATAATCACAAAAGAGATCCTCGAAAATAATGTTACACTCACTAGCTTTGTGGGTAGGATTGCCACAGTAGTTGCAAGAAAGTTGGATGGGTGCAGCCAAGTGCACCGCTTTAGCCCTTGAAGAAGAATGTGATGATCTGGTTAACGCAGCTGGTGTAAGTTAAGGCCAATGAACGTGATGGAGACCTCATAATATTGGTTTCATAGTGTGCATGAACTAGTTCCAGCTTTTTGGAAATGTTGTACACATCCATCAAAGTGTACGAGTCTCCAAATTTTGCAAAAACCCGTTGCAAAACCTACACATGGAGTGTTGGAATACCTTCCAACGAATGAAGATACCGGTGGGCAGCTTCCAGGTTTGTGATGCTCTAGGTATCCTCTTTGAGTTTGAAGAGCCTCTTGAAGAGCATCTTGAGGAGGGTTTCATCCTTCTATCGAGAGAAGGTGGCGAGCTACAAATTTTTTTCAAAACTCTTGAATGGAAATTCCAGCTCAAGAATTCGAAAAAATTCCCCCACTGGATTAGCAAATGTTGGCGCATCAATGGTGGGAGGAATGTTTACGGTAGCAGCAATGAGTTGTTGAGGAGAAAGGTTTACTAAGGTCGGTACTAGGTCTGGATTATTGGGCATAGTCCCATGATGTGTAATTGTAGCTTGTAATGCAGCTTGAGAGGCGGTGGCGATGGCTGTGGCATAAGCTGGATTGGGAATCTGGGTGACGCCCAAAATCCTTGCAGAATGTTGATCGTAAACATCCAATGCCTCATAATGCACATAATGGGACAATCGTTTGAATGCAAACACTTCAATGTAATTAGCGCCATACTTGAGCTCCAATTCACAAACCACAGTTGAGAAAGTTGCCATGAACTCCTTCGAAGAAATGGTACATGGCCTTCTCTTAAACTTCTCAATTCTCCCAGAGGAATTATTGACCTCCATGGTGTATATGGGTGTAGAGGCTACGGCTTGGAGCGGAATATACAGTGCTGGTGTGAAAGTAGGTACAACAGCAGGTGTACCCCACTAATTAACCCCTCCAAATGGACTCTGATGTACTGTTGATGTAGTGTAACCTGAACCTGAATTCCTGATAGGAGTTGTATTGGATGACGGTGGTGTTGTAAATGCTTGATGGTACCGTTATGAAGATCGTGAGCTTAAAAAAACGACTCAAAGGATTGTATGTTACTTCGTAGCTAATACTTGGGTTCTAGCTGAGCAATAGTGCTCTCATCATCTGAGGACATGGTGTTGTCCCATGCCCTAAAATTTTGTAACAATATAGAGAACTACCTACAAAGTTCTAACACAACATATGGTTTGAAAAATATGATGTGTCAATGGGAATGAATGGTGACAAACGGACCTCCGACGAAATGGCAAGACGGTAGAATGTAGGACCCAGGACGTAGGACGATAAAACATAGGATAGTAAGACCAGGACACAGGACACAAAACGGACGTCCGACAAAAGTCAGACAAGCAAAGGTCGAGCTCCACTACAACAATGGCAGCACAACTACTATTGTGCCTTTGCAACTTGTTACATTGCAACGATGGTAGGTGGCACGAAGTGGGCAACGTGGTGTTGCAGCGTTATAACTCACGATGCTGCAAAAGCTACAGCTCACAAACGTTGTAAATCGCGGCATTACAATTCGCGACGTTGCAAGTTCGCGTCACGACGACATTGCAAGCTCATGTCATGGTGGCACTGCAGCTCGTGTTGCGACAACATTGCTTTGGCGAACGTTTGGCAAGCTATTATGGATGTCACCGTTGAAATTTTTGTTTTTTTTTACTCGATGGCTTCAAGACCTTCAACCGCGACAGGAATGCACATCTCTGCGCATGAAAGAGAGAAAGAAAAAGAGAGCGAGAAAGAGCAAAAGGGAGAGAGCTTTGAAACCTACTCCAAGATCCCAGCTTTGTTGGTTGGTAGAAATGTAACAACCCAAGCTCCCTCTTGTAACAACACAAGTTCCCTCCGACAATAACAACACCAATAGTAGTAACATTAACAACAACACCAATGGCAACACCAGCAACAAGAACTCAAGAACTCAAATGCAAAAGAAATTTGTCGCTTTTAACATTAAGCAACAAAGAATAAAGTTTTTCTATAATTGAATTGCAAAGAAAGAACATGTAAAGTATGTAGACAGTGGCCATGTAATGGCTGCCGTGAGCATCTAGAAATCCTATCTGATTATGAAGGAAACTCTCCCGACAAAAGAATTCTATAAAAACTAAAAAGAGAAAGGAGGGGCTTGGCCTTTTATACAGCCGCAAACAAACTGAAACCCTAAGTACCTAATAACGTACAGTCACCTAAGACCGTACATTAACCCTAAAAGGCATGATGGGCATGCCCGTAACTAGCCATCATGTATGATGCCATGTACATGCACGACAAAATGTCAAAAGGTTCCAAACATTTTGTAGTGTGCAATTTGAAACATCTTATGGAAACATGTAAAAGTTGATTTATGTATCCCAATTCCAAATCCATGTTTGAGTATTAACAAATTTAGACCATGAGGTTAAGCAATAAACATGATCATATTAAAAATATATATATTAAAAAATTATATTACCAAATAATTTTTTTTTAGAAATGTGTGTTGGTTCTAATATACAATGAACTTTAAAGGTGGTGTAGCAACTTTATATTAATTTTGAAACATTAACATTACAAGTACCAAAACAAAATTCTTTGAAGTGGATCAAGACCATAACATCCATGAAATGGCATTATTTTTCCATTACAAAATGTATTTACATGTAAAAATGCATGTCTATTGTTTTTGGCCTCCTACTTTCATCACCAAAAATAGGAAGCTGAAAACATTTCTTTTGCTTGGATGCCCCATGTGAGGCCAAGAGCAAAACAAATTGCTTTTGGTTGTACCTTGAACTCCAAGCATAAAAGTAGGAAGCTTTGAACATGATCAAAAACAAGCAATTGCATTCGACCATGCTTGGAGCTTTTAAGGTCCATGCTTGAAAGTTGTGAGCATGGCCAATGAGAAATGAAAGATGCAAGAAATTTAAAGTAAAAAAAATTGGGACAAAGAAAGAAGATTACCTCAAGTTGTTAAGATTGTGTGTCCCCCACTTACTACAAGAACAAGAACACAATGAATATATATGTGAGAATCTCAAGTAACAACATTAGGGTTTCCAATATACTCACATAAACCATGTAATGAAGCACAATTTTAAGCACAATTTTTTCCTCTTTTCATTGAAGATTTTTTTTGTCACAACTTCATGTCACAAGGTTAAGTAGAAAGAACTAGGATCAAAGCGAGTTGTCCTAGCCTCTAATTTCACACCTAAAAATATTTTGCAAGTCCAAAAATTGTTGAGACCCTATATAGCGAAATTATGTTTCTTATAATCTATGAGTCGCAAAAATATATTAGGCATTTTCATGAGAACAAAAACATGAATTCCTCCAATGAAATAAAACTTAGGTTCATTCAAAGTGTTTTAGTTCGCATAACTTATGAAATACAAAATTATTGCTCTTCAACTTGTAGATTCTATGGAGAAAAGAAGTTTTGTTGGCCACATCTTCTATCAACTATAGTTTCTTGTTCGTTAACATCTTGATATTGCTTGGGGTTTGTCCATTGGAAACTTGCTTTCTATTTTCTTCATCTAGGAGTTCTCAAGTTATGTTCTCCTTCTTTCACTTCCTACATTTGAAACTTTCAATTTGTGTGAAAATAAGGTTCTTTTCTATTTGAAGTAGTGTTTCACCTCTAATAAACTTCTAACAAGAAAACACATATGTGCTCTTATTTATTCAAAACAATATGTATTTATTATCGACCAATACTATAAGGTCTTAGATATACGATTATGTAATTTTAGATTAATCCATTTCAAAAAAAATGTTTCAATCAATTTACCAAAACTATGGTCTTATTATTGGATATGAAATTTAATCACAAAATAATCAAAATTTTAGATTTTTTTGAAGCATCCTAAGTAGTTTCCAAGAATATTGAAATTTATTATTTATTTATAGGAACCAAATTGAATGTCTCAATTCTCAAACAAAAATAAATAACCGTAGTTTGAGAATTTTTCAAATATTCCACCACTTGACAACAAACTTCATTACACATGTGAATGTTATATAACTTTTCAATATTGTAATTTTATATTTGTATTTCAAGAATTTTTTTGCATTATGTTATTTTTCCAAATTTTGTCTCACTATTTATGTTCTTATGGAAGAGAATCAATACTATTGACCTTTATCTGTAGACAATTATGTGAATTATATCATTGTGTTGATTATAACTATATATATATATATATATATATATTTTATAAGTCTAGAATATGAAGGTTCTATGATTCAAGCCTTGAAATAGAAGTTCAATGTTTAAAAAATGACATAAATTATGGTTTTAAAATTGCACTTGAAGTTGCACATGTAAAATACAAAACATTTTAAAACATTGGCCAAAACACTAATTTTAATTAGTGTTGTTCACCATAATAAATTCTCTCATTTTCATGACATGTCAATATAGTTCAACTTATCCATTAGATACCCAAGTAAGAACCAAGGCGCTTTCTAATATGCAACAAATCAAAATCATTGTTTTAGCATAAATGCACAGCAAAATGATTGCGCAACAAGTTGATATAACATTTACAAAGTCACACATGATCCTCCCATTTGAAAAGCTTTTGTAAACTTAATACCTCAATCCATGCTCCATAAAAAAAACTTTGAATGATTTGTTCAACCTATTTAAATTTCTACCAAAGCTCATTGTTTGTTGCACACAACAACATTGCAAGTGTACAATATTCAAGGGACAATTTCAACATTCATACTATCAATTCAACAATTGAATTGTTTGAAAAAATCCAACTAATACAATATATATGTTATAAGGAGTACATGAACTTCATAGATTTGTAAAGAAGGTCATCATCTTAGTAAGTAAAAAAGTGCTCACAACAACTATCCAATTGGTCAAAAAATCACATGAGGTGAAAATGTGGTTTGTATTTGTCATGTTGAACTCTTGAGGTACGCAATTAGGTCAGTTCGTTCTTGTGGTTTTTTTAAACCAGGAAACACCATCTTTGTTCCTGGTATGTACTGCAACAAAAAAAAATACCAAATATTAGGTTATGGTACCAAATGCGTGTTATATGAAAAAGGGTGAATGTTAAAATAATTAATAAAATTGAAAATGTGATATATATATAAATATGGGTTTTCAAATTAATTGTATCAATGGTTAATCAATAACAAGTTGGACATGTCTATTCCTCTCAATGAAAGAAGGAGAATATATGAATATATGGATGAAAGCCATGTTTATGTATCACTCTATATTAATTCTTGAAAAGATACTAACTTCTTTAAGAGGGGGATAATAGTTATTGCTTGCCATTATATATCACAAAATTGTGTGTAATTCTCAACAAGTTGGTTGCAATTTGGGTTCAATGTTCACATAAAGAAACAAACTAGGATTTCAATGCCTTGAAAACACCAAACTCCAAATTTTTACCAAGTCCATATTGCAAAAAACATGGAAATATGGTTCAACCATAACTAATTATGAGATCTCCAAGTGTTAACAACTTATGATAAAGACCAGTGGCATAGAAAATTGAGAAACAAACTACTAGCAAGCTTCTAAAAGTAACAATTTATAGTATTTGTTGATTCAATGGTACTTGCAATTTCAATTAGGTTGTATTTTATGCCAACAAATTTGGACAAGTTCATGGTTGACAAATCACCAACAAAGGTTATAATGATGACTCAATTGACCCCCTAAGCAAGCTTATGTTCCCACCTTGACCTTCTAAATTAACTAAAACAATATAATCCAATGGGCACAATGTCATGTATAATCTACCTTGATGTTCATGATCCACCCACATATAACAAGTAGTGTAAAATAAACAATGTCAAAATGTTTCAAGGGAATTATCTTCATAACATTTGATCTAAAATAGGGTTTCAAATTCTTCATGTCCATGTTCAAACACACATGGTACCAACATATGGGAAAAATATGAATTATGCTAGTTTGCGGCATTGTATTGTGTACAAATTTAGACAAGGTTATCACCAAAAATCCACATTCAAGGTACCCAACATGTTCTATTTTTGAAGGGGTAAAACTCAACTTCCAATATATGTGTATGTGTGATGTATGATGTTATAAAGACGGAAAATGCGCAAAAGAAAGGTTTGCAAATAGATAGCTTGCATTATTATATCTTTTAAATATGCCCAAGATATAATGTTCATCGTTTAAGTGAAATTTCTGTATAAACACCAACCTTTCAAGATTGAAAAATTATAGTTATTGGGAACTCTATAGTGTAATTCATGGGAAGATCTTAATGTGCATACCTTTTTAGGGTTGAGAAGATATTCATACAATGTATTTTCATTCCAATTCACCGCTTTTGTTTTGTTTGCTGTTGAAAATGAATAGCCAATAGTTGTCCCAGATGTCCTTCCAAACAAACCGAAGAGATTGGGTCCTACATATTGCCACCAAAAACAAAAAACGAAACATAAAAATCACACCTCCAACACTATGCATTTATACATTGTTAATGATCCTAATAGAGAAATTTGAATATGAAAACCCAATTTGTAACACAAAAAAACAAAAAAAACAAAAATCATTATTGATATTATGAACAACAAATTCTTCTACAAGTTTTTGAGAAGGCACATTTGGAGTAGTTAATGTTCTTCCTTTCTTGTTTTGTTTATTTTTTTCACCTTGTTTGTGACCTCCGGCTTTTTCAATAGCATGGCATTGTGCACACTTAATCTTGAATATCTTTTCCCCACTTTTTGCATTCCCCTTGGGTGCTTCACCAAATGAACCCATCTAATGGACTTATCTAAATCATCCACCAAATGTTGTTTTGAATTTTTTTCTCCTTCCTTTCCACCTCATTCAATTGTTTTTCTCCAAATTGCAACCCAATCCTTGTTGCACACCTTAGGGATGTTCCTTTTGAAATTTTCTTTTCATTTGTTTTCTCATGTACTTATTGCACCTTGTTGTTTTGGAAGTTTTGTGACAAGAAATCTTGAAAAGACAGTGTGACAACACGTGAGGCACAAACCACACATGAATATAAACCATTAGGAAGAAAGAGATTGTCACACAAAGATAGCTACTAAGGCAACTGATTGACCATATGGGTGGGTAGCTAAATTGTGATTAGGTAAGTAGTTAAATTCTAGTGTTGGGCATGTAAATACATCTTTGGACATTCTTAATAACCACCAATCCTATTTTGAAAAAGTTTCACACCAAAAGAACCATCAATTTTAGTTATTTCAAGGATTTCATTGAGGAAATGGTTTTTCAAACCCTCAATAAATAATTGGAGGGTATATAAGTGGTATCTTTGGATTTTTTAATTATTGGGGTGGGGTGGGGGAGATAAATAAATTTATTGAAAAAAAAGGCTTACCAATTTGGCCTTTTATTATTGAATAATTGACCTAACATTTCC
>Ga0116227_10007830_pt1 | contig 20591 bp, 15 predicted proteins | sample S1TSphgellanicum_FD_89693 | JGI IMG/M metagenome (GOLD analysis project Ga0116227, IMG submission 89693) | Host-associated microbial communities from peat moss isolated from Minnesota, USA - S1T2_Fb - Sphagnum magellanicum MG | ecosystem: Host-associated > Plants > Peat moss > Unclassified...
TTATTTTAGTTTGGTTATTTGTGGTTTGGTCTTTTAGTTAAATACCTTGGTGTTGATGGTTTGGCTCTCTTTTCTTCATTACACAAGTTTGTGTATTTCATGTGACAAGAACCTTGGAGAGTTTTTGATGTTGTGTTTTGTGTTGTGAGCATTATGTTATAGTTTCCTTTCAATAAAGATTTATGTTTGCAGTTGAGTAGATCTCCTATTTGTTAATAGTGAGATCATAGCAGCCCTCATCAAATTTGCTAAAATGTAATTGTTCTCCTCCCTCAACTTTTTTTACAAATATCCAAAGCATCTATCGATATCTTCATATGTATGGCCAATTACAAGGAAACCCAATTTGACCTCCTCAAACACCTCCCTCACTATCAATAATGATAGAAATGCTAACAAATGTCGATTTTTGTTATCCTTCACACAATTATCCATTTGAAGCAACAAATTTTTCAGCAAAGGTTTCAAATCGATAATAGGATTTGGGGTTTGTAGTTCACATACACAACTTGATTTCCTTTATAAAAGACTTGCAAATAATAAGTTATATGGCAAGTGTTCAAACAATAATTTCGATTTTGATATTGAAACTACCTCCAAAGTTTGCAAAAGTCGCAACAAGGAGCCAATTGTGATCATTTGGCCACAAGTCATTCAAATATTGTGCATATTTCTCATCTTCATATCCATGAATCATACCCATGCAAATAATGGGTAATTGTCCAAACCCATATATCATTTTGTTGTAGATTTGCAACCTTGGAAGTGCAATATTTGTGTGATCCATTTTGTCATGGATAATGCATAGGAATTCATCCTTTGACTACACTAACTCTGTCCTCCAAGTGTGGTATGAATTTCTACAAGATTCTTGGTGCAAGATATGCTTTCTTATCTTCCCCTCATACTCAATAGCTTCATTGTTATTCCTTCCCACCTTTGATATTAAGTTTTTGAGGGATTCACAAATAGTGCATTTAGTAAAACTAACCCTTGCTTTCACACATCAACATTTTGATAGTTTCTTTTTCTCAACCTACTCATGGTAGATTGAAAAATACCACCAATGCTTAAGTCCTTGCTTATCTACAACAAAACAATATGAAAACAAAGGAGGTTTAGGTTCACAATAATAAATGCCCCCATATATATATTGAAAAAACCGTTTCAATTTTTAGTAAAATAGATTGGGACGAGAATCACTTGGTGGGCACTAGGCATTTCTTGCAAAATCGACAATATAATTTACTTGATTTCTATGTTCCTATAGACTCTTCCATGTTTTTAGTAAAAGATGCCAAATATCTTGTCTCCCATTTCCAGTCTTTTTCATTTGATGTGACATTGTATCTGTAGACAAATCAATTAATGATTGAACATTTGACTCTGTTTGCTTGGTTGAAATTCACAATTTATGTGTACCTTTGTTGCCATGCAGTAGAAATCGACAACTTCATTTGCTATCTAATTTGTACAACATGTATGTTGACCTCAAAAGACCAACAATCTGGTACCAAACAGTTTCATAGAAATCTACACCTTAAATAATGATAAAATTTTGTTATCTTTAGTCTCCCTTCATATGCAACCTTCTTGGAATATCTAAATAATATGTTTTATAGTCTTCAAAGGACAAGCTCCAAAACTCTTGTTTCAACAACAAGGTTTTTACATGATGAAAGTGTTGACAACAATTCATCATGCAACATATTGATGCACTCACATTGCACATGGACTCCATTAACAACACCTTTTCAATTCTAGAAATAGAACCTTCAAAGTCAACACCATTGTGCTTCCTTTTATGAAAAAAAATTAAAAAAATTCACACCAACTATTCCCACATCTTCATCATTTGGTATATGGGTTTCATTGAATGCACTGAGATGTGTTCTTAGGGGGTACCCATCAAGAATTGTTTGAGTTAACGACCATTTCCAAATTGTCATCACTATTAACACATTCTCAAGGCAATACAAAACATGGTCCTCACCCAGGTGATTGTCAAGAACTATTTCATGTGGGTCACATGCAACCACTTGACCTTTTCCAATGAAGAGCCCATTGTCATCTACAATATCGCATTTAGCTCCTCACCATTTAAACCTTTGTCTTCCGACCACATTGGAATTTTTTCCTTTTAAACCATCACCATATTTTGCCTCATCATGCAAACACCCTTTAGCTTGTTCATTTCCCTTTTCATGTCATTCATAATTCTCCTATGCTTGAGCCTCCTCATCATGCTCACCAATATCATGCTCACTTCCTTCCTTGTTCTTGGAATCAAAACCAAAACCTTGCATGCCGTCATCTAAGGTATAACTCCCTTTTCCATGTAAATCTTCATTACACAAGTCTTGAATTGTATTACCCATATTCTTAAAATCAACAATGTTCTTACGCCATAAGCCATCAGGTGATGAATTGTTCCTGCATGAAACTTGTTTCTTTGTAAGATTATTCATCGCATCCATTGTCAAATCACCCTATTGAAAACCCAATAGAGGTAATTCATCATTCAAGGACACATCCTTGAAAGACCAAAAAACCTCCACTCCAACCGTTTACCTACAATATCTAGTTGTTAGAGTTGGGCAAAATAAATTTTGTTCTTTGAAGGCTTCATGCACGGTTTCAATTGAAACCATCAAACGATTCTCCACTCCACACAAACCATATATTGGAACAAGTAATGGATCTCTGCACGTTCTGATACCAATTTTCACTCATTCAATTTCGCGAAAATCCTAGATGTTGATAGAGCTGTTAAACATGAATCCTTTAGCCATATGCTGCCAAGTCAATAATAAACACAAGGAAATATTAGTGATATGAAAGAAAGATTTCAAATAGGATGTCTTCAGCAACCTTTCAATTTTGACACATTGAAACCAAAAAGATTTTGACCTTCAAATCCATTTATTTCAAAATTTGTTTATTAGCCAAAATATTGGCAATAGTCACCAGACGCCCACTGGGTGATTCGCGCGCAATATTATTGAAGATAATCATTTGTCGACCATTAAGAGTTTGCTAAACAATATTTTTAGTGAGAAGGGCTTGGCGGCCACTAGGCATTTCGCCAATATTCTTAGCAAGGATCACCTGGCGGCCATAAGGCAATTTGTAGCCATTAATCCTAGCAAGGATCACTTGTCGGCCACTAGGGAATTCGCAACAAATATTTTTGAACTAAGCTGGAAAAATAACCTGGTAATTACCAAACATTTTCTAGCCAACATTCTTGGAGAGATTCACTTGGCAACTACTAGGCATTTTCTAGCCAACATTCGTGGAAGGATTTGCTTGGTGACTGTTACATGATTCATCCTAACATTATTGAGTGGGAGTACAACATTACCAACAAGTATTAGAGTTGTTGGGACACTTTAGATGGTGTTCACGAATCCAATAATGACTACTCGTGTGAATAGGACTATAGATCAACCATTAATGAACTCAATGGCTGCTGGAAGGTACAAAAGTGTAGATGTAACAAATCCAAGAGGAGGATATCATTTGCTGTAATTATACTAATTCTTGATAATAGAAATGGCCATTATGTTAGGCCAAACAAAGTAGCTTTTAAGTATCTTGATTTCAATTAAGATGCTAATCCAGATGCTCATGTTAGAGTGTTCAATTCTATAGTAAAAACAAATGCAAAGATTTTTGAAAAGTATATCATCAATGTATTTAACTATATGCTAAAAGATACAACATTAGATTAATGTCATAATTACACGTCAAAATTCCCTAATTATATTTTTTTAGAGCTTACACAAACATTTTGTGAATGTCATCAAAACATTTAAAATGACGAGCAAATATACATGGAATTGAAAAATATGAAGTAGGAAAAGATTAAGAAGGTGAAGGTTTACTCTGAACAGATTTAGAAGTTGGCTCATGGTTTATAATACCAACCACATACAATTTTTTGATTATTGTGTTTAGAGTAGGTTTGTAATCGTACCTCATAATTACGATTGTAGGGATGAAGCAGTCAACACTACAACAACATAAGGAGGTGGCAATGTTATGTGAAGAAGGCATGATTACGACAGAAGCAAGGAGTGCACTTTCAATACCACATAGTACAAAAAGCAAGGAGCACCAATGAAAACACAGAATAATATAGGGAAGATTGACAAACATTGCACAAATTGTGGGATGACGAATCACATCATGGAGGCTTGTAGAAAGAAGAAAGAGTAGACCATGGTGGCAACCATAGAGGCAATACAACCAAGTTAAAAACCATAAGAGACATCTTTATATGCATGTCGCATCTGTGGTTTGAATGGACATAAAATGACAAATTGTCCAAACTTTGCTAAGACGCAGAAAATGTTTCATGGGAAATCTATGGTAATAGCAAAGGTTCAACCTGTTGCCCTATGGACTTTATGATGCAATGCCCAAACTAGAATGGGTTGGACATCATATTGGTGGTAATCGATCAATTTTTAAAATTGGTCAAGATGGTGCCAATCAAGATGAACACGACACCTTTGACAAAAAGGTAGTCTAGGTGAAACCTTCACACTTGAATCACTTGCCTGACTTGGTGGCCAAGTTTGAACAAGAGAAGGCACATGAACGTGGAGTGAAGAGAACTAGGAAAAAGAAAAGACTTTGAGAAGAAGTAACCCAACCAAAATTGCCAAAGTGTTGATGAGGGCATCAACCCTTTTAAGGTGGGGAAGATTATTTAGTGAAAATGACAAAAATGTTTATGGTTTTCAGAAGCCTGGTTAAAATGAGAAGGCTAAAGGTCAATGGGAGGAGAAACCATTGAAAAAGGTAATGTGATGGCAACTAACAAAAATGTACTTGGGAGTGGACTTGAAATTTTACAAACTTCTAAGGCTTGGTCTCGCAAAATTGAGGTAATGTGATGAATGCAAACAAAGTCACACACTTTCAATTGGAAAAGTGAGAATTCCCATGCATGAATTTGTGATTCATGTACTGGATGGAAGAAGGAAGTTTGAGCTATGGAGCTCAGTTCGACACTATTTGTCAATGCGTTTGTAACCTTTGCTTGCTGTGGTGACCTGGGTTATTGAGCTAGATCTGTAAGTGGACTTTAATGTGAGGTGAGACCTAAGGGGGTAAAAAAATTGTAGGAATAAAGGTGTAGACACAAAAAGAAAATGTGTATGTATTTTGAGTGGACACCCCACTTAGGATTTCTCTGGTGTTGAGAACAAAGATACAACATGAATGAGCTCTACCGATCTAGGAAGTAGCTAACCCAAACCTTCAAATCATGGGAGATGTATGGGCAAACAGGTTGGAAGGTGGACTCTCCAAGAAACATCAATGAAGATGTTGATATGTAAGATTAAAAAAAATAAAAATCATAATTAATTAAAAGTAAGTCCAGAAATTTCACTTCAGCTTGGGTTGGATTTTAAATAGTCTTTTCTTTAAGAGAAAAATATGTGAAAAATAAAATTGAAGTATGATTCAGTCCAATTGCTTATTCTAACAATTCTAGGTGTCTCTTCGTTACCAGGTTGACAGCTATGGGTGAGAACATTTCGGAATGAAGGGCAAGGCTACACGCAGGATGTTATTATCCCCCATAAAATTTCATGGGCGTCAACATGACGTCTTGCACGATTTAGCAGCGTCACACAGTCATTTTGCAAAAAATAACCACATGTTGGTGTTGTACTGCAGAGCAAAAAACAACCAATATTTATGTTCTGTTACAAGGAGCAGAATTCAAACTTGGCACTGCAGTGCTGCTACAACAACTACTTACCTACTTCCAACCACCATACCGTAGAAGTACTTTTTTTTTTTTTTTTTCTTTCAGTTTAACGAACACTTCCACGAGTATTTGGCCAACCCTGCACTACTTCCAACCACCATACCTACTCCAGACAGTTTTTTTTTTTTTGGTTTAATGCAAACTTCCACTGGCATTTGGCCAATCCTGCAGCAGAGGCACACTGATGCTGCGCAGGACTCTGCTTTGACCCTTTGATGGGTATTCGATGTGTCGCCAGTGGGCCTAAACCATGGGGGAATGTCCCCGTATGCTACACTTTTACCATTTCGCATGCAAGAAGGAAGGAAGAGGACATGAGTATTGACTCCTGTTCATTGTTGGTGTATCTAATCTAGCCTGAAGCAAAGCAGACTGCAATATACAGTTATATTTTACACATTGCACTAACCACCTAAATAGCAATAGTTTTTGTTTGTAGTTTACTTATATGGACACCACATTTTTGTACACGGAAGAATATATACTCGTTCTACACAATATGTACATCAGACCTTGCAACCTAATCAATCTTGGAGCGACAAGCTGCTTCTGATACATTGAGGAGTTTTCTTACAACTCCCTGTGTGCAATGTCGGAAAGCTCTCAGTTATCCCTCTTAGAAGGCCCTCTTAGAACCGATAGGTGCTTTCCAACTAGGAAAAAATTACTAACTTCCCCTTTGTCATTGGTTCACAGCACTTTTCAAGATGGCATAATTGAACTTTCCCTGCTAGGCTCCCAGGAATGTTGCACAATACCCTGTTACTTGTGTTTTTAATCTATTCTTGGAGGTGAAGTTAGACAATTTTTCCCACAAGGGAATCATCCAAGAGCTCCTTGTGTGATCATTGTCATTTTTAAATTTCTCAACCTAAGGTGAATCCCACTCGATCCTCACGTATAGTTTTCTTCAGTCTAAGGTGAGAGACTCATCAGTCTCAAATTGCCAGCAGACAGTATAGCTTGGTCGAGAATGAATCATCACACCACTAAATCAATTTTGAGATTTCCGGCAGTTCAAGAAAAACACCATCTGAGGACATACGGGATTCAGCTGCTGCCACAAACTGCAATCTTACGATTGCCTCAAATTTGCATGATCAGCATTGGCAACCTGCACTTAGTAAAGAGTCATTCATGAATATAGTCACAGGATGTGGTGGTTTTGTTCTTCCTAGGGACTTGGACTTCTATGTTGAATACGAGGCGTGCTAGTTGGATTTCTCCAATTACGGGGTTTTACTTGAATTCCTCTTCATCACTTTGTACATGGAAGTAGGATCGCGTTGTAATTCGTTTTGGATCCGTGGAAAAAGCTTCTAGAGCTGCAATTTCTCTTCGAGAAAAGCGGATTCATCCGTTGATGGCACTGCAGGTGAGGCGTATCTCTCCTTGCGAGCCTGTCAAGACGTTGTTGTTCCCCAGCTTCACCATGGAGGTTGCAAAATCGGCGAAGAAGCTTCCTGCACCAGCGTAAGATTGGACAAAAGGCGAGGTGGTGGGGTCGTTGGAAAGCTCTTGATCGATCTGCATCACACCACGGTTCAGCAGCAATTGTTGGAAGTAAACGTTGTCGAAGATCGTGCCTGTACCTTGGTCAAGGAAAATGCCCGTGTCTGGTCCATTGACTCCCGGTGGCACACACACGTTTTTCAGTCCCTGCACTAACCCGGGGTCCATGGTTGGATCAGGCGCACCCGTATTTTGAAAATTGTAGAGGCGGTCAGCCATGAAATTGCAGTGTGTAGCACCAACTGTGTGAGCTCCTACATTGATTCAAACATTGAAGATTTGAGAGGAAAATCTCTGGAATCTCATCATTGAAAGTTATGTGAAAACACGTGTCAAATTCATTTTACCAAGCTTAATTCTCCTCCTCGCTATGTTTTTGCTAGTCGACATTTGTGGGAATCAAAAGGAGAACGTCTCAGACTCGAGTCTCGACCCATAAAGGAGATTTTCTCATGACAAACAATTCTCGTGTACATAACGAATCGAGGATATCGGGCAGCTAAGGAAGAAACAGTTCTCACAGGATTTCTCGTTTGTGATCAAAATCTCACCTAGTAGAATTACTAGATCCTGTGGGGAGAGGCCAATTGAAGCAAATGACTGAGAAGCTTCAGCGACGGTCATAGTTTGCGACGGTAGCGAATTCGCAGTGGCAGCAAGGGACACAGTGCTGTCTCGACGACCTGTTGGCACGGCCCACTGTGGACCTCCTGCCTGCAAGCAATTTGAGTTCGACACTGTCAGTACAGCGAGTTCACATGTGACCTCAGATTGTGAACCATCAGCTATGGCTTTAAATCTGATATTCTCCTATAGTTTCTGCGACGATCCTGTTTAGCAAGATTAAGCAACTATCATGCACTAAGGAGATCTGGATCCGAACATCTTAAGAACTGTCGGGAGATCTAGCAGAGAATGGACTCGCCGATCTTGATACTAGTGCAATCTGAGATCATAACTTTCATGAATGCAAATTCGCCATACGATGGGAATTTAAGATCCACGGAGACTAAAGAACTGAGTGCAGATTCACGATAAAGCTGTCCAGCCGCGTTTCAACATATGTATACTGGAGATTCGAGCTGCGCGATACATTTACCCGGGGCTCTTGACTGTACTAGAGAGTAGTTATGTACCAAGGAGGTAGCATCCATGGTCGCCAGGGCAAGGATATCAGCGCACGAGACGACGCCTGGACACGCGTTCTCTACTGCGGCCTTGATTTCGTCGATCAAATCAAAACCCCGCAAACCCTGGTTGGGAACTGCACTCATCTCCGCTTCATTAGAGGGCGTGCTGTCGATGAGAATGGATGCATCGCACCCCTGCACATGTTAACACGTGAGACAGTTATGCTAAAGAGTTCTGGACAGGCACTGGATTAATGGATTTGACAACATGACTAGATACGAGAAAGATCAGTTTGTGCTGATGATCCCAAATCGGCATTTGCGAGGTATGAGCCAAGATTTGCAATACTCGTGTAAGTTATGTGAAGAATGTGGTACCGCGAAGCAATCGTGGAAGAATAGCCGTAGTAGGGCCGGTGCAATACTGTTGTCCTGGTTGAAGCGAGTCTGCACCATGCCTTGTATAATGGATTCTGCGTTAGGACATTGGTTGTCGTAGAAGCCAACGACTGTTTGCGCCGACACACCGTTCACGATGGCTGTGAGTGCAATCACGGCTACTAGCTTTACAAATTGTAGCGCCCTCCCCATCTGTACCTACTTCGCACTGGGTCTGCAAAACTCCGTACAAGCTCAGCTCAATTTCAAGTGCAATGTCAATGCGCTAAAGTTCTACTGGAAGCGATCCAGGAATTCAACACGCTCGTCTCTGCGTTGAAGAATCCACACTTGACGCAGCCACCGCAAACCCAAGCAGGCTACACCTAAATCTTTAGTTGTCTTTTACGTTACAGAAAGTTTGCCGCCGTGGTTCGAAGCTCCAAATGGAGAACAAAACGTTAATGCGGTACAAGGCGTTTGTCGCGCAAACTGCTGTACGAGTGGTTACGGTGCGAGAAACCGATGCATTTACAAGATTGCAAGAAGACTCCAGTTCACGTTCGACGGTCTTCCGAATTACTGAAGCTTGCAGTTTTCTATGCACTTGCGCCGTCCCTCAATCTTCGATAGCCACAGATAGGAGACTCTGTTTTCAGGATCATGTTGAAAGTGACCGAACGAGCAGAGTCTTGTTCTACTGATGTAGTGCAAAACTTTGACTCTAAAGAGCTGCGCTAATTTTGCTAGGGTACAGATCCTACTTGCGAAGTGAAGCGGTAGAATGATGTGTACGAATTTAGAACTCCAATGAACCTGTTGCACCCGGTACTTGTGTGACAAACCTATCCTGGAACCACGAGTACACAATCCGTGCGAGTGAATTCAAGACCTTTTGAAGAGAGTTGCTCTAGTCTTTCTGATCTTGCAGTAGATAACTGGACCTATGGAAATGTGTAAGACTTGTGAGTCTGAGTCTTTCAGTGGTTTTTTCCTAGTAACCAGCACAGTGTACACTAACTGTTTCAAGAGAACTCCTGTGGTAAGGATTCAATAGAGACCTGAGTCTGAAGTGGATTGCGCTAGCTAGTCCCAGCATATATCGTACGCAGGCGGATTGTTCGTTGGTAAAAGTCCACAATACAGCAGATACATATAGCAAGGAAAGTTCGGAATGGGTGAGCAATTCAGAACTGAGCATGGTGGGTGCCCGCGCGATGTCACGAGGATCACTTTGCAGCCAATATTTTGATCCAAATCATAGCTAGCTGGCTGCAATCGAGGTTGGTGGGACCTTGGCCTGGCCCACCCCCTTGATCAATTGAAAGGATTTGGCTCTTTGCTGAATGCTCAATAAGCTGCTCATGCCCTGGTGCAGCTCATTGCAGCTTGCCTACAGTAGCTCTTCCAGCAGCTTCCAGCCAGCTAGCCCCTTCCTACTTTTAGCGTCCAAAAGTCATCCTTGTGACAACACCATCGACTCCGTCGTCGGTCGTCGTCGTCGTGGTTGTTAGCTCGCATAAAGCTCCACCAACTTCTTTCAATTGCTTCAATTCTAAGTCTCTTCTATCTTCCGAATACCACGGCAGGCCACACCAATTCTCGCTAATTTGTCGCCGTGTGTGGTTTGTTTCCATAGTCTTCAATGCGCACGGACAAATTTGTTCACGAAAAAAGTGTGCACGACGTATTTGGGAAACTTCCAGTGATTTAAGAGAAGACGAAAGATCCTCCTGTCATTTAGTGTGGATCATTTGCGGTCGCGTTTGTTTCTCTATGTTCATTCTCGCTCACAATTCGCAAGATTGATGAATCATCGTCTCAACTGGGAAGAGTAATCTTCGCCGTCACCAAATTCCATTATTCCTTCGCACATAAGTGCATTTCTCAAATTTCCTTCAATGAGCTTTGCAGGTCGTCTCATGTTTGGGGCAAAGAACCTCGGGTTCTGGTTTTCTGAAAATTTAGAAATCAAAGAAACTCAGGGTGTGGGTTTTCAGAAATTTTACAAATCCAAGAACATCCTGTTCTGGATTTTTGAAAATATTGGGAATCAAAGAAGCATGTTCGTTTCCCAAAACGTCAAAAAACTGATGAATTTCATGATATAACCAACAAAGATATTTGATCAGTTCTGGCTTGAGTAACCCAGCACCCAACAGTGCACCATCCAAAAAATCCCGTTCTGGGATTTCATGAATGGGATGAAACTGTCCACAAGGGGGCAGTTTACATGGTCAGTAGTTTTATTTTTTTCTGGGCCTTTTTTTTCCTCACACTTTTTTTTTCCCAGCTGGCTGTTTTTCCTCCTGGGCCTCCCTTTTGATTTTTTTTTTTGGGCCACTCCTGACCCCATATTATATTTTGGCAACTCCTACCTACCCCTCCAACCCACCTACTGCCCTGCCTCCCTCCAACCCATCTACCTCCCTCCCCCTGCTTCTTTCTACCTCATTCCCTCCTTTTCGGCTCACCTCCATACCTAGTGCTTGAGAAACAGGGACAGTTTGAGCTTGCATTAGGGTTTAGCTCACAAGGCTTCGAGTTTTCACAGCTTCAGGAGCTTGCAAAAGGAACTTTCAGGAATGTGCAGAGGGGTGGAGAGGAGAGGAGCTTGCAGAGCGTGCAGAGGCAACGACCCTGAACCCATGCAGAGACTAGGACCTTGAAGGTCAGCAAAAAAACATTTTCAAACTCTTTTTTTATAAATTGTGTTGCACCAAGGGGTTTAGGGTGCAATGCCTTTTTTTCCATCTTGAGTGTTGCCTCCAAGGAGATGATGACCACGAGTTGTGCTCGTGATCATAGCCATTTTTTAAAACTGTGTTGTTGCTCTAGGAGAATGATGACAATGAGCTACGCTCATCGTCGCTGTCTTTTTTTTCAACACTCATCTACTACCTCTAAGGAGACAATGACCACAAGCACAATTGTCGTCATTTCTTTGAATTTAGTTATTGCTCTAGGAGGACAACAACGATGAGTGTAGCTCATCGTCATTGTCTTTTTTTTTAACGCTCATTTGCTGCCTTCAGGGAGACAATGATCACGAGCACAACTCATGGTCATCATCATTTGTTTGAACTTTGTTGCTACTCTAAGAGGACAACGATGCTAAGTTGCGTTCATTGTCATCATCTTTTTTTTTAGCGCTCATCTACTACCTCTAAGGAAACAATGACCATGAGCACAAGTCGTGGTCATTGTCATTTCTTTGAACTGAATTGTTGCTCTAGGAGGACAATGACAACGAGCTATGCTCATCATCATCATCTTTTTTTTTAACACTCATCTACTACTTCCAAGAAGACGATCACAATGAGCACAGCTTGTGGTCGTCATCATTTCTTTGAACTTTGTTGCTGCTCTAGGAGGACAACAACAATGAAATGCACTCATCATTGTTATCTTTTTTTCCAACACTCAGCTACTACCTCTAGGGAGACAATAACCACGAACACATCTTGTGGTCATCATCATTTTTTTAAAACGACAGTGTGTTGTACTAAGGAAATGATGTAACTCATCGTCATCGTCTTTTTCTTCATGTCAGTTGTTGCCTCCACCAAGGAGACAACGATGATGAGTGTGTGTTCATCATCATCATCTTTTTTTAAAATTCTTAGGTGCTACCTCCACTAGGGAAAGGATGACGATGGGTGCACATGTTCATTGTCTTTGTTAGTTTTTTTTTAAAGTGTCGTCTAAGGATGACGACCATAAGCAATGACAATGAATGTAACAGTGTTCATCATCGTCTATTTTGTTTCTAAAATGTTGCTTCTAAGGACAACGATCACAAGCGACATCAATGAGCACAATAGTGCTCATCATTATCAAATTTTTTTCATTTACTACCTATAGAGAATGATTATGCTCTTGTTGGCCCTTTGTATGGCATTTCTTACATAGTTGGTGGTTGTATTCTTCTTGTATTTTACTATTGCTAATGGTTCCTTCTTCTTATCTTTCGCTATAGATGAGAAAGTGGAAAATGAACCATGAACTAAAATAATATTATGTAGTTTGTGTTTTTATTCAATACAAACTTGAAAAAGAGCAAAGAATGTTGGAACAAATCAACAAGTTTTAACAAAAGTTGTAGATGGCATGAGAGGTGTCACGAATGAAAAATATTTGGAGGCTAGTGTGATGGGATAGCAAGCGAGTGTTGAAGATGTGGTTCCATTGGTTCCAAGTGAGATTGTTAAAGAAGAGCAAGTGGAAGTGGGTGAAGACATTGAAAAAACATTTAAGATAGGTTTTGATCAAATTGAGATGGATTTGGAAATAACTATTTTGATGGTAGAAGAGCAAGAAAATGTAATTTTCTTGCTCCATTGCAGGAGCAAGAAAATGCAAATGAGGATGGTGAACCTCATGCACATATTGATGGAGGAGATATAGCCATTGAACTTCATTTATTATAATTATTACCCCATTCATCTTCTCAAGTGGAGAGGATGGGGGGGGGTTTTTTGTTTTTGTTTCCATGTGAGAAGGTGGGTGGGGCATTTTTGTTTTGTCTAAGTTTGTAGGCAATACCCTTAGGCTTTGTAGATAATATTGTTATTTTGAAGGTTTGTTTCATTTTATGCAAATTTCAATGTTGGAATTTAGCAATACCTTCATCTTGTGTTTTTTTTCTTTTATTTTTCTATGCAATACCCCTATTTGGTGTTTCATTCTTTTTTCTTTCTGTGCATTACTCTCATTTTGTATTATAATCTTTTATCTATTTATGCAATACCTTCATTTTTTAAGGGATAACTTTCATCCAAAATATTAAGTTTCACATTAGGTTTTTTGTTTTTGTTTTTGTTTTTTTAATTTCAAATGTGGTTACCCCTCCCTCGGTTGCCATAAAAGGTGTCCATTGGGCAAGGGATGGGCCCAAATTTGCTTATAAGGTTGATGGGTGTGATGCATCCTATACGACCAAGTACAACTTGATGCAGCATTTGTGGGTGCATCATAATGTTACCATGGAGCTGAACAAGCCCGGACACCCATCTACTCAAGAGTAGGGCCTGAAGGTTCAAGATCACGTGACAATGAATGCGTGGGTCTTAAGCAACCCTTTGGTTCGGTTCTATCGCAATGAATAGAAAACAATTGCCAAGGCTAGGAAGCATGCTACTTTGGAATGGGATAGGTTCCAGGGTGATTTGTAATACACACTTGAGGTTGTTAAGTCGACACTTATTAAGCCAACAACCCTCTAGCCACATCTTTCGACTTCTTGGCATGACAACATGGGGTGTGGGGGCCATCCCTCTCAATGTGCAGGCCAAGCTAAAATGTGATGAGGACCTTATACTTGTGACTCGAACAACTCAAACTGAGTATACAAAGGCATTAAAAGGCATTTGGATGGAGCGTGATTGGAAGTCTGCATCAAATAAGTTAGTGCAATGTAAGGAAATTAGCCTGTTTATGCAATACCATGATTCAAAAATGATTTATTGTCAATAAGTTTCCAACAATGCCATACTAAATTCTATTTGAATTCCAGGTTTTAGAATTCATATGTAATATTTAGTGTATTGTGTTGTTTGTTTTGAGGTTCGAAGCACCACTAAGGAGGTGTTTGTGGCTAATGTTCTAGATGCAACATTAGCCAATCGCAGGGTTTTTACATGATGACACCCATGATGCAAAGGTTACATTAGCCCAATACAGGAAAGCCAATGGGATCGCATCCCCCTCTGGTAGAAACACATTAATTTATCCCCTAGTTTATCCCACTTTTGATTAGGATGTTATTTTGGTTTTCAAGATTTACAATAGCAATTTGTTTTTGAGGCAACCACATGTTCCCCATTTTAGGTTGGGGTGTTTTGGACTTGGGCATTTTTTACACATTTTTGTAACACATGTCACCCATGTTTTTTTTATTTAAGGCATTTTATTTTCATTTGGCATCATCTTATGTTAATAGTTAGAAATACATTCTCACATATTGTTATATGTATGTTTGATAAATTTATCAAAATAATGATTTTAATCTTGCATCCAAAGCAAAAAATCTTTTTTTACCCTCAAAAATTAAAAGTTCAAACCTAAAAAGGAAAGCAATACCCTCATGAAGGTATTTTGTAAACACCATGGATTGAATTATTTTGGTCCAAGCTATTGGAGGGCTATTGCTTGTGCCCAAAATTACTCAATGCAAATGCAATAACCTTGTTAAGGTAGATTAAAAATCCTTTGGATTCCATAACATATTTAAAAAATCCTAAAAAGGTATTGCAAAACCCTAACAAAATCTAGAAGGAACATAATACCCTTATGAAAGTATTCTATAAACACCATGGGTTGAATTATTTTGGTCTAAGTTATTAAAGGGGTATTGTTTATGCCCAAAATTATTCAATGCACATGCACTACCCTTATTATGGTATATTAAAAATCCTTTGGGCTCCATAACATATTTAAAGAATTTTAGAGGGGTATTACATAGCCCTAAAAAAACCTAAAAGGAACACATTACTTTCATGGGGATATTCTATAAACAATATGGATTAAATTATTTCAATACAAGTATTACTTGTGCCCATAATTACTCAATGGGTGTGTAATACCTCTCTTAAGGTATATCAAAAATCTTTTGAACTTCATCACATATCTTTTGAAACCTATAGGGGTATTGCTTAAATCTTCAAGGAAAGTAATACCCTATTTGGGGTAATCTACAAACACCATGGGCTCAATTATTTTGGTTTGAACTATCAGAAGGGTATTGCTTATGCCCAAAAGTACTCAATTCACATGCACTACCCCTCTTCAGGTATCCCATAAAACCTTTGGGCTCCATAACATATCTTTTGGAATTTGGAAGGGTATTACATAACCTTAGTTAAACTTAGAAGAAAAATAATACCCACATCATTTTGCAATAATATCATAAACCATGAACAAAAGGATTTTTTAAGATACTTATTCCATGATCACTATATCATACCATACATATTGATTCAAGTAGATGAAGGTATTGCAAAGTTCTTCACATTGATGGTAGAATGTCCACTTGAACAAAGCTATGTAGTTTAAATGTAATACATGCATCATCTTGGGATATTTGCATTCACCTTGAAACTTGGAGGGGTATTGCATAGCCCTACCAAAACCTAAAAGGAATACAATACTCACACCATAATATGACTATATCCTAAACCATGATATAAATAAAGATATTGTCAAGTTGGTCATATTGATGTAAAAGGTAATGACACTATCATTAAAATGAAGGTATTGCAATTACACTTCAAAACTAAAGGTACCATCAATGTGGCAAATATTGCAATACCCTCATTTACATATACCAACAATTTTGCATTGGTCCATCAAACGATTCTTACCATTTATGAATTTGAAAATGTCTTTCAACTATATTTAATGTTTACTTAAAAATTTTAACATAAAATAATCATTAAGATATTATATGAATAAGAATTCAAAAAATTAATAAATCCATACATTAATTAATTAAGTATATCATTTTTTGATATATTGTAAAATAAATTTTACATAGAGGTAAGAAAATACATTGACTAAATGTACATGATATTAAGTACTTATATTTCAAAATTTAATTAAAACCTTGATTAAAAAAATTCAAGGTTCTTATTGAAGGATTTTTTTTATGTTCCAAAAAAAAACAACAAGGAAGATGAATTTGTTGATGTTGGGGTTGATGATAGATGTCTATGGTTTACTTGGCAATATTGATCAATGATATAATGCATTGTTATGTTGCAAGAAATTCCAACTACATTTGGAGGTAACATAATTCAATAATGCAAGAGCTCCTAAATTTAAAAGGAAGAGACAACAGATGTAGTTGGCAAGTGACCTTATGCAATACCAAATTCTATGATCATAAAAAAACATTTGCAATGGACCATTGCTTGAAAAAGGGGGAGCATTTAATGTTTACTTTTATTAAATTGATTATTTTGATGTTCATATCTTTGATGAATTTAGTTTTGAAAAGGCAATCCCTAGAGGTTTATTAAGCCAAAAACTAAGGCAACAACTTGACTATATTTGATTAAGGCATGACAATGACATCACCAAATTAGGGGTATCTGAGAAGCAAAAACCACTTGGAGTGGGGATGCATGAAAATGGAGCATGGGCACATTCACCCAATGTCCAAAATGATCCTAATATTAGTCTTAGATCATCATAGACAAGTCTAGTCACTTGAGGTAACATACAAATCATATGCATGAAGGACATGATTTCTACCAACCATTTGACCAACTACCTAATGCCCAGGTTTTCTCTTACAAAATCTGTTATATATTTTTATTGAAATGTCAATTTGATGATCTAGTTGGTGAGCATTTTAAGATAGTTCCATTCACAATAGAATTGTTGTTGTGCTTAATGAAAATTGGAGGATTCAACATCATCATGCCTCATGTAGTAATAATTTAATCACAATAACTATAATGTTGTCTAATTCTTTGGTGGGTTCAATCTACCAAAAGAATTGCACAGTCGAATCATGTTTAGTCTTTTAAGGTGTCAAGAGCATTACATAACAACTTGGCCTTCATAAAGTTTTTGAATCCACACAAACTCTGGCATGGCTTCCAAGAGCTTATGAACATTCTCATACCCAATTATTTTTAATCCAAATCATACTCGAAATAAGATTTGAAGATTTTTTGGAAACTTCCAAAAGCAAACCCTCCTTTGTGAACAAACAACAATTCAAGCACTAACTCCTTGTAGTTAGTTATCATCTTTAGAAGATTATGGAAGTTAGTTATATTCTTGTTGTTTTTCTTTGTTGTTACAATGATAGTGGTGTGCTGGGACATGGAGAATGTACCTCCTCCGCCCTATGATTTACTGGAATGTTCCCATGCTCTTCTAAAACACACTCTTGTTTTCCACTGCAAAGAGAATTTTGGCTTGTTTAGTGTGCAAGTGCCTATCTAAGTGCTTGCATATGGATGCCTAAAAGGATTATCTAAAGTTATTTATATTGTCGTCACCAAATCAAGCATTTGCTTACAACATTGTTGTTACACTTCATCATCATTTAGTTTAAAAAAACTCCACCTTGAATATCTTGTCAATTTGATGGGTAGAGAAACTCCAACAAACTAAAGAGTAAGCAATTTCCTTCTTCCTATTTGCTTGATAGTCAGAAGAAGCACGATAGTTGTGTGTATGTTGTGTAGCTATTGTGGGACATTACTTAACGTGAAAGAGCCGAAGGTTACATTTAGTTTAGATTATAAATCTTCATTCCCAATACTTTGTTACAAAATTCCAAATTAGAAATAACAACTTACACAATTTATATATTAGTTTCATGGTGCACTATTTTCGCTTTTCATTTTGAAATTTTGCAATTGTACTTGAAGAATTTGACTCACAACTCATTTGGACTACAACCCATTAATTATCGCCATTTTTTTTTAACAATTATTATCTTATTTTAAATAAATATGGAGACATTTATATGTATTAAAATGAATCAATAATATAATTCCATAATATCATTAATTATATATAATGTACTATTCAATATGTTATAAATAAAAATACATTTAGACCAATATTATACATCATAAAAAATAAAATTTACATAAGGACTTATGTTATATATTTATAAAATATAAAATATTATCAACCTACTATATAATTATTTTAGGTTAGAAATTATTTATTAGATGTCAAAAAAGTTTTAAATAAAATTTCAATCATACATAAGATTAATATATGGGAGAGACCATTTTTATTATTATTTGAACCATTAAAAAAAGTAGAAAATCATGTGCTTTAATTTTATTTTTTAAACGTGCATTAAAATTTTATTAAATTAGAGACTTTATTTTTTTAATTTTTTAAATGAATTTACAACTTTAAGAAGGAAAAACATAAATATGTAAATCATTGAAAAAATGTTAAGCATGAATTTTTAATTTTTTTGATTTCGATGAATTTTTAATTCTAACATTAATTAGTAAATTTTACATTAAACCCTAAACCTTTGTACCATCAATGTGACCAATTTTGCATTACGTTCATTTTTATATATGTTAAATCATATTGTAAGATGAATAAATAATTTTGAAAACATGAATTTCATGATATATTGGTGGGGAATCAAATATTTAAAAAATATTCTTATGTTTCATGGTAAATGTAAATATCCCATGATGATGCAAGTATTGCATTTAAACTTTATAACTTTGTTCAAATGACCTTCTACCATCAATGTGAAAAACTTTGCAATACTATCATTTACTTGAATCAATATGTAGGGCATGTTATATTGAACATGGAATAAATATTTTTAAAAATATCCTTTTGTTTCACGGTTTAAAATATTATGGCAATATGATGTAAGTACTGTTTTCCTTCTAGGTTTTGGTATGGCTATGCAATACCCCTACAAGTTTCAAAATATATGTTATAGAGCCCAAATGATTTATAGGATACCATAAAAGGGATAATGCATGTGCATTGAATATTCCTATGCATGAACAATACCCATCTGATAATTTAGACCAAAATAATTTAGCCCATGTTAGTAGGGATATGCATTACCCTTTCAAGTTTGAAAAGATGTGTTATGGAGCCTAATGTATTTCTAGGATAACTTATAAAGGGTATTGCAGGTGTATTTTGTAGTTTTGAAGATGAGCAATACCCCTCCAATAGTGTAGACCCATGGTGTTTAATTAATAAATACCCTAGTGAAGGTATTGGTTTCCTTGTAGGTTTTGGTAGGGCTACACAGTACCCCTCCACAAGTTAAAAGATATGTTATGGAGCCCAATGTATTTATGGGATACCTTAAAAGGGTATTGCATGTTCATTAAATCTTTTTGGGCATGAACAATACTCCTCTAATAGCCTAGACCAAAATAATTCAACCCATGGTGTTTATAGTGTAGCCCAATGAGAGTATTACATTCCTTCTAGGTTTTGGTAGGGCTACAAAATACCTGCCACGTGTCAAAATATATGTTATGGAACCCAATGTATTTTAAAAATATCTTGAGAGGGGTATTGTAGGTGTATTGAGTAGTTTTGGGCATGAATAATACCCTTTTAATAGCCTAGACCAAAATAATTCAGCCCATGGTGTTTACAGTGTAGCACCATGAAGGTATTGAAATCCTTTTAGGTTTAGGTAGGGTTATGCATTACCCTTTCACATGTCAAAAGATATGTTATGGAGCCTAATTTACCTTGAAAAGTGTATTGCAATGTGGCCCAATGAAGGTATTGCATTCCTTCTAGGTTTTTTTAAGGCTATGCAATACCTTTCAAATTGTCAAATTGATATAATATGGAGCCCCAACTATTTCAAGGATACCTAAAATGGGGTATTGTATGTTCATTGAGTATTTTGCTTTATGAACCTAAATACAACATGCATTAAATGTATCTAAATTGAATTGGAGCTCTGTATCGCTTTGATTATCCACTTGGTTTGTAATACCCCCATGGAAAACACAATCTAAGCATAACTTGCAATACCTTTATGTAGGGGTTGTTAAATACTTTAATCGTCCCCTAGGTTTGAATGAACAAGAGCAAGCTCCATGCAATAACTTCATTTTATTCTTTCCTCATCATTGTCGACCATTGGGGGTCTATTGTAGTGGCAACCATGTAGGTAGGTGTAGCCAGGGGTTTGGTAGGTACCTACTTAAAGTGTTGGTAGGTAGGACGGTGGAGGGGCAGGTAGGTGGGTGGTGATGAGAGTAGCACATTTTAAATTTATAGGTGAGTAGGTAGATGGGGAA
>Ga0116227_10007832_pt1 | contig 20588 bp, 23 predicted proteins | sample S1TSphgellanicum_FD_89693 | JGI IMG/M metagenome (GOLD analysis project Ga0116227, IMG submission 89693) | Host-associated microbial communities from peat moss isolated from Minnesota, USA - S1T2_Fb - Sphagnum magellanicum MG | ecosystem: Host-associated > Plants > Peat moss > Unclassified...
GAGTGGGATAGAGTGGATGTCCAGTAATCCAATAGCGCGTGAGGAGTCGGAACCACGACGGGTATACGAAACTCACGTAGTAAGTTGGAACCCCCCAGATTTATCTGTGGGGTAGTTCAGATTTATAACCTTATCTAAATAAGCTTCTCGAATTGTCTCTTGTCTAATTTCTTCTATTTCCTCATCACTTTTCTGAACGCTTTTGAGGATTGCTTCCACTGTAATGGGAATAGCAGAACCATGAGGGTTTTTCCACTCTGGTAAATTATGAGTCCAATCAGCAACATGAAAGGGGTCTAGATGTCCGAAGTTTTTATATACCTTTTGAATAATCTCTTCCTCTTCTTCACAAAGTTCCTCATTGCCTGGATCTTTGAGTAATTCGATAAGATGATTTGCACTCGGGGAAATATACTCAGACCATAGAGGTAAAGCATGATCCAGCGGTTGACCTTTTATTAAGTCGTAAATACCACTGAGTACAGGACCGTAATCCATTGATACATAGTTATCGTCAGTTATTGGCTGATTCATGGATTCTAGTGCAATACGATCAGCTATATAGAGCATCTTGAGCAAGCCTATATACTTCATAGGTTTACCATGCAGCTTTAGAAACATAGCTGCTGCTTCTATAGCTTTTTCTATGTGAAACCGAAATTGTATAGACATGGTTCTCCTTGAGAAGCTACCTAAGTTCTGTTGTTATTATTGCTTGTTCAACTTTCTCTTCCCAATTTTTATCATTTAGGTCTATGGTAATCATACGTCCTTTGGCTTTTGAGCGATCTACATATACATGAAAGGCTTCAATATCTTCTCTGTGAGTGAGAAGATAACGACGTAGTTCATCTAGGTTCATGGTTTGATACTTAGCAGATGTCATTTTTCATACTCCAATGTTTATAGTTCTCCGCTTGGTTTAATCTCAAACTCCAAATCTTTCCCCGCAAGTAGATATAAATTACCTGTACGTTCATCTAATCTCACGAGTTCTATGCTTTTACAAAACTTAGTAAGTTGATAACAAATCCTATATAGTGCTTGAGCTTGTTCATTTGTGGGTTTTATGTCCACCGTGATTCATCTACCTATTAAAAATATCCTCTTCTTTTTACCTTAACACCAAAGAAAAAACGGTAGAGAACCTAAATTCTCCACCGCTTCCTTAATATTTACAAATTTCTAACTAGGACTCAACACCCTGCGGTAACAACTCCCGTTGCCGTCGAGAAGTAACTTGTACAGTCCCATTCTCATCCACGTCAACAGTGGCTACATCACCATCCTTAATCCGTCCGGAGAGAATTTCTTCTGCCAAGCTATCTTCTAACAACCGCATAATCGCCCTTCTTAAAGGTCTAGCACCATAGCTGGGGCTGTAACCTTCTTGAATCAAACGATCTTTGAAGCGTTCTGTGACTTCCAAAGTAATGCCTTTTTCTGTCAACCGACCAAACACTTCCTTAAGCATAATGTCGGCAATTTGGGTTACCTCTGGCTTACTCAACTGACGGAAGACGATAATTTCATCTAGTCGGTTGAGGAACTCAGGCCGGAAGTATTGCTTCAGTTCTTCATTTACTAGGGAGCGAATCCGATTGTATTGGGACTCAGTAACATCTTCGGCAAATTCAAAGCCGATGCCACTGCCGCCTTTCTCAATTACTTTAGAACCAATATTGGAAGTTAAGATCAGCAAGGTATTCTTAAAGTCCACCGTGCGACCTTTAGCGTCGGTTAGCCGACCGTCTTCCAAAATTTGCAGTAGCATATTGAATACATCGGGGTGTGCTTTCTCAATTTCATCAAATAGCACCACAGTGTAGGGTCGCCGCCGCACGGCTTCCGTCAACTGACCACCTTCGTTGTAACCAACATAACCTGGGGGAGAGCCAATCAGCTTGCTGACTGTGTGGCGCTCCATGTATTCGGACATATCCAAGCGGATCATTGCTTCTTCGGAGCCAAAGAAGTAGGCTGCTAAGGATTTTGCCAATTCGGTTTTACCTACACCAGTCGGACCAGAGAAGACAAAGCTAGCAATGGGTCGATTGGGGTTTTTCAAACCGACACGCGCCCGACGGATAGCACGGGAAACAGCCCTCACAGCTTCGTCTTGGCCAATGAGACGTTGATGTAAGGTGTCTTCCATGTGCAACAGTTTCTCGGATTCGGATTCGGTGAGTTTGTTCACCGGTACCCCTGTCCAAGAAGCGACAATGTGGGCAATGTCCTCTTCGGTAACTATTGGTTCTTCACCTTCTGCCCCGGCAGCGATGGTTTTGCTTTGAGCGATCGCCCGAATTTCGGCTTTGATTTCCATCTCCCGATCGCGCAGTTCCCCAGCTTTATCAAAGTCTTGGGAACGTACAGCGTCATCTTTTTCTTTTAAGATTTGCCGTAGTTCTTTGTCCAATTCCTTGGCAGCAGGGGGTAGCTGGGAGTTGATTAAGCGCACCCGTGAACCTGCTTCATCGATTAAGTCGATAGCTTTGTCTGGCAGGTAGCGATCGCTAATATAGCGGTCTGACAATTTGGCTGCCGCTACCAGCGCCTCATCAGATATTTTCAACTTATGGTGTTGCTCATAGCGATCGCGCAACCCATACAAAATTTCGATAGTTTCCTCAACTGAAGGTTCTCCGACCATTACTGGCTGGAAACGCCGTTCCAAGGCTGCATCCCGTTCGATGTGCTTGCGGTATTCATCCAGAGTTGTTGCTCCAATGCACTGCAACTCACCCCTAGCCAAGGCTGGCTTGAGGATGTTCGCTGCATCTATTGCCCCTTCTGCTGCACCTGCACCTATTAGGGTGTGTACCTCGTCAATCACTAGGATGACATTCCCGGCCGAGCGGATTTCATCCATGATTTTTTTCAGTCGTTCCTCAAATTCCCCTCGGTACTTAGTGCCTGCTACCAGTAATCCAATATCTAGTGTGACTACACGCTTATCTTCGAGGATGTCGGGGACATCCTTGTTAGCAATGCGCGTTGCCAAACCTTCGGCGATAGCGGTTTTACCAACCCCCGGTTCACCAATCAACACCGGGTTATTTTTCGTCCGCCGACCCAAAATTTGGATCACTCGTTCGATTTCTTTGGCGCGTCCCACTACCGGATCGAGTTTGTTATCTGTGGCCATTTGGGTCAGATTTGAGCCAAATTCGTCCAAAGTTGGGGTCTTTGTCCGTCCAGATGAACCGCCTGGTGAAACTTCGGCTGTTTCTCCCAGCATCCGAATTACTTGGGTTCTGACCTTAGATAGATCCACACCGAGGTTTTCTAGCACCCTGGCTGCTACACCTTCCCCTTCGCGGATTAGGCCCAACAGCAGATGCTCGGTGCCGATGTAGTTATGCCCTAGTTGGCGTGCTTCTTCCAAGGATAGCTCTAGGACCCGCTTTGCCCGTGGCGTAAATGGAATTTCCACGGCTACAAAGCCCGATCCCCGACCGATTATTTTTTCGACCTCAATTCGGGCGTCTTTGAGATTGACCCCCATTGATTTCAGCACCTTGGCAGCCACCCCGGTACCCTCGCCAATCAGACCCAGGAGGATCTGTTCGGTACCGACAAAATTGTGACCTAAACGGCGGGCCTCTTCTTGGGCCAGCATGATTACCTTAATGGCTTTTTCTGTGAAGCGTTCAAACATGGCATTTTTCCCATCACCTGCGTCGTGCCGGTACGCTGATTTTAGCACAGGCTAATAGTTTGGATGCCTGTATAAAGATTTTAGACATCCAAGCTCTATGACTCAAGTTGATGGGTTGATTCCTAACTTTTTATTGCTTTTTATGTAGCTTGTGTACTGAGGAGCTTCTTGAAAATGGCTTTTTTAGGGACTTTTTTGGATTCGACTACGAACAATAGTCTACTAAATCCTAAGATTTTGTTTACCTTCCCAAACATTGATACTTATCATAAATGCAACTTCTTTGTCAAGATTTTAAAGGAGTATATAATTTTTTCTAATGTTGATAGGTTAAATTTTTCAAATATTCTGATTAAATTTAGATTAAAATTTGGAAGGAGGAAAAATTTTTATTGTCCCTAATCCCCCAACTGCCAACAAGACTGGCTAAGGCGATCGCTAACCATCATCTGCCAGTTGTCCAAGGTTGCAGAAAATTGAGTCCACTGCAAATCTGACAGCCAAAGAATTAAGGCATCCTCGCCATTATCTTTGTAGTACCCCCGTCGCCGTCCAGCTACCTTAAAGCCAAATTTCTGATATAAAGAGATAGCCCCCTGGTTAGAAACTCGCACTTCAAGGGTAGCTTGCTCTGAACCGCAATCACTAGCACTCTTGAGTAGAGAGTAGAGTAAAGCTTGTCCCAATCCTTGACGTTGATGCTGGGGATGAACTGCCAAAATTGTAATGTGAGCTTCCTCTAAAATTGACCAAAAGCAACCTATACCCAACAACTTAGAAGGCATAATTGGGGCAGATAAACCCAACAAATGACTGTTAGGACTACTCAACTCCCGTTGGTAGGCTTGTGAAGACCACAAACCACCAAAACAAGCTTGATCAAGTTCTAGCAGGGCATTCAGATCCTCTAGCTTCAAAGAACGAATTTTTAAATCTAATAAGATCACAGTTATTGGATTAAGGTTACAAACCCTTTGTAAACTGGGAAGCAGGAGACATACACCCGTAATTTTAACAAGGAAGAATTTTATTTAGCTATGGTATCGACTCACCCCCAAGGGGTTCAACATTCTGGAAGTCAATATTTGCCGCAAAAGCGCAGTACAAACACTAAACCTGCCCCCAATCAAGAACTTTTGCCCCTAAGTGCGAAAGTGAATCATCATGACTTCTTAGAAATAGGTGGGTGTGATGTCACAACCCTAGTGAAGCAATTTGGCTCACCTTTGTACATTCTAGATGAAGCCACCCTGCGATTAGCCTGTCAGCAATATCGAGAAACTTTCCAGCAATTTTACCAAGGTGAATCCCAAGTATTGTACGCATCAAAGGCATGGAGTTGTCTAGCAATTTGTGCGATCGCCGCCTCAGAAGGGTTAGGAATAGATGTAGTCTCTGGAGGCGAACTCTACACGGCCCTGAATGCTGGAGTCAGACCAAATCAAATCTACCTGCACGGGAATAATAAATCCTCAGCAGAGCTGGCTTTAGCCATAGAATCCGGCTGCACCCTGGTTGTAGATAATTGGCACGAATTACGGACTTTGGTGGAGATGGGAGCAAAATCGCCGAGCAAAATTCCGATAATGCTGCGTCTAACCCCCGGTATTGAGTGCCATACCCACGAATACATCCGCACGGGACACTTAGATAGCAAATTTGGCTTTGACCCCCACGATTTACCAGAGGTTTTTGCCTTTGTTAGCCAACAGCCTCAATTTAATTGTGTGGGGTTGCACGCCCATATTGGTTCCCAAATTTTTGAACTGCAACCCCATCGGGATTTAGCTACATTGATGGTGCGCTGGTTGCGGGATGCAGCAAAATATGGTTTAACAGTGACAGAGTTAAATATTGGTGGTGGCTTAGGGATTAAATACACAGAATCAGACGATCCCCCCAGTGTTGAAGAATGGGTGAAGGCAATTTGCGAGGGGATTCAAGCAACGTGTACTGCTGAAAATCTACCACTGCCAAAGTTACTATGTGAACCAGGGCGATCGCTCATTGCCACTGCTTGCGTCACTGCTTACACCATTGGTGCGACTAAAGTCATTCCCGAAATTCGCACTTATGTGGCGATAGACGGGGGAATGTCTGATAATCCGCGCCCCATTACCTATCGCTCAGTTTACCGGGCAGTAGTTGCCAATAAAATGTCTGCTCCCCTCGCGGAAACAGTCACAATTGCTGGTAAACATTGTGAATCAGGAGATATTTTAATTCACAATGCCCAACTGCCAAAAACTGTACCGGGAGATATTCTCGTAGTACTGGGAACTGGTGCATACAATTACAGTATGGCATCCAACTATAACCGACTGCCCCGACCGGCAGCTGTTTTAGTCGCGGATGGGGAAGCAAATTTGATTTTGCAACGGGAAACTTATCAAGATTTGATTCGACAAGATCGCTTACCAGAAAGACTCAGAACTTAATACTTTCACGCCAGATGTCATGAGAGATTGGTGGAAGCAATGGCTGATAAACCTAGGATGGTCACAGCCCTTGCTGCTTGGGACTCTGGATATTGTGTTAGTGCTGGTGCTGACGTACATGATACTCGTGATCATCAGTGAGCGCCGGATACTTTGGATGGTGCGGGGATTTATTATCTTGATGCTAGCCTCAGCACTGAGCAGTAGGCTGGGGCTGCCCCTGCTAAATTTTGTCCTAGAAAAATTGGTAATTGGCTGTGCTGTGGCGATGGCGGTGGCTCTTCAGTCAGAATTTCGGCGATTTTTAGAACAGTTGGGACGCGGTGAATTCCGGCAGTTGCTTCAACCTGACCGCTTGGCAGCACCTAAGTCTGATAGTGTGATTGATGAAATTGTCGAAGCAGTTAAAGAACTATCGAAAAATCGGATTGGCGCTTTGCTAATTTTGGAAACCACAGGCCCAATTGATGAGCGGGATTTTTCCGTGCCTGGTGTCAAGCTGAATGCGGAGGTTTCTAAAGAGCTAATCCAAACAATATTTCAGCCAAAAACTCTTTTGCACGATGGAGCAACACTGATTCGTGGTGCGAGGATCGTAGCATCAGGTATAATTTTACCACTGTCCGGACGCACAGCCTCACGCCAGTTGGGGACACGCCACCGAGCGGCGATGGGAATTACTGAGCGGGTCGAAAATTGTATATGTGTTGTTGTATCAGAAGAAACGGGTTCTATCTCCCTAGCAGAGCGGGGAGTTCTGTACAGACCACTAACAATTAAGAAACTCAAAGAGTATTTAGAGGCTCGATTGTCCCCAGCGGTGGATCGGGAAGCTGTCGCCCCCAGTCTGTTAAGCCTGGGTCGTCAGATTGGTGTTAAGTCCATAACACTGGTTTCGCGTTTACTTGGATTAGCTGCTCAAGATAAAAAATGACCACACAACAAACTGAACTGCAAGACTTACCCCCTGACCTGAAACGAGAACTGCTACCCCACCATGTCGCGGTGATTATGGATGGTAATGGTCGATGGGCTAAACGCCAAGGTCTACCCCGCTTCATGGGGCATAAAGTAGGGGTAGATACCCTGAAGAATTTGCTACGCTGCTGTCAGGATTGGGGAATTCAGGCACTCACAGCTTATGCCTTTTCGACGGAGAACTGGAGCAGACCTGAAGAAGAGGTGGATTTTTTAATGACGCTGTTTCAGCGGGTTTTGCGCCAAGAACTGCAGGAGATGGTCCAAAAGGATATCCAAATTCAATTTGTCGGCAATTTACACGCACTGCCGCGATCGCTCCAGGCGGAAATTTCTCGTTCTATGGAACAAACGCAGCATAATCGGGGGATTAGGTTTTCTGTTGCTACTAATTATGGGGGACGTCAGGAAATTGTCCAAGCCTGTCAGGCGATCGCCCAAAAGGTTCAGCAAGGTCTACTGAAACCAGAGGAAATTTCCGAAGCGGTGTTTGCCAGTCACTTGTACACAGCCAATATTGCTGACCCTGATTTATTAATCCGTACCAGTGGGGAGATGCGGCTCTCGAATTTTCTTCTCTGGCAAATGGCCTACGGGGAAATTTATATCACTGATACTCTGTGGCCAGATTTTAACCGGGTTGAGTTTCACCGGGCCTTATCTGTCTACCAGCAACGAGAACGACGGTTTGGGAAAGTTTCAAGGGAGTAGAACAATTTTGGCTTTTGGATTGGGGGAGTTCTCCCTTACTCCGAAAGCCAAACCCTATGGTCCAGAAAAAATTGCCTGTTCTATATCTTGCCGATTGAAAGAATATTTAAATGAGCGTTGGATATCTTGCCCATTTTCTCCTGCTTTAATATACCGCACTGTAATTTGTTCAATATCTAGCCAAATTTCGGCTTTCCAGTTAGGCCGCTGCACATACCAGCAGTGCAGCTGGGTTTTATCTTGTTGACAGCCTTGATTTTTTAACCACTGTTCAATTTGTGGTAGGGGGTGGTTATATAAGGGAGTGTCGGAGGAAAGCAAGGACATAGGAATTAGTTTGTTGGGATATATGAGTTATTTGCTGTTGGCTGGTTGGAGTTGGGGTGTGAAAAGCTGCTTCACCACGAGTTAAACCGATCACAACTACTAATAACAGACAACCCACAAAAGTCAACGCCAGAATAAATAGGGCGAATATCTCCCCCGATGACAGTGGGCGATCGCTTGCACTTGGCTTGAGGTCAGCTGATTTTGACCACTCGTAAGGGTGGAAAACAGGATGGTTCAAATTGGGAGGTGCTTGAATTATACCAAACCGAGAGTAGCCAATTTTTAAATCATAGCTTAATCGCCGTTCTGCATTACTTAGGGTGGCGTAAGCTTCATTAATTTGTTGAAATTTACTTATAGCAATAGTAGCTGGTAATACAGTTGTATCAGGGTGATAACGTTTGCTCAGTTCCCGATAGGCACGGCGAATATCGATCACTGATGCCGAGGGATGCAGTCCTAGTATGGAGTAATAGGTTGGTTTGCTGCTGTGTGCCATTTCCCGGTTGCACTTAGCTTGAGGATATTTCTTTATATTTTAAATCCTTTGTGAATGGCGGCAGATAGGGCATTTGATAGAATGCTGACTGATAGATATTTGCTCAACTAGTCATGGTTAAAGTGAGTCGAATAGTTTTCGCGACCATTGGTTCCCTTGGAGATTTGCATCCCCACATAGCTATGGGGTTGGAATTAAGGAAACATGGTCATGAAATAGTTATTGCTACCCATCAAGAGTATTGCATCGGCATTCCCCTTAACTACATACTGCTATTATGCAACGTAATTCTTGAATTACTTCAGCAGCAGTCTGGACTTTGAGCCTACCTGCTTGGAATTCAGCAATTGAAACTGCTGCATCTGATGTAATTTCATCTCGCCGACTTTCAATAATTCGGTTAGTAAGAATTTGTACCAGGATTTCTTGTTGCTCTAAAGGAAGTTCCATTGCCGCATCTAAAACTCTATCTAGGTTACTCAATTGCTTTATCCTCTTAATTATTTTGTGGCAATATCAAGGCTACAAGTCTTACTCTTATTGCTTTTTTAGCTTCGTCGAACTCACATTAATTATTGCATTTAATCAAGTCGATGATTTGTATTTACTTTTAATTGAGGTTGAAAAGGCAATTCAAGATTTAGAAATGTGAGTAATCCTATTGTGCCAATTACATAAAACGTGTAGAATAAAAGTACTTTTTAATACTTAAGACTTGCTGAAAAAATAGAAAAGGTTGACACAGTAAGGGTTATAGACTGAAAAAATGTTGTCAGTCGGCAGAAAAGAGTCTAAAATGAGCCAAAATCAACCCTTGAGAATTTAGGGTATCAACTTAAGGCGGGAAAAAACACGGCAAGAAGAAAAGTATAAATAAACACTATTAATCAAAAGAAGAAAGCCCTGTAATTTTTTACAGGGACAAGTCATCGTAACCCTTGTGAAAAAGAGGGGAACGATGAGTTTTACTATACGAGAAAGGTGTCAAAAAGTTGCTGAATGTGTAAGCAATAAAGGGCTGGCAACAATAGAGTCGATAGCAAAAGTAACAGGATGTTCCCCCCTTAGCATCTGTGATGGTGATACAACGTACTCAGAAAGTGCAGAGGCAATTCCCAGCTATAGAATTGGACCGGAAGTATCGACCTTGGTTGCTTATTTGCTGCGTAATTACTGAGATGATGGACTATTATTATGTAATTTAATTAACTCCTAAATATAATTTCTCTAGTGGTAAAATGGTTGAGAGGGGAGTTCAATATCCTGAAACCTAGATACTCAATTTTAAGTAACTTTATGGAGTCAGGAGTATGTAAAGACGAGCAATGGCAGAGTTGTCTTTAATCATGACACAATTGGAAGCAGCAGTTTCAAGTAAGAACAAAATGGTGTGGGTAGTTCCAAAACAGTTGCGGGGGGGTAAGTATACCTTAGAGGAAGTTATAGGACAGGGACGTTTTGGTATCACCTATCTCGCCAGGAACCAAAATCGCCGGGTGGTCATCAAAACCCTGAATGATCAATACCGTAGCCAACCGGACTTCAACAAGTTACAGGAAAGGTTTGTCCAAGAAGCCTTCAAACTGGCTCAATGTAAAGATACTCATATAGTACATCTTCTAGAAGATCCATTTCAAGAGGATGATTTATGGTGCATTGCCATGGAATATATTGCTGGGGTTGATCTCAAGCATCGAGTTCAAGACATATTACCTGAACCTGAAGCACTGCAATACATCCGACAAATAGGCCAAGCGCTGACAGTGGTACATGCCAATGGCTTGGTGCATCGGGATGTCAAGCCTGCCAATATTATGATTAAAGCTGGTTCAAAAGAGGCAGTTTTAATTGACTTTGGACTAGCAAGGGGATTTGATAGCAAAAAGTTGAGTGTTAGTAATCTGGAAACTGAAGCTGAACCAGGTTTTACCCCACCGGAACTCTACTATCACACAATTGAACTAGGTCCCCATACTGATGTTTATTCACTAGGGGCAACACTTTACAACTTGTTAACCGGAGCAATCCCTACCAATGCTAAAGAACGTCGGGAAAATAATGCACCGTTGACAGAACCAAAACAAATAAATCCCCAGATTAGCCAAGATCTTAATGATCAGATCCTATGGGCGATGAAATTAGAGCCAAAAGAACGCCCCCAATCTGTCCAAGCATGGCTAGATCAACTGACAAACTCTGCCATTAAATTACCTAAATTAGCACTAAAATTCAATGATGTATTAGCAGTATTAGGTGTAATTATTGCAGTCATAGCAATATTCACGGGAATTTTCCAACCCGATATTCGAGATTTTTTCATTAAACTGGTCTCAGCACCACAACCAACTGCTCAACCCACAAGACAGCCAAATTAGTATTTATTATGTATTGGAATCCAGGGCATCAGCTAAATAACGGTAAATATATTATCCAAGAGCCACTGGGACAAGGCGCTTTTGGTATCACTTATAAAGCTGTACAAAATACAATCATACAGCTACCTGTCGTTATTAAAACTCCTAATATGGTGTTGAGAAAGGATAGGCAATATCAGCGATATCTAGAGAAATTTATCCAAGAAGCTCAATTATTAGGGCAACTATGCCAAGCACCTCATCCGAATATTGTCCGAGTGCTGGATTACTTTGAGGAAGGGGACACTAAAGCTCCCTGCTTGGTGATGGAATTTATTGCGGGGAAGAATTTATTTGATTTAGTAGATCAGGAAGGAGGTAAACCACCGCTACCGGAAATAGATGCAGTAAATTACATTCAGCAAATCGGCAAAGCACTAGTAACAGTTCATCAAAAATCCATAGTGCATCGGGATATTCATCCAGGGAACATTATGTTAAATGAAAGTTGCCATCCGATTTTAATCGACTTTGGTTTAGCTGGAGATATTACCCCAGCTAGTTCTTTTTCTAGGGACTTTGGGAATAAATATTTTGCCCCATACGAACAATTTAAAGGTAGTAAAGAACCGACGGTAGATATTTACGGTTTAGCAGCAACACTGTATTATGCAATCACGGGTGAATGTCCCATAAGTTCATGGGAACGCAAGTACGAACAAGCTAATTTAATTGAGCCAAAGCAACACAACCCGAGTATTAGCAGTCGATTAAATCAGGCAATTTTGACAGGAATGAGCTTAGAAACAGCGCAACGTCCTCAGTCAATGCAAGCTTGGTTAGATTTATTAGTTCACCACCCCCAGATTTTATTGAATCAGTTTGAATTTGATGTGGTGAAGGTAAATGTTCAGGGGAAAATCATTCAGCAAAGTCGGGGACGAGCAGAATTTGTGAGGGAGGAATTGGGTAATGGAATAGTTCTGGACTTAGTAAAAATTCCTGGTGGACGGTTTCTCATGGGTTCCCCAGAGGGGGAGGAGGGGAGATATGATAGCCAAGGACCACAGCATCAAGTTAATATTCAACCCTTTTGGATGGGGAAATTTCCCGTCACCCAGGGGCAATGGGCAGTGGTGGCAACTTGGCCGAAGGTGGAGATAGATTTACAACCAGATCCATCCAAATTTAAAGGTGCTAATCGACCTGTGGAAAATGTATCTTGGGATGATGCGGTGGAGTTTTGCGCTCGGCTGACTCGGAAAAAAGGGAGGAGTTACCGCCTACCCAGTGAGGCAGAATGGGAATACGCCTGTCGAGCGGGGACTACTACCCCCTTTTACTTTGGGGAGACCATCACCACAGATTTAGCAAATTATCGGGGGACAGACTGGGAGTTTGGGGGGAAAGTATACAAAGGTAACTACGGTCAGTGTGCCAAGGGTGAATATCGTAACGAAACAACAGATGTAGGAAAGTTTCCGCCAAATAGTTTTGGTTTATATGAAATGCATGGTAATATATGGGAATGGTGCGAAGACAAGTGGCACGAAAATTATATAAGAGCGCCGAGCGATGGCACTCCTTGGCTAGGTGATAATGAGAATGATTATCGGCTGCTGCGTGGCGGTTCTTGGGACTCCTACCCGGTTAACTGCCGTGCTGCGTTTCGCAGCAGGAACTCCCGTGGCCTTAGGATCTCCGCCTGGGTTTTCGTGTTGTGGTGGCTTCCCCCAGGACTTAGTAGCCCTTTACACTTTTCCCCTATTGCCCTTTACAATCTTTTATTTTCCCTGCCTGCGAAGCAGGCTTAAATTTTTTTTTAGGTTTTTAGGATGGTGACAAGTTATTTACTTACAATACAGAAAACCTATGATTTAGTCAAGTGGTATGTGCCAATCCTTAACCGACTCCCCAGATACCACAAGTTTTTACTCACAGACTGAATTATCACTGATATATGCAGTTTGTTAGCTGGTCTAATTATAGCTCTTTATTCACCCAAAAAGTTAGTGCAGTTAGAATCTTTGAACTCAAAATTAGATATTTTAAGATATCTAAACTAGATTTTAGCCTAATTAAATGAGAACGCTATGAATATAGCCAAAACCTAGTGTGTGAATTTCGGGAACCTTTACCCTACAAGGCTTCATGCAGGTTCTGTGTCGGACTATATGGAGAATTTTCGGGTTTTGGTCTCTTGAGTTCCCCACCTCTCACACCGAATATGAATGAACTTTTCCCCCTCCTACCGCTACAAAATTAACACGCTAGTCTTGCTCTGCATTTGTTACCAAATCCAAAAATAAAACTTTTGGTCGTATTATGGTTCACATTTTAAACACGCAGACATAATTTGATTCATAAAGTTAGGTTGTTGATTAGCTCGCAAGCTTGAAATTATGTTCACTTTTGGTCACACTATGGTTCAAAATTTGGTCATGTGGGGGGTAAAATCACAACTCAAAACTTGTGTTCCAGGTGAAGTAGCGGCTAAGGTGGGTCTTTCTACCTCTTCTAGAATTCATTGTGTGCAGCAATTATAATGTCACTTAGCTTCACCAAAAGTTGGTCAGAGCCTATGTAATCTGTTATTTGACAGCTTTTAAAGCAGCCACTAAAATTCGCATTACTTGCTCCAAATCTTCAGGAACCCGATAGCTATTAATACCCTGTTCAAAATGCTTTCTGATGCGGTCGAGCCTACCAAATTGCCAAATTGTGCCTGTAGAAACAACACCAATTAAAATTGGCTGTTGCTCAACTTTAGTTGTATTCTCCCACTGATCGAGTGCCACCAATTCAGCAACTAACTGCGTAAAACCCCGCGTCAAATCTTCGTATTTTGCCTCAATTACTAAGAGTTGATTAGCAGAATTTACCCGTAGTAAATAATCTAAATTCCCCTGAAGCCAATTAGAAACTTTCAAACTATATTCAATCCGTAATTCTGCCTGGGTGTAGTGAATTAACTCCGTCACTACCCGCGAGATGAGAATTTCTCGTCTTGCCAGCTCGTTTGTCAATGGTACAAATGGTAATACCTCCTCAATGCGATCGCGCAATTCTCCCAAGCGGTCAAGTTCATCTGGAAACTGAGGTAAATTAAGTACCTTTCGAGTTAAACTATACCCAAATTGTTGAGCAAGTTCACTTGCTTCTAGCCCAAGCTCAAAGTATCGGCTGAAAGTATAACTTTGGTTGGAATCAAGAATTGGCATAGATTCAACTGCCTGAACTACCCTACGGATTTAGATTAAAAACGATTGAAACCCTTATTTAGAGAGGGTTCTAGCTTTATTCAACAAGCCCTAATTATTTGTAGGCTATTAATTTCATTCACGGTTATTGCCCTTAAGCATGGGTTACGCAGTCAGGAGATGATTGAGTTAAAGCGTGGGTTGAGTCTAGAAAATTTTGATCTTGATTAGAGCACACGAACTAATCAATTCAAACTGAGGTCCAACACAAGTTACTCCCTCCCCACCATCAGAAAGGCTTTAAAATAGGACGTTTTTACCGGGATGAAGTCCACCTAGTTATCCACAGTGGCTGCGATCGTCCCCTTAAATCATTGGGTAGTGGAAGTTCAGTACTAAAACGAAAAATAAGTAATTAAACCAATACTTCGCCAATTTGCCAAATATAGGTATGAGACCCAATAAACTCGTTACGAGATTAATAGGGTTTCAGGGTTTTGGCGAAGGTTTTGTAAACAAAATTAATTACCGAAAATTTAGGCATCAAACTCTGATCCAGACTAGAACGTCCTGTGTAAATAATTCTGTCGGATTACTTAAGCAATTTTTACTGAATGCTGATGAGCGTAGCCGCAGAGTTTTAGATGAGGGAGGGAACTGGCAGTAAAACCAAGACAGCCAGTCCCCAGTCCCTGATCAATGCTTAGTATTATTCGTTGTTTAACCATTGTGCCAAATCAGCAACGGTAGAGAAATCTAACAGTGCTTCACCGAGTAATTCCAACTTCTCAATGTCAAGTGTTTGAACTTGTGCCACTAGAGATGGTTCAATCTCACCCAATCGGCGCTTAAGTTGCCGGGTAATTAGCCGTTTTCCTAGTTGATTTCCTTCTTCCCAACCTTTTTCCCAACCTTCTTCCCTAGCTAGTTCTATTGTGGGGCTAATTAATGGCATCTTCCTTTCCTCCTCAAAACTACTGATTCTGTCTAGTAATCTTTTCTGTAGCTGTTTCGGCAATGTCATCATTGTATCAATGATATTGAACAACTTCTGAATCTGCTGTTTTTTCAACCCGCGTTCGTACAGTCCCCTAATCAGTTGCCATTTCCATTTTTCCCGTTCTCTCAAATTACTCGTGGTGGCTTTAGTCTTGAGATGTGCCATTGTGATGATGGCAAAAGGATTATGATTCGATTCTAACTCCTGCCAGCGTGCTTCGTAATCAATCAGTTTAACAGTGGGAAATTTGAGACTAGTTTCATAGCCTAACATGGATTGGACATATTGATTCGGTCGCCAGGTGGGACTCGTGTCACCTAAAATTGCCATGCTCACCACAAATTGATCATGGATTTCCACAGCACGGTAATTATAAGTATACATCCTTCAATTTTGGATTTTAGATTTTAGATTTATTCCACCCACAATGTATGAGAGAGGAAATCAAGTTTGCTTGAAAACTAGCAATTCCCAATCCAAAATCCAAAATCTAAAATTGGCAAAGTTTATCAGCTACACCATCGGCGGTTTCGGAACCTGCAATAATTTTTTGCAGTTCCTGTTCACGAGATATCGGGGTTTTAGTCCAGTCAATTGCACTATGTACAGATGGAAAGAAGAAGGCTCAGAAGTCTTCAAAATATTCGCTTAAAGCTTCTTTCCAGGATTGATCGTATTTTGCTCTTACTTCGGTCATTTTTGGAAAAAGTTATATTATTTTTACCGATTATAAATTATTGGTAAAATTACTTTTGCCTTAACTTGTCATTACTCCCTTCCCAGTACTGGGGGACGATACCCCATTGTGGGGTGCTGTCGCTTTAGGCCTGGAAGTTTGTTTAAATAATGACAATGTGACTAAGAGTAATAGGAATACACGGTGAAAGTATTAGTTGTGGGTAGTGGGGGACGGGAACACGCCATCGCCTGGAAACTGTTGCAATCTAAACAAATTGAGCAAGTTGTCTGTGTGCCGGGGAACGGGGGCACAGCAACTATGGACCGCTGCCAAAACCTACCACTAGCTGTGGATGACTTCACCGGGATCAGCCGATACGCCCGAGAGAATGGCATTTCCCTGGTGGTGGTAGGTCCAGAAGTACCCCTGTCCCTGGGAATTGCCGACTACCTCCAAGCCCAAGGATTAATGGTATTTGGACCGGGGCGAGCCGGAGCGAGGATTGAGGCTAGTAAGGCTTGGGCTAAAGCCCTGATGCAGGAAGTCGGCATTCCCACAGCCCGGGCAGCGGTATTTACGGAGGCAGTGGCAGCTAAATCCTATGTCCGGTCCCAGGGGACACCAATTGTGGTCAAAGCCGATGGTTTGGCTGCGGGTAAGGGGGTAACAGTTGCTGCAACCCTAGTGGAGGCAGAGAGGGCAATTGATGCCATCTTCCAAGGTCAGTTTGGCAGTGCCGGCAACTTTGTGGTGATTGAAGAATGTTTATTGGGGCAGGAGGTTTCCATTTTAGCCCTCACAGACGGGCTAACAATTCGTCCCCTCCTAGCAGCCCAAGACCATAAGCGCATTGGTGAGGGAGACACAGGCGAAAATACTGGGGGAATGGGGGCATATAGCCCGGCACCAATTGCCACACCAGAGTTAATGGCACGTGTGCAAACAGAAGTACTTGAAAAAGTAATTGCCTCCCTCCGTACTAAAGGCATTGACTACCGAGGTGTGTTATACGCAGGGTTGATGATTCTGCCCAATGGGGACTTTCAGGTGTTGGAATTTAACTGTCGCTTTGGGGACCCGGAAACCCAAGTCATCCTCCCCCTCCTGGAAACCCCTTTAGAAGAACTAATTCTGGCCTGTGTGCAACAGCGATTAGGTGAAATGCCCCCCATTGCCTGGAAACAGGGCTGCACAGCCACGGTTGTTGCTGCTGCTGCTGGTTATCCTGGGACCTATGCCAAAGGTCAGGTGATTACTGGTATCGAAGCGGCGGCAGCCACGGGGGCGATCGTATTTCATGCTGGCACCAAGTTTGACCACCAACTACTTACAGATGGTGGTCGGGTTTTGAATGTGACGGGATTTGGGGAGAATTTTTCACAGGCGATCGCCCAAGCCTACGCAGGGATCAAATATATTCAGTTTCCGGGTATCTATTACCGGCAGGATATTGGTTATAGGGTGTTGGGTTGAGGGGGCAGGGGTAAAAAACCAGCATCAATTATTTTCACCAGAAATGCCAATTAGTTCAAATGCTCAATTGCTCTAGGGATGTAGGCTTGAACAAATATATTAATTGTCGTTTTTGCGGTTTCTAATTGTTGTTACAACTTTTCGGGGAGGTTTTAAGGCAGGAGGCTCTAGGGCACGAATCAGAATTCCCTCCTGCCTCCTGCCTCTGGTGGAGTGCAGGGGTTTTCGGACTTAACGGGAAAAATCAGGTAGAGGTATACGGACTTTTTTGCAAAAATCAAATAGGATTTCCATATATCAAAGTAAATTAGTTTACACACCCCTTAAAATTATCCAGAAAACCGAACTTCAGCGGAGGTTTTCTGTGCTGTATATCTGAGTTTAGCTAGATACAATAAAAGCAAGGGCTATAAGTAAATGCTGTTGCCTAAAAGCAGCATGTATTCAGGAGAGCAACAAATGAACAATCAACTGAAAACTACTGCCTTGCTGGCAGCACTCAGCGGTTTGTTGATTGCTATTAGTTACTGGGTGTTTGGCGGCACTGGTGGTTTGATGATTGGGATTGGATTAGCAGCTGTCACTAACCTGTTTTCCTGGTACCAGTCAGATGAGATTGCCCTGGCAGTCTATCGTGCCCGAGCCGTAAGCGAATCTGAAGCCCCAGGACTTTATCGCTCGGTGCAGAGATTGTCTCACCGTGCTCAAATTCCCATGCCAAGGGTTTACATTGTTCCTAGTCAAACCGCCAACGCTTTTGCTACAGGACGTGATCCGGAACACGCTGCTGTGGCTGTGACCGATGGCATTTTGAATATATTACCAGAGGATGAACTTGAAGGAGTCATCGCCCACGAACTTACCCATATTATTAATCGTGACACCCTAACGCAAGCTGTGGCTGCCACTGTTGCAGGTGCTATTTCCTTCTTGGCACAAATGGTGAGCTATAGCCTATGGTTTGGTGGTGCAGGTTCACGAGATCACAACAGAGGTGGCAATCCTTTAGGAGTGCTGCTAACAGTAGTGCTTGCACCAGTGGCAGCGACAATTATTCAACTAGCAATCTCTCGGACTCGAGAATTTTCCGCTGATGCAGGTGCCGCAAAATTGACTGGTAATCCCCGCGCTCTGGCTAGGGCATTACAACGGTTGGAAGCTACAGCCCGACAAATACCTCTAGATTCTAACCCTGCCTTTGAGCCGTTATTAATCATCCATCCTTTTTCGGGAAAATTCCTGGGTAATTTGTTCTCCAGTCATCCACCTACTGAAATCCGAATTCAAGAACTGTTGAAATTAGAGCAAAGTTTGTAATTTAGGATATCTCAACCATGACTGCCAATAATACTGACTCCCCAGCTATCGTGGAAATCAGTTCTCAAACCGAAGAAGTTGTGGAAACAACCCTAGCAGGAGAAACTGACGACGTGAAGTTAGAAACCAAAGCACTGATTGAGTCAATTAGAAGACGCGCCCAAGCGGAAGCTCAAGCTGCTGGTACCCTTACTCGTGAAACCTATCTCAAAGCTGTGCGCCGGGCACGAGAAACCGTGGAAGGCAATAAACTGATTGAGCGCGATAACTTAGAGCATTCGTGGGCGGTCTTTCAGGAAGAATTTGATAAAAATTGGCACCTACTCCTGAAGGAGGCAGTAGATTTGGGTGTGCGTCTACAAGATGCTGCTAAGGCTGCTTGGGAAGCGTTCCATTCCCCACGTCATTAATAGAATAGGGGGTAGGGGTCACCTACCCCGTTCTACCTAACTCAATGCCTGTGCAACCACCCCTGAAAGCGACTGGTTAACTGCTTGCTTCAATATATCCACCTTATCTGTACGCTCCCAGGGCAAATCTAGATCACTCCGTCCCAAATGACCATAAGCTGCGACATCCTGATAAAAACGTCCGCCTTGTTCACTTGGTAGGTTGCGTAAGTTAAAGGTATGGATAATTCCCGCAGGACGCAGTTCAAAGTGCTGGTTGATGAGTTCTAACAGGGTTTCATCATCCACTTTGCCTGTGCCAAAGGTTTCCACAAGAATGCTAGTCGGTCGGGCTACGCCGATAGCGTATGATAGCTGGATTTCTACTTTGTCTGCTAGCCCAGCAGCAACAATATTTTTTGCTACATAACGAGCAGCATAAGCAGCGGAACGGTCTACTTTAGTGGGATCTTTGCCGGAAAAAGCTCCACCACCATGTCGCGAATACCCCCCGTAGGTATCGACAATAATTTTCCGTCCCGTTAGACCAGAATCTCCTTGGGGTCCACCAATCACAAATTTACCTGTGGGGTTGACTAGGAAACGTGTTTCTAGATTTGGCTTGATGTCTATGTCATTGAACACAGGCTCAACTACCGCTGACCACAGGTCTTCTTTAATCTTGGCCTGCACTGCTGCCTCATCTGTAATCTCCCCAATATTGGCTGTATGCTGGGTGGAAATGAGGATGGTATCAATGCCCACAGGGTGTCCGTCTTCGTAGGCTATGGTGACTTGGGTTTTACCATCAGGGCGAAGGTAAGGTAGGTCCCCAGTTTTGCGAACTGCGGCTAGTCTGCGAGCAATTCGGTGAGCAAGACTGATGGGTAGAGGCATCAGTTCTGGTGTCTCGTTACAAGCAAAGCCAAACATGATCCCTTGATCGCCTGCACCAATTTTGTCGAATATTTCATCGCTGTCCTGGGTGCGGATTTCTTGGGCAGTATTTACACCTTGAGCAATATCAGGTGATTGCTCTTCTAGGGCGATTAATATGCAGGCACTGTTAGCAGAAAAACCGTTGTCAGCATCAGTGTAGCCGATTTCGGCAATTTTCTGACGGGCAAGATGAACGTAGTTGACATTGGCTTTGGTGGTTATTTCCCCAGTAATTAGCACTAAGCCAGTATTAACTACTACCTCAGCTGCGACACGGCTGGTGGGGTCTAGGGTTAGTAAGGTATCGAGAATAGTATCAGAGATTTGATCACAGATTTTATCTGGATGACCTTCGGTGACCGATTCAGAGGTAAATAAATAGCGACGAGACAAGGAAGTTCCTCCTTTAAAAGCTATTTCACTGAAGTGAATACTTCAGATCCTAATTTCGGAAATCATAACAATATATCTTGACATCTTCACTAATTGATGTTTTTGGGAGCATGTCACTTTTGAAGGTGCATAATTTGAGTGCCTTGGGAATAAGGTAGTTGAAAGCCCGAATGTAGAGCGTTTTAAGCTATGAGTATAAATACTCAATTGCAAAGGTGACATGCTCC
>Ga0116227_10007833_pt1 | contig 20584 bp, 21 predicted proteins | sample S1TSphgellanicum_FD_89693 | JGI IMG/M metagenome (GOLD analysis project Ga0116227, IMG submission 89693) | Host-associated microbial communities from peat moss isolated from Minnesota, USA - S1T2_Fb - Sphagnum magellanicum MG | ecosystem: Host-associated > Plants > Peat moss > Unclassified...
ATCCGAACACCGCTCGGAATTGCCCGAGACCTCTTCGATCGAGGCCGCCATATCCTCCATCGATTCGCTGGCGGACGAGATTTGCCGGGACTGCGCGGCGCTGGCTTTGGCCATGTGCGCAGCCGCGCCCTGGGTCTGCTTGGTGGCGCCTTCCAATTGAATGGCGCTGTCATTGATCGTGGTCACCAACTCGCGCAACGCCTCGATGGCGTAGTTGATCGAGTCGGCGATGGCGCCGGTGATGTCTTCGGTGACGGTGGCCTGCACGGTCAAATCGCCGTCCGCCAAACTGGACAGCTCGTCGAGCAGACGCATGATGGCTTCTTGGTTGCGCTCGTTCTCCCGCACGCGCAATTCATTGGTGCGCCGTACGCTGGCGGTCTTTGAATAGGCCCAGGCCAGCGCCCCCAACAGCGCGGCTGCCAGTCCCAAGAGCGCCAAAATCGCGACTTTGTAACCGTCGCCGCTGGCTTGCGGTTTGGGGGGCGCGCTGCCCAGCGCAGCGGTCAGGGTACTGGCAATGACCGGCAGACCGCGCGCCGCGGTCTGGGCCTTGGCCAATTGATCAGCGGCGGCGATGGCTTTCCGTACGGCCGCGTTGTACTGCTGATTGCGCTGCACCACCAACTTGAGCTTGGCTTCCGCATCCGCGCCGGTGATCCTTTGAATGGCGATGCCCGACTCTTCGCCGGACAGACCGTGCACCACCTGATTCAAGAATTCCAGGCTGTCTGCGAGGCGTTGTGCTGCCGGGCCCGCATCACTGACGCCCGACCCCAAGCCGTTCAAATCCTGCTGGATGCGTTGTACCGTCAACTCGAAGCGTTCCAGATAGCGGCTCATGCCGTCGAGTTTTTGTGCGCCCACCGAGCTTCCCAGGTCGCCGAACTCGGACAGCAGTTTCGGCGCCAGCTCCCGTACCTGCTGCGTCGACAGCTGGATGGCCTCCACGGAGGGTCGCGCCTCGCCAACTGCCGTTGCTCCGGCGTTCAGTTTGGCCCACGAGTCGGCATCCCCGCTCACGGGTTGGCCGGCCCGCAAGGCATTGAGCCTGGCCTGGCTCTTCGACAATCCGTCGAAGGCACTGGCCTCGCCGCGCAGCGCGTTCTGCGCCTCGAAGGGTATGCGTTGAACCAGCAGCGCCAGTTGATCCGAGGGCGGAGTTACGGGGGCCGTTGTCCGCGACAACAGCGTCAATGCCGCTGCCGCCACGAGGCACAGCACCACGCCGATCGCCAGCAATGGCAATAAATTGAAATGCGGTACGGGCTCGGTGGTTGTCTTGGCTTTCACAAAAAACCTAGCTCGCCGCCTGCAGGAAGCTCTGGCTCTCGACCAATGTTTTCAGACTCAGCACGGGCCAAACTTCGCCTCCACGGCGAAACGCGCCGGCAAGATAGCTATCACAACGGATCACCGTCGGCGGCGGTTCGGCGTTGAACTCCGCTTCCGCGAAACGCCTGAACCCCAGCACTTCGTCCACCATCAAACCCGCCGGCACATCGCGGTGATTGACCACGACGATACGCGTATTGCGCCCCGCGGTGGTCGAACCGCTACCCAAGAACTGCCGCAGGTCCAACATCGGCATCAAAGCGCCGCGCACGTTGGCAAGCCCCTTGACCCAGCTTTTCGCGCCGGGAATCCGGGTCACGACGGCCGGGTATCCCAATACTTCGCGGGTCTCTTCGCGCGCCACCAAGAATGTTTCTCCACCCATACGAAACGCAACGCCCACCCATTCCTGCCCGGCATCTGTTTCAGTGACATTCGCGGCAGCCACCGAGCGACTGCGCTTCTCCAGCTCTTTCAGCAATTCGAAGGGTCGATCGCGCAATGCGCGCAAGCTTGAGTCCGACCCGCTCGCCGCGTTCGTCATACAGCCAATGCGGCTTGCGCTTTCTCAACCAATGCCTGGGCCGACACGGGCTTGACCAGGTAGTCCACCGCGCCTTGCCGCAATCCCCACACCCGGTCGGTTTCCTGGCCCTTGGTCGTCACCATGATGATCGGGATCAGGCTGGTTTCCGGATCGTTGATCAGCATACGGGTGGCTTGATAGCCGTTCACGCCCGGCATCACGATGTCCATGAAAATCAGGTCAGGCTTCATTTCCTTGGCTTTGCGCACCCCCTCTGCGCCGTTTTCGGCAGCCGCGGTCTTGAAGCCGTGTTTTTCCAACGCCTTCTGCATCACGAACACTTCGGTGGGGGAGTCGTCAACGATTAATATCAATGCCATTCTTGCATTCTCCGTCATTTGCCGACGTGAGCTTCGATCGCGCCCAGCAGTTCGTCCTTGGTAAAGGGCTTGGTGAGATAATGCTCTGAGCCGACAATGCGCCCGCGAGCCCGATCGAACAAGCCATCCTTGCTCGACAACATGATCACCGGAATCTGTTTGAAAACTTTGTTGTGCTTGATCAGGGAACAGGTCTGATAGCCATCGAGACGCGGCATCATGATGTCCACGAAAACGATATCCGGCTGGTGATCGGCTATCTTGGACAGGGCATCGAACCCGTCGACAGCCGTAAAGACCTCGCAGCCTTCCTTGGTCAGGAGGGTCTCAGCGGTCCGGCGGATAGTCTTGCTGTCGTCGATGACGAGAACCTTGAGTCCCGTGAGCTTCGGCTTGCCGTTGGTGATCATGCTCTCCATGAAGCGTCGCGTAGGTGCTGGAATCTTGAGCACTTTTTAACATATCCAGGCCGGGCAAGCCACGGTATGGGGTCACCATTTCGAGGCATGTTCGGCCAAACAACGGTGGCCTGGTTCACAGTTTTCGGAAGAGTCGAGGCAGAGCGTGCGCAGCGCCTTAGTTGCTAGACTGCGGCGATGAGTACTTCACCGCGCAAACGACTCGTGGTCGTCATGGACCCGATCGAGCACATCAAGCCTGCGAAAGACAGCACCCTGGCGATTTTGGTTGCCGCGCAAATGCGCGGTTGGGAGCTGTTCTATGCGCAAATGCATGATCTGTGGCTGCGCGACGGAATTGCCTGGGGGCGCCTCAGCCCGTTGAAGGTTTTCGACGATTTGCGGACCTGGTTCGAGCGCGGCACGCCGCAGATCGCCAAACTGGGTGAATTCGATGTGGTTCTGATGCGCAAGGATCCACCTTTTGACATGGAATACATCTACTCGACCTACATCCTCGAGCGCGCCGAAATACAAGGAGCGATGGTGTGCAATTCGCCCAAGGGCCTGCGCGACATGAATGAAAAGGTCTACACGGCCTGGTTCCCTGAATGCTGTGCGCCGACGCTGATCACGCGCGACATGCATGACATGAGCGAATTCCTGCGCGAGTTCGGCAAGGCCGTGTGCAAGCCGCTCGACGGCATGGGCGGCAGGTCGATCTTCGTGCTCGAGCAGGGCGACAAGAATCGCAACGTGGTGTTCGAAACTCTCACCGGCTACGGCACCCGCTATGCCATCGTGCAGAAATATCTGCCGGAGATCGTCACGGAGGGCGACTGCCGCATTCTTCTGGTCGATGGCGAGCCGGTGCCCTTCGCACTGAAGCGCGTTCCCAACGAGGAGGACAACCGCGGCAATCTCGCCGCCGGCGCGCGTGCCGAGAGCCGGCCGCTCAATGATCGCGACCGCTGGCTGTGCGCCCAGATCGGGCCGAAGCTCAAGGCCGCGGGCATGACTTTCGTGGGCTTGGATGTGATCGGCGAGTACGTCACCGAGATCAACGTCACCAGCCCGACCGGCATTCGCGAACTTAACAAGCGGCACGCGGTCGACATTGGGGGACTGTTGATCACGGCCATCGAGAGGACTTTGGGCGCCGCGTGAGTACCGAAACGAGCTTGAATCGCGGGCTGCCGCCGGCGAGCGATCGCATGCTGACCACCTGTTTTTTAGCGGCGCTGCTGCATGGAATCATCATCCTGGGCGTCACCTTCAGTTCCGGAAGCAGCAGCGCCGGCGATGACAGCGCGCCCGGTTTGGAGGTTGTGCTGGTCAACGATCGCGCCCCGGCCGCGGCGAACAACCCGCATGCCCGCTATCTGTCGCAACGTACTCAGTTGGGATCCGGCAATACGCTCAAGAACGAGCGTGCCTTGATTCCCAAATCTTCGTTGATGCCGGTCGATCGTCTAGGGGTTCCGAGCGGCGACGGTTTGGCGGCGCAGGATGCCGGCGCCGATACCGGCGATGAGCAGATACTGGCAACGCGTGCGCCTGCGCAAAAAATCTTTTATTTCGCCTCCGACACGGCCGCCGAAGAAGCCGCGCAATTGCCGCTGCTGTTGGAAAAGCGGCCCGACCTCGGCATGACACCGAACGATGACGGCGTCGAGCTGCGCATGCGTGGCGAGTCCAAGCGCGGGCTGTGGATCGCGGCGGACACTCAAGAATCCGACGTCGCCGTGTATCTCGACGCCTGGCGTCGCAAGATCGAGCGCGTCGGAACCATCAACTTTCCAGCAGTCGCGCGCCGCGACAAAATGTCTGGCACGCCGGTCATCGAAGTCACCATCGGGGCGAATGGCAAGTTGCTGCAGACGCTGATAAAGCGCAGCAGCGGACATGCGGAGATCGACGAGGCGGCGGTTCGCATCTTGAAATTGGCCGCGCCTTACGACCCATTCCCCGCGGATTTGAGCGCGAAACACGATGAAATTCGTATCGCCTACGAATGGCAATTCATCGGCGGGAATGCCGAGGGCGGCGCGGTGTTCTACAACCCCGGCAGCAAGAGTCCATGAGCGAGTCGGGGTACCTCACCAATCAATTGTTGATCGCCATGCCCGCGATGGGCGACCCGAACTTTGCGAAAACCGTGGCGCTGGTCTGTGATCACAGCGCGGAGAGTGCCCTGGCGCTCATCCTCAACAAGCCCTTGCCGATGCGCATGGCCGAAGTGTTCGAACAGCTGGACATCGAACTGGATGACTCGGCCTTGCATGGTCGTGCGGCGCTGCGTCAACGGCCGGTGCTGCGCGGCGGTCCCATGCAGACCGACCGCGGTTTCGTGGTGCACCGCGCCGGCGGCACATGGGACTCCACACTCGAGGTTTCCCCCAGTTTGCACGTCACCACCTCGCGCGACATTCTCACCGCCATGGCCAAGGGCCAGGGACCGGACGAAGCCTTCATTGCCTTGGGCTACGCCGGCTGGGCCGGCGGTCAGCTTGAACAGGAAATTCGCGCCAACGCGTGGCTCAACGCACCCGTGGACTTGAGTTTGGTCTTCGATCTGCCGTTCGAGTCTCGCTGGCAGGCGGCCGCGCGCCTGCTGGGCGTGGAGCTATCTCGCATCAGCCCCACCAGCGGTAATGCCTAAGCCGGCCGCGCCTAAGCCGGCCGCGCCCCAGCCGGCCGCGCCCCGCGCTCAGGTCATTTTGGCATTTGATTTTGGGCTGAGGCGCATCGGCGTTGCCTGCGGCGATACCATCAGCCGCACCGCCTCGCCGCTGGCGCCCGTGGCATCAGGCCCCAAGGGTCCGCAATGGACCACGATCGCGGCGATGATGCGCGATTGGCAACCCAACCTTGCCGTGGTCGGCCTGCCGTATAATGTCGATGGTTCCGAGACGGCCATGGCCGCCGCGGCGCGCGCTTTTGCGGCGCAGTTGCAGCAGCGCTACGCCATCGAGGTCGCACTGGTGGATGAGCGCTATTCCTCGCAGGAAGCGGGCGCCAGGCTCAGATCGGCGCGCGAATCCGGACTGCGGCGACGACGGGTCGGGAAGCCCGACATCGATGCGGCAGCGGCATGCGTGATCTTGGAACGTTGGTTCACCGAAAAAATCTGAAGGCTCATGCGTTCACAACAAGACAGCGCCAGCGGATTGCGCCATCTCATCACGCTCGAGGGTTTGGCACGGGATGCGCTCACCGGCCTGCTCGATCGCGCCGAAAATTATCGCCGCCTGCCGGGCCAGCCTGCCTATGAAGGCCGGGAGCTCGCCGGCGTCACTCTGGCCAATTTGTTTTTCGAACCGAGTACCCGCACGCGCGCTTCGTTTGATCTTGCCAGCCGGCGCCTCGGTGCTCATGTGCTGAACCTGGATTTACACTCCAGCTCGCGCGCCAAGGGCGAGACCATGCTGGACACGATTTACACCCTCGAGGCCATGAACACCGATGTATTCGTGATACGCGATTCCGAAGCCGGCATGCCCGAATTCTTGATCGACCACGTCGCACCGCATGTTTCCGTGATCAGCGCCGGTGAAGCGCATCTATCGCATCCCACTCAAGGGTTGCTCGACATGCTGACGATCCGCACGCACAAACGCCGCTTTGCCGGACTTAAAGTCGCCATCGTGGGCGACGTCAGGCATTCGCGCGTGGCGCGCTCGGCCGCCACTGCTCTCTCGACCTTGGGCACCACCGATCTGCGCCTGGTCGCACCCGAAGCACTGCTACCCGAAGAGGCGGAGTTTCGCGGCGCACAGCGGTTTACTCGCATCGAAGATGGCATCGCCGGCGCCGATGTCATCATGATGCTGCGGATTCAGAAGGAACGCATGGCCGCCGCGGCCGCGCTCGATGACGCGGCCTATTTCGAGGAATTTGGTCTGACGCAGAAGCGCGTCAAACTGGCCTCGCCGAGTGTGCTGATCATGCATCCAGGGCCGATGAACCGCGGCGTGGAGATTGCCTCCGACGTGGCGGACGGCCCGCGCTCCGTGATTCGGGAACAAGTGAATAACGGTGTTGCGGTACGCATGGCGGTACTGGCGTCCATCGCCGCCACACTGACGCGGCATCGCCGGCCGCTTTAGCGCGACAGCGCAAGTCCTGCCTGCTCGAGCGCGCGTGCCGCTGACAGGCATACATCCTCGCGCCAGGGCGCAGCAATCAACTGCACGCCCAGCGGCATGGCGCCCGCCCCCCGGCCGTCCGGCCATAGCGGCGCCGTGCAGACGGGCAAGCCGATGAACGAAATCGGCTGAGTGAGCAACCCCAAGCTCGCGCGCATCGGCCAGCTGCGGCCATTGAGCTCCAGTGATTCCGAACCGATCAACGGAGCACTCACCGGGGTCGCGGGCGCCAGCAGCAAGTCGAAGTGCCGAAACAATTCCATGGCCTCCTCGTAGACCTGCCGGCGGACCCGCTGCGCCTGCACCACCCAGGCGGCAGGAATCAAACTGCCGGCCACCAGACGCGCGCGCGATTGCGGCTCGAATTCCTCGTAGCGCGTCTTCAAGCGCTCGCCGTGCAAGGCGCCGCCTTCCGCGGCAGTGATGAGAAACGCGGCCGCGCGCGCCGCTTCGGCGCTTTTCATTTCCACGCGGGCCGTGGCGGCCAATGCCGTGGCGGCCAGTGTCACCGCCTTGCGTGCCGTCGCGTCGGCCCAGTCGTCAAACCACCCGCCCAGGATGCCGATGCGCAAACCCGACAGACGGTCCAAAGACGCCGCAACTGGCTCCACCGGTCGCTGTGCGCAGGCCGGGTCCGCCCAATCCTGGCCCTGCAGCACATCGTAGATGGCGGCGAGATCCGCCACATCGCCAGCGAAGGGTCCGACATGGTCGAGGCTGTTGATGAAAGGAAAGCTGCCGCTCCGGCCCAGCCGTCCGTAAGTGGGCTTCAATCCAAATATGCCGCACAAGGAAGCGGGTACCCGGATGGAACCATTGGTATCCGAGCCCAAGCTCATGGGCACGATTCCCGCGGCCACGGCGCAGGCAGAACCGCCCGAAGAACCGCCGCAGATACGCGCCCTATCGTGAGGATTACGCGTCACGCCGTAGTGGGTGTTTTCGGTGGTGAACCCGTAGGCATGCTCGTCCATATTCAAAGCACCGACCAAAATCGCGCCGGCATCCCTCAAGCGCGACACGAGGTAGGCATCCGCGGCGGCGGCCCGATTGCCTTCGTTGACCTTCGCACCGGCAAGCGTGACCACTGCCTCGATGTCGAACAGGTTCTTGACCGCGTAAGGCACACCCGCCAACGGCGGCAGCGCGGCACCGCTGGCGCGTGCCGCGTCAACCGCCGCCGCTTCACGACGCGCCCGGTCGAAGGTGGTGGCCGTGAAACAGTTCAAGCCGGGATTTAGCGCTGCGATGCGCGCTTCGGTCTGCGCGAGCACGCTCGCGGCACTCTTCCTGCCGGCGCGAATCTCGCCCGCGATCTCAAGCGCGCTCGTCATGGACGAAATACCGGCGCCGCCTGGGATTCATTGGGCATCGGCCACTCCAGCATGGTTTTCGCAAGGGCCTCGATGCGCGAGAACTGCAGCACGATATCGGCGATCTGCGACTCGTCGAGGCGATAGCCCTGCAAGGCGAGCGCAGCGCGTACGTAGTCTTCCGGTGAATGGGCCATGACGCATGATCTCATCCCGCTTGTTCCGCCGCTCGTCCCGCGATAGATCCCGTTCGTCCCAGGTTCGTTGTCACTTGTATGCCAAGGGCAGCAAGCTGGCGACACGGTGAAACTTGAAGACTAGGGAGCGATCATGAGCACATCAACAGCGACCGATACGCCAAACCTGATTGGCGAGGGTCTCGGACAGCGGCGCTTCGACCTCGATTGGGTGCGCATCCTGGCGTTCATGCTGCTGATTGGCTACCACGTGGGCATGTACTACGTGACCTGGGACTGGCAAGTGAAGAGCGCGCACGCCTCGACCGCCATCGAGCCGCTCATGATGCTCTCCTCCCCCTGGCGGTTATCGCTGTTGTTCCTGGTGTCCGGCGTCGCCACGGCCTATTTGCTGGCGCGTCAAGGCACCCAAGGGTTTCTCGGCAGCCGCTCCGTGCGACTGCTCATCCCTTTGGTTTTCGGCATGGCCTTCATCGTCCCGCCGCAGTCATATTGCGAAGTGGTGGAGAAACTGCACTATTCGGGCAGCTTCGGCGATTTCTGGCGACTGTACATCACCGGCTATCATGGATTCTGCCGCGACAATGATTGCCTGATCCTGCCGACCTGGAACCATCTGTGGTTCGTGGCCTACTTATGGGTCTACACCGTGGTTTTGTACGCCCTGGTTCGCCTGGCACCGCGGGTGACTCCCGCTTTGCGCCGGTTCGCTGAGCGCCGCTTTGCCGGCGTCGGGGTGCTGCTCTGGCCGCTGGTGTATCTCTGCTCGATACGCATGGGTCTCTCGCCGCGCTTTCCGGCGAACCATGCCCTGGCGGGCGATTGGTACAACCATGCGCTGTACTTCGGCATCTTCGTGCTGGGATATACCCTGGCCGGAACGCGCTCGGCGTGGCCCGCATTGGAGCGCTTGCGCTGGCCGTCACTGGGAGTGGCCGTGCTCGCCTGGGCGGTATTGTGCGGCTATCTGGGCGCTTACTCCGACCCGAACGACTCACCCAGCGAGTCGCTCATGAATGTCATGCGCAGCGTCTACGGCGTTGAGCAATGGCTGTCCATAGCCGCCGTGTTGGGTTTCGCGAGCCGCCACCTGCGAAGGGACAATCCGGCGCGCCGCTATCTCACGACCGCGATATTTCCAGTCTATATCCTGCATCAAACCGTCATCATCGTCGCCGCGCATGCCTTGAAGCCGGCCGATCTGTACCCGCCGGTGGAAGCTCTGATGCTGGTGCTGGTCACGATCGCCGTATGCTTCTTGAGCTACGAGGTCATCCGGCGCATTCCACTGATGCGTCCGTTATTCGGACTCGGCCGTGAAGCCAAGGAACGGTCGGGTGCGCCCGCCATCGTCACGGATCGCTGGTCTTCAGCGCAGCAATTCGGCGTGCCGACAGACATCCACTAACATACGGCGATGGCGCCCATCTCGAATCTCCGGCCATTCTCAGCGAGCATCACCCGGGGCCATCGCACCGGGTGGGCAATTTACATCGCGTGCGGGTTGCTGTACGGCCTTTACCTTGGCATCAATCAAATCATCGGCCTGGCCGGCGAGAGACAGATTGAGCCCTGGAAGCCGCTGGTCTGGGAGTTGAGCAGCGTGACGCTGGTGTTCGGCTTGATTCCCCTCATCGTGTTGTTCGAGCGCCGCTTTCGCTTCAACGCGAGGCCCGTTTGGCGAACCTTGCTGCTGCACCTGGCCGCAGCCCTGGTGTTTTCGGCCCTGCACATCACGGGGATGCTGTTGCTGCGCGGGCTCGCCTACGCAATTGCCGGCCAACACTACGATTACGGGGACTTGGCCTTGCGGTTCATCTACGAACTGCAGAAAGACCTGGTGACCTATCTCATCGTGCTGCTGGTCATCTTTGCGGGCAGGGAGTTCCAGATCCGTCGCACCGGCGAGCTGCGGGCTGCCGAATTGGCCGGAGAATTGAGCCAGGCGCGCTTGAGCCAGCTGACCGCGCAGATCGAGCCGCACTTTCTGTTCAATGCATTGAACGCCATTTCCAACCGCATGCACGAGGATGTCGAGGCCGCGGATCGTATGATCAGCGACTTGGGAAATCTGATGCGCGCCGCCTATGACTCCGGCAACCAGGCATTGGTCCCGCTATCGCGTGAGTTGGAGTGGTTGCGGGGCTATGCATCGATGATGACCGAAAGATTCCGAGGACAACTGTACTTCGAGCTGAATGTACCGCCGAATTTAAGCGACATCCAAGTTCCGCGGTTGTTGCTGCAACCACTGGTGGAAAATGCGCTGCGTCATGGGCTGTCGAGCGGACGTGGGACGCTTAAAGTCGACGTGGTCCCGCGCGATGGCCGCTTGCATTACACGATTCGCGACGATGGCTCAGGGATCAAAGACGCCCCGGTCAAGTTTGGCACCGGGCTTTCGAACGTCGCACGCCGTCTGGAGCTTCTTTATCCCGGCAAACATACCCTGGCGATTCGCGGCCTCGAGGGCGGCGGCACCGAGGTGTCGCTCAGTTTCCCGCTGGACTCTCCGGCAGGCGCGTGACCCACGCCGTCGTCATCGTCGATGATGAGCCGCCGGCCAGAGCGAAGATCGCCCGACTTCTCGAGCCGCTGTCAGACTTTCAAGTGGTGGGCGAGGCCGGGACGGTGGATTCGGCGGTCGAGCAAATCAACCAGCTGCGGCCGGCCGTCGTCTACCTGGATATTCAGTTGGGAGACCGTAGCGGCTTCGATGTCATCGAAGCCATTGGCGCAGAGACTCCGCATATCGTCTTCACCACCGCTTACTCCGAGTACGCCGTCAAGGCCTTCGATGTCCAGGCGCTCGACTATCTGTTGAAGCCCTTCGATCGCGAGCGGTTCTTGCGCAGCATCGAACGCGTCAAGCAAGCGGTGACCGAATCGGATCACGGCGATCTGGAGGAACGCGTGCGCCGGGTCCTGTCTTCGATGCCGGGACGGCCGGCCGCGGTCAAGCAGCTGTTGGTGCGTGACCGCAGTCGCGCTTATTTCATCGCCACCGACTCGATAGACCGCCTGAGTGCCGCCGGCAACTACGTGGAGATTCACGCCGCCGGCAAGGTGCACCTGGTGCGCGAGCCCCTGGCAAAATTGGCCGCGCAACTCGATCCGGGCGAATTCATCCGCGTGCACCGTTCTCACGTCGTCAGAATGAGTTTCATCACCGAGATGCAGCCCATGTTTCATGGCGACTACGAGTTGGTGTTGCGCAACGGCGAACGGCTTGCCCTCAGCCGACGCTACAGATCACTGCTGCCCGCTTCGATCCGCGAGCGCCTGTAGCCATCACACCAAGGGTACGCTGTGCCGCTTCGAGCGTACCACCACCGTACCGGCGATCTTGTCGTGCCAGGCTTGATGATTGCCATCCAGCGCAATCCATATGAAGCCCAGTCCTACCACCGCCAAGGACAAGAAACAGCCCAGCGCACGAACCACGGCCGTCTCCCAATCGAGCGGCCGACCGTCGAGCCGCACCACGTGCAGATCGAAGACGATGCCACCCACGGTGGTGCCGCGCAGTTTCCACATCACCGCGCCGTAGATGGCCAGGATGACGATGTGGAAATCACCGAGGGGATGCAACAGGCTCATGGCGAAGCCCACCAAGATGACGTCCAACAACAGAGCCGCCATGCGAATCCAAAACCCCGCGCGCGGCAAATCCGCAGCCATGGACGGGACGTAACTGGTCGCGGGTTCCGTGCTGGCGGCGGCCGCGCTGGCGGCGGCCGCGCTGGCAGTGGCCGTGGGGCCCGCCGCGGCGGTCGCGGCAGCCACTCCCGCGATCAGCGCAGCGTCATGCGCCGCGCGGCGCGCACGCACCCCGCCGATCAGCGTGTACAACACAGCGCCGAAACCGAAAAAGCCGAGCAGCTTGTAGACCAAGAATCCGATCACCGGAACGATGTACAGCGCCAGTGCGACGGCGCCCCCGATGAGCACCGCCAGCGCCGGATGGCCGATCGGGCCGGGGCGCCGGCCGGCGATGCGGCCACCCAGCCAAGCCAACATCACCGCCTTGCCAAACAAGGACATGCAGAGCAGCCCGACGACCACGAAGGGGATCGCCGCCACACCGATCACCGTGACGCACAACAAGATCAACAGCACCGGGGTGAGCAGCATGCCGAGCAGCGCGGCCAGAGCCGTTTGCCCAGGCTGGGTCTCCAGCGTATGCACGCAGGCCTCCACGCTCGGCCGGAACATCAGGGCGAGCAGGGCATAGAAGGCCAGCAGGCCGAGCGCCAGCGTCCAGGCCCAGTCGAGGCCCGGAGCCAGCGCCAAGGGGCGGCCATAGAGCAGGCATTTCTTGATCCAGGTTTGCAGCCAGCCCGCCGCGCCGAGACCATGGACACCGCTGAGATCGACGTCGAAAATATTTTGCACATCGCCGTGAATGATCGCGGCAGGATCGCGCGTGACGGTGCCGAACACGGCGACCACATCTCCGCCGACGTCCGCATGGGGTCCAAGATCCACGTTGCCGAACACCGCGACCACCTCGTGATCGACCGGGCTGTCGACGTAAACGCTGCCGAATACCGCAACCGCGGTGTCGTGCACGGGTCCGGTAACGCTGACGTTGCCGAGCACCGCCGTGACGTCGTTGGCTTCGCCTTCACTGCTGGCGGATCCCAGAATCGCCACCACCGAGTCCGCATGCTCACCGGCGAGAAGGTGAGAATCGTGGCCAATGTTGACCCGGTCACTGCCGCCGCGGTGGGACCGGGTGAAGTGCAGCCGTTGGCGATCGTGCCACTCTGAATCGGCGTCATCGCCGCTTGCGTCATCTTTCTGATCGGCGTCGCCGCTGTTGTCAGTCATCTGCGCAGTGGCCGCGGATGCCGGCGCCGGCGCATGCGAAGCCGCTTGCACCGCGTGACCGAAGGAGCCGGTGACACATAACAAGACAAACCAAGGAGTGAGCTTGCGCATCGGGGACATACTCATGAGTTACCTGCCATTGAAGGCCGCAAATACAGCGTGCGATAGGCCACAGCGCTCAAGCCGAATAGAGTCGCGTACAACACGCCCACGGCCGCGCAGGCGTACAGCCATCCCGACGGCATGGCGTTCAGCAGCACCGGCGTCAATGCGCCCACCGAAGACAAGACCGCCAAGAAAGGCCGCAGCCACATCAGCACCATGGCCGCGAATTCAGTCAGCGATCGCCCTCCCACGAGGCCAGCGACACCATTGACGAAGGTCGCGGCGACCAACGCGACGTTCAGCAATACGAAGGCCGCGCGCGCCGCGCCGGGCCAGTGCACGAAACTGCGGCGCCACCAAACCAACATGGACCGCCGCTCAATCTCGGCGAGCACGCGGGATTCAAGGCTGTCGGGGGCGGGCCGCGGCGGCAGGCCGCGCAGCGCCTCATTCATCACTTGCTCGAGTTTTTCGTCGTTGCGCATAGATCTGTCTCAAATGTCCATGGCTTCGTGCGAATCGCCGCGGGCTTGGAGCAGCGGCAACAGCGCCGCGCGCCCGCGGAAAATGTCAGTCTTGACCTTGGTGAGCGACACCTGCAGCTTTGCAGCGATTTCCTGGTAGGACAGTTCTTCGAAGTGATACAGCACCAAGGGGATGCGCTGGTGGTCGGGCAGTTGGTGCAGCACCGAATCGACCCACTGGCGCCGTTGCTCGGAGCCTAGGTCCTCGAGCAAGGTATCCGGAACCTCCCACTCGATCTGCGGCGAGTCCTCCTCGTCTTGGGCCGAGTGCATCTCCGAGAACAGCCGCCAGCGCTTGCGATGACGGTTCAAGTAGTTCAGCGATAAATTGGTGGCCACCGTTTTCAGCCACCCACCGGCTGTGGGGCTGTTTCCCAGGTCGGCAAAGCGTTCGTAGGCACGGATGAACACTTCCTGCGCGATATCCTCAGCCTGGGCATCGCTGCCGGTCAGCCGCGAAGCGGTCGAAAAAACCATGTCCTGATAGGCGCGCATGAACCTCGTAAACTCGGCCGTTGATTGCGTTTGCACTGGAGTCTGTGTTCGTTTAGAAACAAAACACCGCTGGCCGGGTAAAGTTGCGGTTTAGGTGCTTCGCAGCAGCGCCTGCCCCATTTTCAGGCGCCCTCCCTCCTCGATCCCTTCCGCCACAGACATGCCGGGCGGCGCGAACACGATGATAGTCGAGCCGTGCTCGAACCAGCCCATTTCTTCGCCCCGCAGCGCCGCTGCGTCGCAGGGAATCACATTCGGCCCCCGGTATCCCATGTGCAGCAACACATCGAGAAATCGCAGGCGAATGCTGGCCACCAGAATCGCCGCTACCGGCACCAGCGTCAGCAGCGCTCCCGATGGCAGGCGACAGCGCAGCACCGCCCGCTCGTTCTTGCAAAACAGCGCCTCCACCCGGCGCAGTGCGATGGGGTTCACATTCCAGGTATCGCCCGAAATATAGGTGACTTGCTCGACACGGCAGTCGTCCGGCGCATGAAACCGGTGATACATGGACGAGGTCAGCCGAATCGTGAGGTATTGGCAACCCTCGTAGTAATCCACCAGTTGCTGATCGGCCAGCAGGTCCATCAGCGAATAGGGGAAACCCTTGGCCTGCAACACCATCCCGGAACTCACCCGGCCGTTGGCGCCCACGATACCGTCACAGGGGCTGACCATGTGATCCGGGCGCGGATCGATGGGCCGAGCCCCGGGCTTCAACTCGCGCGTGAAACACTCATGCAGGCTCTTGAAGCGCGTGCTTTTCGCCTCGCGCAGATCGAGGTCGGTGAACAGACGCCACACGGCGATGCTGCCCCAACAAGCCCATGGCTGCTCGATGCGGCTCCACCAGCCCATGAAGCGCGTCAACAAACGCCGCGGAATGCGATTGGTGAGCAGAAAGTTCAGATCTTCCTGCTGTACCCAACGAGCGATCCACCCGCCCTCGGTCATCTTAGTGTCATTGGTCTGCAATACAGTCCGCATGGAAATAACTTTTGGGAATCAATCATTAATACCGTCATTGTCTACCTAGTGGTGGCCGTCGCCGTGGCGCTGTTGGCCAGCAAAGTGCATGTGCGCCTGCAACTGTCCCGCGCCAAGCATCCCTCCCTCACCGGTCATTCGAAAATGGCGCGGCGGTTCGCCGGACAGGTGCCGTATTACGAATACGACGAGACTCAGTTCTTTCGCGCCGACGCGGCGCCCGAAGACATTGCGGCGGCCCGCCGCGCCGGCTTCATGCGGTTGGCGGCACTGTATGCGCAACGCTTCGCCAAGTCCGCGGCACAGACCGCGCAGCTGCTTCCCGCGGTGTCGGACCTGGATTTCACCTCGCGCTATCGGGTGCCGTTCCAATTCAGCCGCTTTGTCCGCGAGCACTTCAAGGCGGGTTCCTTTTTGCAGTCCTCGTCCGGCGTGTCGGTCACCGACTTGGACGGCAATCGGCTTTACGATCTGACCGGCTCCTACGGCGTCAACGTCTTCGGCTACGATTTCTACAAGGAATGCATCGAGCGCGGCAGCGAGCGCGTCAAGGACTTGGGTCCGGTGCTCGGCGCCTATCATCCCGTCGTGGCGTACAACGTCAAACGCTTGTTGGAGATTTCGGGACTCGACGAAGTCTCCTTCCACATGTCGGGTACCGAAGCCGTCATGCAGGCGGTGCGCCTGGCCCGCTATCACACCGGCCGCAGCCACTTGGTGCGGTTCTGCGGCGCCTATCACGGTTGGTGGGGCGATGTGCAGCCGGGCGTCGGCAATCCGCAACCCGCCAACGAAACCTATACGCTCAACGACATGGACGCGGCCGCACTCAAAGTCCTGAGTTCGCGGCGCGATATTGCCTGTGTACTGGTCAACCCGCTGCAGGCCTTGCATCCGAACGCCCCGGCGCCGGGCGACTCCACCTTGATCGACAGCGGCCGCCGCGCGCACTTCGACCGCGACAGTTATGCAGCGTGGCTGAAACGGCTGCGCGAGGTGTGCACCCAGCGCGGCATCGCGCTGATTTTCGACGAAGTGTTCGTGGGCTTTCGCCTCGCAGCGGGCGGCGCGCAGGAGTACTTCGGCGTGCGCGCCGACATGGTCACCTACGGCAAGACCGTGGCCGGCGGGCTGCCGGTGGGCGTGCTGTGCGGCAGCCACCATTTCATGCGGCGCTTTCGGGAAGACCGGCCCGCCGATGTGTGCTTCGCCCGCGGCACCTTCAACTCGCATCCCTACGTGATGGGCGCCATGTATGAATTTCTGCAGCGGCTCGATGCCGAACCTCTGCGCTCGCTGTACCGGGATCTCGATGCCACCTGGAACACGCGCGCGGCTGCGTTGAACGCGCGTCTCGAGGCGGCCGCCTTGCCGGTGCGCGTGGCGAATCTGTCGAGCATCTGGACGGTCTATTACGTCGGAGTGTCGCGTTACAACTGGATGTTTCAATACTACCTTCGCGCAGCCGGTCTGGCATTGAGCTGGGTGGGCACAGGACGGCTGATTTTCAGCTTGAATTACACGCAAGCCGATTACGACGCGATTGCCGACGCCCTGGTCGCCGCCGCGCAGCAGATGCAAGGCGATGGCTGGTGGTGGTCGGATCCGCGGGGCGGCCGTGCGCAGCTGACCAATAAGTCCATCAGACGCCGTGTGCTCAAGGAAATGCTGCAAGCCAGATGGCGCGCCATCCGGGGGCGCGCCTCGGGTTCTTACGCCGCGCGTCCTTCGATGGGGCGTCCTTCCGAATCGTGGTCGGCCACCTCGCCCATCGGGTCGATCAGCTCGCCGCGCAGCAAATAAAGCGGCGCCTTGCAGTAGATCTTGGCGTCGTTGAAAGGATCGGTGAGGATTTTGGTCGCCCAAACCAGCCCGGTCTGCACGTCTTTCAAGAAAAACAGCTGCACGGTGCGAAAGATCAATGCGCCCGCGCCGACGAACAACCAGAGTTCACCCACGTGACGCAAGAACTCCATGCCGTTGCGAGGCGCCGTGAACAGGCCTAAAAACGTGGGATCGGCCCACAGCAGCAGCGGCACCACGGCCCAGACAGCGTGCAATATCATCTTGCGGCGCAGGTTGTAGCCAACTTTGATGTCCTCTTTGTGTTCATGCGACGCGTGGTTGACGTCGTCATAGCCCTTGGGTTCGAAGAAGAAGTGGCCCGACTGGCGGCTGACCATGGCGATGAGCCAGCCGATCAAGGCGGCCATCACGGGATCCTTGAACATCATCACATAAGCGACGATGAAACTCAGCGCGCTCAAAAAATGCAGGGACTGATTGATCCGGCTGTGGTGGTAAAAACGATGATCGTCCCAACGCTGGGTGCGTAGTTCTGCCCAAAAACCTTGCATAGAAAGTCCTCAAAAGTGAGTTTCATGGCTCGACAATGAAGCAAATATAGGATTTTCATTGCAAAGCCATGACAAACCCCATGTGAAGGGCGCGAACGCGAATTTGATCACCTTCATCTTAACGTCATGGCTGCGTGCGAGGCTTGGGTCCATGAGAATCATGATCGTGACAGATGCCTGGTTTCCTCAGACCAACGGTGTCGTCAGGACCCTGTCGCAAACAGCCGAGTGGCTGGGGCGCTTCGGCCATGAGGTGCGTACGCTGACTCCGCAGGACTTTCGCAGCGTCGCCTGCCCCACCTACCCGGAAATTCGTCTCTCGTTGTTCCCGTACAAGAAGCTCGAGCAAAGCATCGTGGGCTTCGCACCGCAGGCTTTGCACATCGCCACCGAAGGTCCGCTGGGTTTGGCGGCGCGGCGCTTCTGCATACGTTGGGGCCTGCGCTTCACGACGTCGTATCACACGCAATTTCCCCAATACCTGCGCGCTCGCTTTCCGATTCCGCTATACGCTTCCTACGCGGCGCTGCGCCGCTTTCATGGCGCCGCCGTGCGTTGCATGGTCAGCACCCCGAACATGCGCAAGGAGCTGGCGGCCCATGGATTCAACAATCTCGCCAGTTGGCGCCGCGGCGTCGACACCGACTTGTTCAAGCCGCGCAGCAAGGGTTTCTTGCAACTGCGCCGGCCGATCGCCGCTTATGTGGGGCGAGTGGCCGTCGAGAAGAATATCGACGCCTTCTTGAGCATGCCCTGGCCCGGCAGCAAGATCGTCATCGGCGACGGGCCCGAGCGCACACGTCTGCAATCCCAGTATCCGGATACCATCTTCGCCGGATTCAAGTTCGGCGAGGATCTGGCCTGTCACCTGGCCGCGGCCGATGTGATGGTGTTTCCCAGCCGTACCGATACGTTCGGATTGGTCAATCTGGAAGCCATGGCCTGCGGCGTGCCGGTCGCGGCTTATCCGGTAACCGGCCCCATTGATGTCATCGATGATGGCGTTACCGGCGCCCTGGATACCGACCTGGCCAAGGCCGCATGGCGCGCCTTGAAGATTGATCCGGAGGCGTGCCGTGCGCGGGCACTGGCCTCAGGGTGGGACATCTGCAGCCGCGAATTCGAAAGCAATCTGGTGCTCTGCCGCGACGTCCCGACGGGCGAGTTCCCTGCCGCTCAGCCGAAGTTGATCTTGGCTTCCAGGTTGGTGCGCGAGTCGGCGCTCGACAGCGCCTCTTCGAGTTCGATGCGCCCTTCGCGCACCAGGTTATAAAGCGCACTGTCGAAGCTCAGCATGCCGCGCTCCGTGCCGGTACGGATCGCTTCCTTCACGCCGATCACATCGCCCTTCTTGATCAGTTCGGACACGTGCGGCGTGTTCACCATCACCTCGGATGCCGCGATGCGCGTGCCGCTCTTCCCGAACACCAGCCGCTGCGAGAGAATCGCCCGCAGGTACTGCGATAGATCCAGAAAAATCTGGTTGTGCTGGTCGCGCGGAAACATGTTGATGATGCGGTCCAGTGTCTCCGCGCAGTTGTTGGCGTGCAAGGTGGCGATGCACAAATGGCCGGTGCCGGCCAAGGCGATTGCCGCCTCCATGGTTTCGCGGTCGCGGATTTCGCCCACCAGGATCACATCGGGTGCCGAACGCACCGCGCTGCGCAGTGCACGCGCAAACGATTTGGTGTCGAGACCGACTTCGCGCTGATTGACGATGGATTTCTTGTTGGAGTGCAAAAATTCGATCGGATCTTCGATGGTCAAAATATGATCTGAAGAGGTTTCATTGCGATGATTGATCATCGCCGCGAGCGTGGTTGATTTGCCGGCGCCGGCGGCGCCCACCATCAGGATCAAGCCGCGCTTGAGCATCACCAGATCTTTGTAGATTTCCGGCATGCCGAGATCTTCGAGCCGCGGCATCTCAGCAGTGATGTAGCGCAGCACCATCGCCGGGTAGCCGCGCTGGTAAAACACGTTGACGCGAAAGCGCCCGAGGCCCGGCTCGGAAATCGCGAAATCGATCTCCAGTTCATTATTGAAGTGCTCGATCTGATCCTGGGTCATCAGACCCAGCGCCGCCTGACGCACGGTTTCAGGGGTCAGCACCTGCTTGTTGACGGGGAAAATCTTGCCTTCGATCTTGATCTTGACCGGCGCATTGCAGGTGAAGAATAGATCGGAGGCCTTCCTCTCGACCATGAGCTTGAACAACGGCTTGGTGTTCATCACGTGCGAAGGTGATGGTGGCGGCACAGGCTCGACTGCGGACATGGGCTAGAACACCTGTCCTTCTTCTTCTTCGACGATCTCGAGGGACTGGCCACCCTCTTCGGGATTCTTCATTTCGCGCTTGCTCTCGAGTTTCACGCGCAGCCGCAATTCGTTCTTCGAATCCGCGTTGCGCAGCGCATCCTCGTAGGAGATCAATCCGGCCTCGTACAAATCGAACAAGGCCTGGTCAAAGGTTTTCATGCCGAGCCGATTGGACCGCGACATGACATCCTTGATCTTCGCCACGTCACCCTTGAAGATGAGGTCGGAGATCAGCGGCGAGTTCAGCATGATTTCCATGGCGGCGATCCGGCCCGAACCGGCTTCCCGCGGAATCAGGCGCTGCGAGATCAACGCCCGTACATTCAGCGACAAATCCATCAGCAGCTGTTCGCGGCGTTCCTCTGGGAAGAAGTTGATCATGCGATCGATGGCCTGGTTGGAACTGTTGGCGTGCAAGGTAGCCAATACCAGGTGTCCGGTTTCGGCGAACTGAATGCCGTACTCCATGGTTTCGCGGTCGCGGATTTCCCCGATGAGAATCACGTCCGGCGCCTGACGCAGGGTATTCTTCAAGGCCAGGTGCCAGCTTTCGCAGTCGACCCCCACTTCGCGGTGCGTCACCACACAGCCCTTGTGGGCGTGCACGTATTCAACCGGATCCTCGATGGTCACGATGTGTCCGCGGGTTTTTTCGTTGCGGTAGCCG
>Ga0116227_10007837_pt1 | contig 20579 bp, 17 predicted proteins | sample S1TSphgellanicum_FD_89693 | JGI IMG/M metagenome (GOLD analysis project Ga0116227, IMG submission 89693) | Host-associated microbial communities from peat moss isolated from Minnesota, USA - S1T2_Fb - Sphagnum magellanicum MG | ecosystem: Host-associated > Plants > Peat moss > Unclassified...
ATTGCCCGCCTTGTCGGCGTGCAAACGTTCTTCGTGAAAACGCAGGGTCCGTCAAATGTATTGTTGTACCGTCCAGAACAATCCCCGCGACTGTGTCATCTCGGCACTAAAAATTCCATATATACAGGTAATTCTTTGCCGGATCATGCCTTTGACAGCGGTTTGCGCATGATGAATTCATCGTCGAACCAATCGCCCACGGCGAAGCGATACTCGCCAGCTATCGCAAAGCCGCGCCCGGCATAGACATGGCGCGCGCGGTCATTGCCCTGCCACACGCCCAGCCAGAGCGCCTCGGGGCCCTGCTGCTCCATCCAGCCCAGCGCCAGGTCGAGCAACTGCTTGCCCAGCCCTGCCCCCTGTGCGGAGCGGCGCAGATAGAGTTGATAAAGTTCGAGATCTCCCTCGCGCACATCGTCGTGCGGCAGCTTGCAGGGCCCGGCGTGCGCATAGGCCAGCAGGGCGCCGTCATCGCCTTGCGCCACCCAGCTCCAATGCGTGGGGTCGGCCAGTTCACGCGTCACGGTGGCCTGCCCATAGGCATCCACCTCGAAACGGGCGAGGTCGGCGGGGGGATAGGGAATGGCAAAGCCCTCCGGCCCGAAGGTCTCGCGAAAACAGGCCAGCTTCAGCGCGCTGAGCGCGGCGGCATCGCCCGGCTCGGCGCGGCGAATCAGGACGGAGGAAGCGGCGGCATGGGGAACAGACTGGCTCATGCCGGTGCGATAGCTTCCGGCTTGCTCCCATGCAATCAGGGGGATGGCCCGGCCAAAAACCTTCACGATGCCCCGCCGCCATCCCTGCATTTCCCCTTAACCATGCAGGCACCGCTCCTGAGCCATTCTGCGCTACCTCCCTAAGCGGACTTTCGACCGATCCGGGAGCGTCTTCCGGTGGGCATCTGGGGAGAATGGCGTTGTCGCGCTTTGGAATTTCGACGCGGCTGCTTGGGGCCTTTGCCATCCTGCTGATGGCGACGGCCGGTTTCGGCGCCTTTTCCGTGATGAAGATCGGCGAGGTTAACGCCTTGTCGACCGAAATGCGCTCCCGCTGGCTGCCCGCCACGCAGGAGGTCGGCCAGATCCACGCCTATATCTCGCAATATCGCATCCGCCAGAGCGAGATGATCGCCGCCCCAGTCAAGGACAAGCCCCGGGCCGCCAAGCTGGTGCGCAATGCGGGCATGGCGATCGACGGGCTGATGGTCCATTACGAAAAGCTGATCAACACGCCCGCCCAGCACGAAGCCTTCCACAAGGTGTTCTTCAACTGGCGCAGCTATAAGGCGCTGAACGAGAAGATGCTGGCGCTCGATGCCCAGCACGGCGATCAGGACGACACCGCCGTGCGCGACCTGTTCGAGGGCGACGTGCAGACAAGCTTCTACGCGGTCGAGGATTCGATCATGGCGCTGGTCGATGTGAACACGGCGGGCGCCAACAAGGTGTCTGCCGAATCAAGCGAGATCCATGACGCCGCGCGCCGCACCACGCTGATCGCGCTGGGCGTGACCGTGGCGCTGGCGCTGGCGTTGCTGGCGATGCTGATGCAGACCATCGCGCGGCCCGTGCGCCGTCTGGCCGAGGTGGTGACGCGGCTGGTCGATGGCGACATGAACGTCACCGTGCCCGCCACCGGCCGTCAGGATGAGGTCGGCGCGCTGGCCCGCGCACTCGATGCCTTCAAGCGGCTGGTCGTGCAGGACAAGGCCCGCGCCGCCGCCCAGCAGGAGCAGGCGCGCAACGCCCAGATCACCATCGATGCGATCGGCAACGGCCTGGCCGCGCTGGCCGAGGGCAATCTGACGCATCGCGTGCCCGAGGATGGCCATGGCGCGCTGGGCGCGCTGCATGTCAATTTCAACGAGGCGGTGCAACGCCTGTCCGATGTGCTGGGCGAGATCGTCGATGGTTTCGACACGATCAGCGAGGGCACGCAGGACATTGCCGTGGCGGGCAGCGACCTGTCGCGCCGCACCGACCATCAGGCCAGTTCGCTGGCCAACACCTCACGCACGCTGGGCGAGCTGACCGGCATGGTGAAGCTCACCGCCGACAATGCCCGCCAGACCTCGACGCGCCTTGCCACCACCCGCCAGACCGCCAGCGGCATGGAGGGCACCGCCAATGACGCCATCGCCGCGATGCGCGCCATCGAGGATTCAAGCCGCCAGATGGCCGAGATCATCGGCGTGATCGACGGCATCGCCTTCCAGACCAATCTGCTGGCCCTCAACGCCGGGGTCGAGGCGGCCCGCGCGGGCGACGCCGGGCGCGGCTTCGCGGTGGTCGCCAATGAGGTGCGCGCGCTGGCCCAGCGCAGCGCCGATGCCGCCAAGGACATCAAGGCGCTCATCACCACCTCCAACGGCCAGATCGGCGCCGGCGTGTCGCTGGTCTCCTCCAGCGGGGGCGCCCTGCGCCAGATCGTGGGCGAGGTGGCCGCCATTTCCGAACTGGTCGAGCAGATCGCCCAATCGGCGGGCAAGCAGGCCAATGCCATGGTCGGCATCAGCGCCATGGTCAGCGAGATGGACGAGTTCACTCAGCAGAACGCCGCCATGGTCGAGCAAAGCTCGGCCAGCACGGTCAATCTTTCGGCGGAGACCGAGCGTCTGGTGGGGCAGCTCAGCACCTTCCGGCTCAACGGGCGGCGAACGGTGGTGATCGAGCCGATCACCCCATCCTCGTCGCAGGCGCGGGTGATGACCTCCGTACCGGGGCCGACGCCAAGCCGGGCGCTGACCTCCGCGCGGGGCAACACCGCGCTGAAGCTGGCCGATGAGGACTGGTCGGCCTTCTAGGCCCCACTGTGCGGCGAGGCTGCCTCTGCGCAAAAGCGCCTAGGTATTTCCTCCAGAGTGCCATCAACGCTCCTTTTGGCGTGCCGCGCCTACAATGCTGACGATTGCAAAGAGCCTTTACCCGATTCGCATACAATCGATTCGCCGACCATACGACCACTCCATGAGGCCGATGACGATGCAGACCCTCCATACCGCCCCCGCCCGGCTGACCCGCGTGATTGTCGCGCGTCTGCTGCTGGCCTGTGCCCTGCTGGCAGGGCTGCTCACCGCCACCCCGGCGATGGCGCAGAGCGACTGGAGCCGTCAGGCCGCGCGCATCATCAGTTCCAAGCAGACCTATCCCGCCACCGCCCAGATGCGCGGCGAGGAGGGCACGGCCAAGGTGAAGGTCTATGTCGGCGCCGATGGCAGCGTGCAGCGCACCGAACTGGCCACCGGCTCGGGCTCACCGCTGCTGGATCGCGAGGCGCTGGCCATGCCGACCCGCGCCGGTCGCCTGCCTGCCCCTCCGGGTGGGCCCACCGTGCTGACCGTGCCGGTGACCTGGAAGTTGATCTGAAGATCGGCGCTTTTTGAAAAATCTGCGGAAGAGCAGATTTTTACCCGGCACCAGCCCGGCCACGCCGGATTTCCACCAAACGTAATTTTGTTGCTATCCACAGAAAATGCGTCTATGGGCGCCACAAGCGTGACCGGCGTACAGGGCTTCCCCCCAGCCGCAGGCCTCGCCCAGCAGGATCAGGCCGCGTGAAGTCAGCGCCGATGGGAACCCTTTCTATGGGCCGTCGCAGCGCCGTCAGCCTCCCTGCCGGGCAGAAGCCGCTCGGTCACATCATCGCCACAGCGCCACCTCGTCACGCAAGGTTGCAGGAACCATTCCTCACCTTCCCGTGCGTCGCGCGTGCGCGACGCATGGCGCTTCAAGAAAGACATCCATGTCCTATTTTTCCGACCTTAACCTGGCCGAGCCCATTCTGCGCGCACTGGCCGAAAAAGGTTACACCGACCCCACCCCCATCCAGCGCCAGTCGATCCCCTCGCTGATCGAGGGCCGCGACCTGCTGGGTCTAGCCCAGACCGGCACCGGCAAGACCGCCGCTTTCGCGCTGCCCTCGCTGCACCGCCTGGCGATGGACCCCAAGCCGCGCCGCGCCGCCTCGTGCCGCATGCTGGTCCTCTCGCCCACCCGTGAGCTGGCCGCCCAGATCGCGGACAATATGAAGTTTTATGCCAAGCACCTGCCGCTGAGCATCCAGTGCATCTTCGGCGGCGTGCCCGCGCCCAAGCAGGCCCGCGCCCTCGTCGGCGGCACCGACATTCTGGTCGCCACGCCGGGCCGCCTGCTCGACCTGATCGACCAGCGCGCCCTGACCCTGCGCGATGTCGAGATCTTCGTGCTCGATGAAGCCGACCAGATGATGGATCTGGGCTTCATCCACGCGTTGAAGCGCGTCGCCCGCCTGCTGCCCGCGCAGCGCCAGAGCCTGTTCTTCAGCGCCACCATGCCGCAGGACATCGAAGCGCTGGGCCGCCAGTTCATCAACAACCCCGTGAAGGTGGAAGTGGCCCCGCAGTCCACCACCGCCGAACGCGTCGAGCAGTTCGCCACCTTCGTGTCGCAGGCCGAAAAGCAGGCCCTGCTGACCATCAAGCTGCGCGAGGGCCTGGCCAGCGGCGAGATCGACCGCACGCTGGTCTTCTCGCGTACCAAGCATGGCGCCGACCGCATCGTGCGCTTCCTGACCCCCGCCGGCATCGAGGCCGCCGCCATCCATGGCGACAAGTCGCAGGCCCAGCGCACCGCTGCCCTGAAGGGCTTCCGCGATGGCAAGGTCAAGGTGCTGATCGCCACCGACATCGCCGCACGCGGCATCGACGTGACCGGCGTGAGCCACGTCTTCAACTTCGACATCCCCAATGTGGCCGAGCAGTATGTGCACCGCATCGGCCGCACCGGCCGCGCTGGTGCGAACGGCATCGCCCTCTCCTTCGTGGCCGATGACGAGAAGCCCTACCTCAAGGCCATCGAGCGCCTGACCGGCGTGAAGCTGACCATGCAGCCGCTGCCCGCCAACTTCCTGGTCGAAGCCGCCCGCCTGCCCGCCCCCGCCAAGCGCGGCAACGGCCAGCCCGAGCGTGTCGATCGCGGCGCCAGTGCCGGTCGCGGCGATGGCCGTGGTCGCGGTGGTGCAGGCCGTCCGCAGGGTCAGGGCCGCGATGGTGGCCGTGGTGGCCAGCAGGAGCACAACCGCCACAACAACCGCCGCAAGGACCCCGGCGCGCAGGACCGCATCGCCCGTGACGGCCAGCGTTCCGGCCAGCAGCGCGACGGCGACCGCGCCCGCGCCGAGCGCCGCCAGAACGACCCGCGCACGAGCGCCCAGCGCCCGTCAGGCCCGCGTTTCGATCCGCTGAGCGATGCCTCGGGGGATGAGCGCCGGGATCGCGGCGCGCGTCGCAGCCATTGATGTTTAAAGGTTAAGGGGAAGGTGCGAGGGGGTTACCCCCTCGCGCTCCCATTCTTTGTCGGCGTGGGCGCTTCGGGTTCGGCCTTTGGGCAACCTCGCTGCGCCGCAGGTGTTTAAGACGCCTGCGCAGCCTGTCGGATTTTCAGTTGATGCCTGCGGCGCGGTCAGCGCACGCGGTTGTTATGCGTCCAATCGAGATTGCGCGTCCGATCCGCTTCGGCATCCATGGCAGCCCATTCGGCCTTCGTATGGCAAACGCGCTTGGCCACCACGGAGCCGGTCTCTTCCTCACGCCGGCAAACGGGCTTGTCCTTGGCGGGAGCTGCCACAGGGGCGGCATTCTGCGTGTCCTGCGCCTGCACGGCAGTCCCCGTCGACAGCGCCAAGACAACGGCAATCAATCCAAACTTCATACAAGGCCCCTGTATACAACCGAAGTGCCAAGCGAAGACAGAAACCTGCGCGCCGCCATCGACACTATCGTGAAGCAAATATGCACAAGAAACGCATATCAGCAACACGACACCCCCTGAAAATGACAGATGAAGTATAGGCTGATGCGCAAGTGGAGAGCCAGAGCACGCCATTGCGGCGCCACTGCCCTATCGCCGGAAGACATCATGGGAGCGCGAGGGTGTAACACCCTCGCATATCTTTTTGAACTTCTTCAAACCGCTGCGGTAAACACGCCCAGCTCGGGAATCCCGACCGAGCGCCGACCGCCGTAATCGGTCTTCACGACGATATGGCCTTCCTTCTCCAGATGCTCCAGCAACCGGCGGATGCGGCCTGAGGACGAGGTGCCATAAACCCGCGCCAGCTCATTGTCGTCAGGGCAGGCCTCGCCCTCCATCGCCGCGCGGGCCAGCACCAGAAACGGCGCCAACCAGTCATCGGTGACGGCGCGGGCAAGGTTCATCAGCTCGGCCCAGCGCTCTTCCTGCGGGGCGTAGATGCCCGCGACGGCCATGGCGAAACGGCGGCGGAACTGCGCCACATCGCCCGCGTGATGGCCGATCCGCTTCATCCGGCAACGCAGGGTAAAGTCCTGATAGAGCGAGGCGATCTGCTGATAGGTCGCGCCGGGCTCGGTCGCCATGTCCTCCATGATAGAGGCGATCATGGCGTTGATCTCATCGGGCGCGATGGCCGGAGGCGCAGCCACAGCGGCAGCGGCGAACAGGTTATCGCCGCCCGCCAGCGGGTCTTCGGGCTCCTGATCGGTGCCGGGCGCCACGGCCATCACATAGGAACCGATCTGCTCCATCAGATCACCCGCATCGGGCATCGCCGGGCGCGGCGACGGGCCGTCCACGGCGGTCAGTTCCTCCAGCGTCGGCGCGGCGTGGAGCAGGTCGTGCAGATCCTGACCCGTGGTGGTCGGCGGCGGCAGCAGGCCGGTGGACACCGCGCGGCTGGTGGTCTTCACCCCGCCGATGCGCACCGCGACAGGCCGCCGCGTGATCGCGGGCCCAAGCGCCAGAAACTGGCCACGCTCCAGATCGCGGATGGTCTCGGCCTGACGGCGGTCCATGCCCAGCAGATCGGCGGCGCGCGCCATATCGATGTCGAGAAAAGTACGGCCCATCAGGAAGTTGGAGGCCTCTGCCGCCACATTCTTGGCCAGCTTGGCCAGCCGCTGCGTGGCGATGATCCCGGCCAGACCGCGTTTACGGCCACGGCACATCAGATTGGTCATCGCCGAAAGCGACAGGCGGCGCACCTCGTCGGTCACGTCACCGGCGGCGGCGGGGGCGAACATCTGCGCCTCATCCACCACCACCAGCGCGGGGTACCACTGATCGCGCGGAGCATCGAACAGCGTGTTGATGAAGGTCGCCGCGCAGCGCATCTGCGCCTCGATCTCCAGCCCGTCGAGTGCCAGAATCACGCTCGCCCGGTGCTGGCGCACGCGGTTGGCCAGCCGGATCAGATCGTTGTTCGAATAGGCCGCGCCATCAACCACGATATGCCCGAAAGGCTCGGCCAGCGTGACGAAATCGCCCTCCGGGTCGATCACCACCTGCTGGACCAGCGCGGCGCTTTCCTCCAGCAATCGGCGCAGCAAATGGCTCTTGCCCGAGCCCGAATTGCCTTGAACCAGCAAACGGGTCGCCAAAAGTTCCTCAATGTCGATTTGCAGGGGCTTGCCGCCCTGCTGTTCGCCGATGATGACCGATGCGCTCACGGGGGCGGGGTGTACCTTTTGCTCGGGTTGGGGCCTAGGCCCTGAGGGCGGGTTTTCCAGAGGTTTTCGGTAGGAAGACAGAGAAGATGCGAGGGCCATCGCCCTCGCGCTCCCGTTAATGTCGACGTTGCGCCAAGGGTTCGGCGTTGCACCCAATTTGCCGCGTCGCAGACAGGAAAGTGAATGCCTGCGGCGCCTTAGCTAGCGTTGGTGGAGAGCCGGAGCGCTCCATTTCGGCGCCCCTGCCTTATCGTCGCGAGACGTCATGGGAGCGCGAGGGGGTAACCCCCTCGCATTTTCCTCTTACTTCACCAATTCCACGGCCAAGGCCTCGGCCACCCGAATCCCGTCCACCGCCGCCGACAGAATCCCGCCAGCATAGCCAGCGCCTTCACCCGCCGGATACAGCCCGCGCGTGTTCAGCGACTGCAGATCCTTCCCCCGCGTAATCCGCAAAGGCGAGGATGTGCGCGTTTCCACGCCGGTCATAATCACATCGGGGTGGTCGTAACCGGGCACCTGACGGCCAAACACCGGCAGCGCCTCGCGGATCGAGTCGATCACGTAATCGGGCAAACATTCGCGCAGATCGGTCAGATGCACGCCGGGCTTGTAGCTGGGCGTCACGGCCCCGAACTCGCCCGAGGACGCCCGCCCGGCCAGCAGATCGCTCACCTTCTGCCCCGGCGCCTGATAGTTGCTGCCCCCCGCGATATAGGCGAGGTCCTCCCAATGGCGCTGGAAGGCGATGCCCGCCAGAGGACCGCCGGGATAATCCTTGCCCGGATCGATCGTCACCACCAGACCGGAGTTGGCGTTGAACGCGGCGCGCGAATATTGGCTCATGCCGTTGGTGACGACGCGGCCTTCCTCGCTGGTGGCGGCCACCACGCGCCCACCGGGGCACATGCAGAAGGAATAGACCGTGCGCCCGTTCGAGCACTGGTAAGACAGCGAATAGGCCGCCGCGCCCAGAATTTCATTGCCGGCGCAGGCGCCAAAACGCGCCTTGTCGACCCAGCTTTGCGGATGCTCGATCCGCACGCCGATGGCGAAGGGCTTGGCCTCCATGGTGACGCCCGCCTCGTGCAGCGTCTCGAAGGTGTCTCGGGCGGAATGGCCCACGGCCATGATGACATGGCTGGTCTCGATGTAACCGCCATCGGCCAGATGCAGGCCGCGCAGCTTGCGGTCCTCCCCCTCACCGGCGATGTCGAAACCACTGACGCGCGTGCTGAAACGATATTCGCCGCCCAGCTTTTCGATGGTGTCGCGCATGCTCATCACCATCGTCACCAGACGGAAGGTGCCGATATGCGGATGCGCCTCGTAGAGGATATCGTCAGGCGCCCCGGCTTTCACGAACTCCACCAGCACCTTGCGGCCCAGATGGCGCGGGTCCTTGATGCGGCTGTAGAGCTTGCCGTCGGAGAAGGTGCCCGCCCCGCCCTCGCCGAACTGCACGTTCGATTCGGGGTTGAGTTCGCTGCGGCGCCACAGGCCCCAGGTGTCCTTGGTGCGCTCGCGCACGGCCTTGCCGCGCTCGATGATGATGGGCTTCAACCCCATCTGCGCAAGAATCAGCGCCGCCAGCAGACCGCAAGGCCCGGCGCCGATCACCACCGGGCGCGGACCGCTGTAATCGGCAGGCGCCATCACCGGGAAATGATAGGAGGTGTCAGGCGTGGCCCGCACATGCTGGTCCTCGGCAAAGCCGGTGAGGATGCGCGCTTCGTCCTCCACCTCGACATCCAGCACATAGACCAGCTTGATCGCGCTTTTCTTGCGCGCGTCATTGCCGCGGCGAACCATATGCACGCGGCGCAGCGCGGTGGGCGCAATGCCCAGTTTCGCGCAGACGGCGCGCTCCAGATCCTCGGGGGTGTGGTCGAGCGGCAGGATGATGTCGGAGAGGCGTAGCATCGCCGCCCCATACGCTCCCTCCGGGTTTTTCGCCACCCCGCTTGACCAGCGGGCGCACCACCCATAGATGATGCATATGCATCAACGACTCTGCGTCTGCACCACCATGCGCCGCGCCACCCGCGCGCTCACCCGCGCCTATGACGAGGCGCTGGCCCCTTTTGGCATCACGGTGCAGCAATTCGCCATCCTGCGCGACATCCAGCGCGCGGGCACCATCCCCCTGCCCCGCCTTGCCGAGGGTCTGGTGATGGACCGCACCAGCCTCTACCGCGCCCTGCCCCCACTGGAGCGCGAAGGCCTGCTGGTGCTGGCAAGCCCCTCGCCGCGCAGCCGCACCGCCACCCTCACCCCGGCAGGTGTGCAGCGCGTGGCCGACGCCAACCCCGCGTGGGAGGCCCTGCAGGCCCGCATTCTCGACACCATGCAGCCGGGCGAATGGGACCAGATGCAATCCAGCGCCGACCGCCTCGCCACACAGCTCTCCTCGGGAACCCTCTGACCATGACGACGACACAGACCGCCACTCTGGCCGCCAGAGGCAGCAAGGCTCTGGCCCTTCAGGTCACCGCGATCACCTTCCTTGCCCTGCTGGTCTCGGCGGGGCTGCGCTCGGCGCCCGGGGTGATGATGGTGCCGCTGGGGCTGCATTTCGGCTGGGACCGGGCAACGGTGTCGCTCACCTCGGCGATCGGCATCTTTCTTTATGGGCTGGTCGGGCCTTTTGCCGCCGCGCTGATGCTCTCGATCGGCATCAGGCGCACCATGATGGGCGGCCTGGCGCTGATGGCGGCGGGCACGCTGGCCAGCCACTGGATGAGCCAGAGCTGGCACTATCTGCTGACATGGGGCGTGATCTCGGGGCTTGGCAGCGGCGCTGTGGCCAATGTGCTGGGTGCCACCGTCACCAACCGCTGGTTCGCCAAACGGCAGGGGCTGGTGATGGGGCTGTTCTCGGCCTCCACCGCGACCGGCTCGCTGGTGTTCCTGCCCTTCCTCGCCTGGCTAACGCGCGATGGCGCATGGCAGCCGGTGGTGGACACGGTGGGCCTCGCCAGTCTGATCATGATCCCGCTGGTGATGATCCTGCTGCCCGAAAGCCCGGCCTCGCGCGGCATCGTCCGCTTTGGCGAGGCGCCCGGCACGCCTCCCCCACCCCCGCGTCAGGCCAGCGCGATGCTGGCGCTGGAAGCCTTGGCCCGCGCCAGCAAGTCGGGCACCTTCTGGCTGCTGTTCGGCACGTTTTTCGTCTGCGGAGCGACCACCAACGGCCTCGTCGGCACGCATCTCATCGCCTATTGCGGCGATCATGGCATTGCACCCGTCGCGGCGGCGGGATTGCTCTCCACCATGGGCATCTTCGATCTGTTCGGCACCACCGCCTCGGGCTGGCTGACCGACCGCTTCAATCCCCGCCGGTTGCTGTTTGTCTATTACGGCCTGCGCGGCCTTTCGCTGATCGTGCTGCCCTTCCTCGATTTCGGGCCCATCGGCCTTGGCGTCTTCGCGGTGTTCTACGGGCTCGACTGGATCGCCACCGTGCCCCCCACGCTGGCCATCGCCAACCGCGCCTTCGGCGAGCGTGAGGCGCCGATCATCTTCGGCTGGGTCGTGGCCGGGCATCAGCTTGGCGCGGCCTGCGCGGCGCTGGGCGCGGGGCTGGTGCGGCAGGAATGGGGCTCCTACGGCCCCGCCTTTGCCGGAGCGGGCGTGCTGGGCCTGCTGGCGGCGCTGGCCGCCCTCGCCCTGCCCCATGCGAAGCCCCAGCTTCGCCCGGCTTGAAGAAATTGCGCCGTCCCCCTAAAGGCGCCTCAGAGTCTGCGCCAGCCCTCTCCCCCGCCCGGCCACCCATCGGCAGTATCCTGTGGGTGGCCGGGCGGGGGAGAGGGCTGGTGCCGCAAAATCCGGCCTCGCCGGATTTTCAAACAGACTCTCAGGCTTCAGGGGAACGGACACTTATGGCTCAGATCATCGACGGCAAGGCCCTCGCCGCCCGGCTGATGGAGGACACCCGCCAGGGCGTCGCCGACATCGTCGCTGCCACCGGCAGCGCGCCGGGCCTCGCCGTGGTGCTCGTCGGCAGCGATCCGGCCAGCGAGGTCTATGTCGGCCGCAAGATCAGCCAGTGCCGCAAGGCCGGCATCAACTCGATCGAGCACCGCCTGCCCGCCGACACCGATCAGAGCGACCTCATCGCCCTGATCGACAGCCTCAACGCCGACCCCGCCATCCACGGCATCCTCGTGCAGCTTCCCCTGCCCAAGGGCCTCGATGCTGCCCCCATCCTCGACCGGATCAGCCCGGCCAAGGATGTCGACGGCTTTCATCCGGTGAACGTCGGGCGCCTGTCCTCGGGTACCGGTGGCTTGGTGCCCTGCACCCCGCTGGGCATCATGCTGCTGCTCGACAGCGTGATCGACGACTATCGCGGCCTCAACGTCTGCGTCATCGGCAAGTCGAACATCGTGGGCAAGCCCGTCTCCATGCTCCTCCTTGAGCGCGAGGCGACCGTCACCGTCACCCATATCGAAACGAAAGACCTGCCCGATATCGCCCGCAAGGCCGACATCATCGTAGCCGCGGCCGGCGCCCCGCACCTCGTGCGCGGCTATTGGGTGAAGCCTGGCGCGGTGGTGATCGACGTGGGCATCACCCGCATCACCGACCACGACGGCGTGACCAAACTGGTCGGCGATTGCGCGACTCACGAGCTGGACCACGCCCGCGCGGTGACGCCCGTGCCCGGTGGTGTTGGGCCGATGACCATTGCCTGTCTGCTGGCCAATACGGTCAAGGCAGCGAAAATGGGGTTGAAGTAAGAAAAATAAATGCGAGGGCCATCGCCCTCGCGCTCCCTTTAATGTCTGCGTTGCGCCATGGGTTCAACGATGCGCCCAGCTTGCCGCGCCGCAGGCAGGAAATTGAATGCCTGCGGCGCCTTAGATAGCCGCAGGTGGAGAGCCAAGGCGCACCTTTTCGGCGCCACTGCCCTTGCGCCGGAAGACGTCATGGGAGCGCGAGGGGGTAACCCCCTCGCACCTTTCTTACTCTTTTTTTATCCCAGAAACACTTCGTCACACGCGGGACGATCAAGCGCAAAGCGCGGGCTTTATCTCCATCTTCATCACGGAAATGGAGCCCACCCTCATGTTGTTCACCACCCTTGCGACGCTGGCGCTGAGCGCCTCCGCCCCCACCATGATCGACCAGCCCCTTCAGGCCATCGGCTGCCATCCGCAGCCGGGCAAGGTGATGGGCTGTGTCACCAGCAGCCATGTCGTTGCGCAGCAGCGCGCGATGGGCACGACCCAGATCACGCTGGCCAAGGCCGACAATGCCGCAGTCGAGCGCACGGTCGCCTGCCATCCCGATCCCAGCCGCAACCGTGGCTGCTTCCGCCCCGCGCCGGGCGCTCAGGTGAAGCCTGTTGTGGCCAAGGCCGCAACGCAGCCCGTGCAGGAGAGCGCCGAGGCTGACACCGCAACCGCGTCCCAGGGCAGCAGCCTCCGCAAGGTTGGCTGATGTCCTGCCGGGCGGCGGTCGACCTTCCCATGGGTGGGTCATGCCACCTCCTTTATGCGTCGTGCCCTGACGCAGGCATGGCCTGACTGCCGCCCGGCTACCTTCCCCTTGAAAAGAGAGCGCAAGCGTGACACTCCGTGCCTTGATGCCTGATATTGCCGCCCCTGATGCCGTTCCCGGCTCGGCGCCTTCGATTTTGCTGGTCGAGGATGACACCGCGCTGCGCGTGCTGACGGCGCGTGCGCTCAAGGCTCATGGTTATGACGTGCGCACGGCTTGCAGCGGCGCGGAGATGTGGGTGGCGCTCGAAGCGGCGCCCGCCGATCTGCTGGTGCTCGACATCATGCTGCCCGGCACCAATGGCATCGAGCTGTTCCGCCGCATCCGCAAGACCAGCGAAGTGCCGATCATCTTCGTCTCCGCGCGCGGCAGCGAGGAAGACCGCGTGCTGGGCCTTGAACTGGGCGCCGACGACTATCTGGCCAAGCCCTTCGGCACGCGCGAGCTGATCGCACGCATCGGCGCGGTGCTGCGCCGTGGCGGCGGCAATGGCAGCGAAAGCAATGGCGGCGAGCGCGATCTGGGCCGCCGCGATGTGGAGTTCGACGGCTGGCGCCTCTCGATGGCCCGCCACGAACTGACCGCGCCCGACGGCACCATCGTCGACCTGACCGGCGCCGAATTCGACCTGTTGTGCACCTTTGTCAGCCAGCCGCAGCGCGTCATCGGGCGCCAGCGTCTGATCGAACTGTCGCGCACCCGCATCGGCGATTCGTCGGACCGCTCGATCGACGTGCTGGTCAGCCGGTTGCGCCGCAAGCTGACCGACACGGGCGGCACCGCGCCGCTCGTCACCGTGCGCGGCGTGGGTTACATGTTCAACCTGCCGGTCACGCGTTCTTGATCCATCGCTTGCGCCAATGGGCGGGCCATATCGGCCTGTTCGGGCGCCTGCTGGCGCTTCTGGTGCTGGTGATGATGGTGGATTTCGCCGCCAACGCGCTGATCTTCGAGAAAGCCAGCGACTTCGCCCTGCATCAGGAGGATGCCGCCCGCCTTGCCGAAAGGCTGGTGGTGGCCGATCAGGTGCTGGAGACCGAGCCGATCATTTCCCGCCCCCGCGTCGCCGGGGAACTGAGCAGCGAAACCCTCAAGATCAGTTGGTCCCCGGCGCGTGAACGGCCCATCGCCGCGCTGACTCTGGCGGCGCTGCAGGGGCAGATCCTCTCTGCCCAGCCCTCTTTGGCGCATCGCAATCTGCAACTGCACCTTTCCACCTTTTCCGAGGATATCGGTGGGTCGCTGACGCTGAGCGACGGATCGCTGGTCAGCTTTCACAACCACAGCAAACGGGCATGGCCGCTCAAGGCCGGGCGGCTGATCTCGCTGGTGCTGCCCTCGCTGGTGCTGGTTGGCCTCGCGCTGGTGATGATGCAGGCGATCCTTCACCCGCTGCGCCGTCTGGTGCTGGCCACCCGCCGCGTCGGCACCTCGCAATCTTCCGCGCTGGAGCCTGCCGGGCCTGCCGAGGTGCGCAACCTCATCCACGCCTTCAATGCCATGCAGAGCCGCATCGACAGCCTGCTCGCCACCGGCACCCAGACCATGCTGGCGATCGGCCACGATCTGCGCACGCCGCTGGCGCGCCTGCACCTGCGCCTCGACGAGGCCCCGCTCGACCCCGCCGCGCGCGAGGCGATGCAGGGCGACATCGGCGAGATGCGCGACCTGCTCTCCTCGCTCCAGACCTTCGTTGAACCGCGCAGCGCCGAGCCGCCCCGCCGCATCGACATCGCCGCCATGGTTCAGACTCTGGTAGACAATGCGCAGGATCAGGGCAGCGATGCACGCTACAAGGGCCCCGACACGATGGTCGTGATGGGCCGCGCGGTGCCTTTACGGCGTGCTTTGTCCAATCTGGTGAGCAATGCCCTGCACTACGGCGGCAATGCCGAGGTTTCGCTCTCCGTCGTGCAGAACCGCGTGACGGTGGTGATTGCCGATCGCGGGCCGGGCATCCCGGAGGAGGAGCTGGCCCATGTGATCCAGCCCTTCGTGCGCCTCGACCACGCCCGTTCGCGCGATACGCCCGGGATGGGTCTGGGGCTCGCCATCGTTGAAAAGTCGCTCAGCGGCGAAGGGGCGACCGTGGCGCTGGCCAACCGCAAAGGCGGCGGGTTGGTGGCGACGGTGACTTTGGCGGGCGGGGCCTGTTAGGGGATTGAAGCAGGCCTCCGGTGGGCAAAGGGCCATTGCCATTTGCAATCGCTTTATTGTCAGCGTTACGCCATGGCGCTCATCGGTTCGCGCTCTTCGGCAACCCACGCCAGCACGGCAAACCCCAGGGCAACAACCGTCCAGGCCACAGCCGCGACCAGGATCGCTTCAGCCACGGCATAACCGGCGAGAACCACCTTGCTGGCGTTGATCCAATGGCTCACATTCGCGGCAAGGCAATTGGCATCGCCCGAAGGGCACATCAGCTTCCCGAGGCGCCGCTCCTCAGCCACAGAGGCCGCAAGATTGAAATAGCTCGCAAGGCTAAAACCCATGACCCAGAGGGCCGTCGCGCCAATCCCCAGCTTCGCCCACACATTCAAGCCCTGCATTCGATTCGCCTCCGACCAATATTCGTTCGAGATCATGTCGCCGGTTCCGCTACATCAGGGAATGGCGCGCGCCTAGCGACGCCCGGGCCGTTCATTCCGGCCGTCTCACTTCGGCACGCCCGCCCCGTGAGTCCTTAAATGCGGCGGTTTCATCCTGCGCGGTCACTCGGCGCAAATCGCCCCCGTGAACCGGTAACAAACGCCGAAAACCAGACGTAATCACCGCCCGATAAAGGGAGCGCGAGGGCGATGACCCCCGCATAATTCCTTTAATTATCCTCTTTTTTCAATGAAATAATATCATTTCGCACCGCAGCAACACTTCATTACACATCAGCGGATCGCGGGCAAAACATGCTGCCTAAATTCATGGACAAGGCTCGGGTGGGAGTACCCCATTTCCCCTCCCATTCGGGCCGCCCCATAGCAAACAAGAGGTGATAAAATGAACGACCTCATCGGCCGCGTGTTCAGCTTCGAAAAGACCACCTTCCCCGCCAGTGGAGAGCTTTTCGCCAAACTCACCAGCGAAGGGCAGGAGCCCAAGGCGCTCATGATCTCCTGCGCGGATTCGCGCATCGTGCCGGAGCAGATCCTGCAGGCCCAGCCCGGCGATCTGTTCGTCTGCCGCAACGCGGGCAACATCGTGCCGCCCTATTCCACCATGAATGGCGGCGTGTCCTCCACGGTGGAATATGCCGTGGTGGCGCTGGGCGTGCGTGACATCATCGTCTGCGGCCACTCGGACTGCGGCGCGATGAAGGCGCTGTCGAACCCCGTCGGCCTGGAAACCATGCCCAATGTCGCGGCCTGGCTGCGCCACGGCGCGGCGGCGGAGCATATCGTCAGCAACACCTCGCCCCATCTGCATGACAAGGCCCGCGTGCGCGCTGTCAGCCTTGAGAACATCATCGCCCAGATCGCTCACCTGCGCACCCACCCCTCGGTGGCCTCGGCCATCGCCAAGGGCGAGATGGCGCTGCACGGCTGGTTCGTGGACATCCATGCCGGTCAGGTGCTGGGCCTCGACGGCGACACCGGCCAGTTCGTCCCCCTGCGTGAGGATCAGCCGCTGCCCGTGGCTCTGCACGCCGCCCGCCGCATCGCGACTGACGCCCAATTGGCGGAAGCCGCTGAATGAGCGGGCCCTCCGCTCCCTCCGCATCAACGAAGCCCGGCATGAAAATGCCGGGCCTTTCGGTGCGTGACCTCACCGCATCCATCGTGGTGTTCCTGGTGGCCATGCCTTTGTGCATGGGCATCGCCATCGCCTCTGGCGTGCCGCCCGAAAAGGGCCTCGTCACCGGCATCATCGGCGGCATCGTCGTCGGATTTCTGGCCGGTTCGCCGCTGCAGGTCAGTGGGCCTGCGGCGGGTCTGGCCGTCATCATCTTCGAATTCGTGCGCGATCACGGGCTTTCGGCGCTGGGGCCGATGCTGGTCATCGCCGGTCTGATCCAGTTCGTGGCCGGTGTGGCGCGTCTGGGCGGACTGTTCCGCGCCGTCTCGCCCGCCGTGGTGCATGGCATGCTGGCGGGCATCGGCGCGCTGATCGTCGCGGGCCAGTTCCACATCCTCTTCGACGCCAAGCCGATGTCGAACGGCCTTGCCAACCTCTCGGCCATGCCGGGCCGCGTGCTCGGCCTGAACTTCGCCGACGCGCACAGCACCGAAGTCGCCCTGGGCCTTGGCCTGCTGACCATCGGCGTGATGCTGGCGTGGGAGAAGTTCCGCCCCGCCTCGCTCAAGCTGGTCCCCGGCGCGCTGCTGGGCGTGGTCGCGGCCACGGCGGTTGCCGCCTCGCTGGGGCTGAATGTGGCGCGCATCAGCGTGCCGGAATCGATCTCCGCCGCCTTCGCCATGCCCGGCGCGGGCTTCTTCGGCCCGATCCTGGCCAACCCCGCGATCGCCACCGCCGCCATCGCCATCGCCTTCATCGCCAGCGCCGAAACGCTGCTCTCCGCCGCCGCGGTGGACCGCATGCATGACGGCGTGCGCACCGATTACAACAAGGAGCTGCGCGCGCAGGGCGTGGGCAACCTCCTCTGCGGTCTGGTCGGCGCCCTGCCGATGACCGGCGTGATCGTGCGTTCCTCCGCCAACGTGCAGGCCGGCGCGCAGACCCGCGCCTCGGCCATCCTGCATGGCGTGTGGATTCTCGCCCTTGTCGCGCTGCTCCCCTGGGTGCTGCGCGAGGTGCCGATGGCCGCGCTGGGCGGCATTCTGGTCGTCACCGGCTGGCGCCTGATCAGCCTCAAGCATGTGCGTCACCTCTTCGAGAACTATGGCCCCATCCCTGCCGGCATCTGGGCCGCAACCTTCGCGCTGGTGGTCACCACCGACCTGCTGACCGGCGTGCTGGTGGGCCTGGGTCTCTCGCTGATCGAAGTGCTGCCGCATATCTCGCGCCTCAAGCTGGGCATCGAGCATGATGCCCGGGGCGAGGCTCGCCTCGTCCGCCTCTCCGGCGCCGCCACCTTCCTCACCCTGCCGCGCCTGACCCGCGCGCTGGAAGAGGTGCCCGCCGACAAGCCCGTCCACCTCGACCTCGATTCCCTCGCCGGGCTCGACCACACCAGCGCCGAAATGCTCGGCGAATGGCTGGGTCGCCGCCGCCGCGCAGGGCTGACCGCCTCGGTCAGCGGGCGCGAGGAGATGGTGCGGACCTTCGCCCATGCCTAAGTTTCAGAGCTGAACCCGGCACGGCCTTTGACCTGCGTCAGGGCCGTCTCGCAACTCGAGGCCGTCCCCTTCCAGTCGGGGGCGGCCTTTTTTTGATTCAGGAAGGGAATAAGCAGGGGGTGTTACACCCCCTGCACCCCCATGACGTCTTCCGACGCAAGGGCACGTAATGGGCGAGGCCTGCGCCAACGTCCCGCCGCCGGAGGCAATTGTTCCCTGCGGGGCGGCGAGGTTAGGCGCGACGGTGCCACCAAGCACTTGGCCTCGTCGGGAGACGTAACCGGGGGTGCAGGGGGCGCGGGCGTCCCCTGCTTTCTTCCTTCAACCCCCTTCAAAAACCGACCACCCGGCCCCGGCTGCCAACCGCTCCAAAGCAATAGACCCGAGCAAAGAGTTCCCCTGAGCATTCAACCCCGGCGCCCATACGGCGATGGAGGCCACCCCCGGCGCCACCACCAGAATCCCGCCCCCAACGCCCGACTTCCCCGGCAGGCCGACCCGGAACGCGAACTCGCCGGAATTGTCGTAATGCCCGCAGGTCATCATTAGCGCGTTGATGCGCCGCGTGCGATGCGCCGACAATACCTGCCGCCCTGTCTCTGGATTAAGCCCGCCCAGCATCAGATATCGCCCGGCAAGAGCCAGCTGGCGGCAGCTCATCGCGATCGAGCAGCAGTGCGAATAGACGCCCAGCACCCGGTCGACATCATTGTGCAGATTGCCAAAGGCCTTGGTGTAGTTCGCCAGAGCTTCGTTACGGAAACCGGTCTCCAACTCGGCGCGGGCGACATGCTCATCGATGGCGATGCTGTCCTCGCCCACAAGGTCGCGGACCAGACGCAGAACCTGCCCGATGGCCTCGCGCGGCTCATGGCGGGCCAGGATCATGTCCGAGACGACGATGGCCCCGGCATTGATGAAAGGATTGCGCGGCACGCCTTTCTCATTCTCCAACTGGACAATCGAGTTGAAGGCGCTGCCCGAGGGTTCACGCCCCACGCGGCGCCACAGCTGGTCGCCCGCCGTGCCCAGCGCCAGCGTCAGGGTGAAAACCTTGGAGATGCTCTGGATCGAAAAGGGCTCCTCGGCATCGCCGCCAGTCAGCACCTGCCCGTCGGCCAGCACCACGGCCAGACCGAACTTCCCGGGAGAAATATTCGCCAGCGGCGGAATATAATTGGCGACCTTTCCCTTGTCCTCCATGGCCCGCATGTCGGAGACGATGGCATCGATCAAAGGCTGAAGGGCGGTCATAAATGGGGCTTTCCGGGGGTTTTCGGCTCTGGTGTGCCGCCTGGCGCCTTAAGGATCAAGTGCGCTTTCTACCCTTTCCTTCAAGATGTTATTCGTCGCATCGGCGCAACATACTTTCCCAATTGTTAACCTTCCTGCGGGCAGGGTCACCTACCGGGGCCGCCGTAATTCGCGGTGATTCGCCCCTCGGGAATCGCAATGTCGTCTGTCTTTTTCTGCCTTGTCGACCAGCATGAGCCCTGGTTGGTCCTTCTTGCGGCCACGATCTGCCTGTTGACCGCCATCAGCGGCATGATGCTGCTGCGCCATGCAAGGCAGCAGGGCAGCCATCTCTGGGCGATTGCGGCGGGGGCCTCGACCGGCTTTGGCGTATGGGCGACGCATTTCGTCGCCATGCTGGGCTATACACCCGGATTGCAGCTGACCTATCTGCCCGGACTGACGCTGGCCTCGCTGATGGTGGCGGTGCTGGGCGTGGCGGCGGGCATGGCGATTGCGCGTTATCGGCGCCGTCCCTGGGGCAGCGCGCTGGCGGCGGCCGTCACCGGCGGAAGCATTGCGGCGATGCATTATATCGGCACCGCCGCGCTGGATCTGCCCGCGCGGATGGTGTGGCAACCGGCGATGGTGGCCACTTCGGTGCTGATGGCGATCCTGCCGCTCTACCCTGCCCTGCGTCTGGCGCTCACCCGCCGCAAGCTGTGGCCATCTTTTCTGCTGCTCAGCCTTTCGGTGGACAGCCTGCATTTCACCGGCATGGGTGCTTTCACGCTGATCCCGCAGCAGATCGCGCTTCATCAGGGGCTGCGGCTCAAGCCGGACATGATCGCCGCCATGGTGGTGCTGGCCACCGGGCTGATGCTGCTGGCGGGCATGGTCGCTCTGATGCTCAGCCGCCGCGCGCGCGCCGCGATCCACAACGATGCGCGCGCCCTGTCCATTCTGGTCGGCGGCATTTCCGATTGCGCGCTCTATATGCTCACCAATGAGGGGCGCATCGCCTATTGGAACCCCGGCGCCCAGCGCATGAAGGGCTACAGCGGCGCCGAGGCCATCGGCATGCCGCTCTCGCGTTTCTACACGCCAGAAGACCGCGCGGCGGGCCTGCCCGAACGCGCGCTGGCCAC
>Ga0116227_10007838_pt1 | contig 20579 bp, 23 predicted proteins | sample S1TSphgellanicum_FD_89693 | JGI IMG/M metagenome (GOLD analysis project Ga0116227, IMG submission 89693) | Host-associated microbial communities from peat moss isolated from Minnesota, USA - S1T2_Fb - Sphagnum magellanicum MG | ecosystem: Host-associated > Plants > Peat moss > Unclassified...
GAGATCGAAGATCGTCACCTTGGCGCCATGGGCGGCGAGCATGCGCGCCGTCGCCCCGCCAAGGCCCGATGCGCCCCCTGTCACGATCGCCGCGACGCCGTTGAGTTCCATGACCAGCTCCGTCCATGCTCTTCTTTGCGACCTTAGCAGAGGCCGCAGCACCCGTCGCCAGATCGGCAGTCCTGAGCGTCGTGCGCAAAAACGTGCATGGTTTTGCACGACAAACGGATAGTTTAGATGGTCCTATCCGGACCTCAGTCGGCGAGCCGAGCCCGCGCTTGCTTGGCGAGATCGACGAGAACCATGCGCAGCTCATTCGGCGTCGCGATGGGCCGCGGGAACACGACCCGGGCCGTTTCATCCTCGAAGGCCAAATCCAGTCCTTCCGGATCGAGGCCCGTCGCCTGCCAGGCGAGGTCCGGCGCGCCGGCAAAGGCGCGCGCCATCTTATTGAGCGCATCGGCGTGATCGGCGTTCAAATGCGCCAATGCGCCGGCTTCTTCGGCCAAGAGTTCCGACGCCGCTGTAATATCCGTCGCGAGCTCGGCCCCGGTGAAATTGCGGGCGCGGGCAAAGCCGCCATTCAAATGCGCCTGTTCGATATCGATGTGCCAAAAGGAGAAATCACCGAAATCAGCGTAGAGCTCGGCTTTCGGATGACGGGCGAGAAAGCGCGTCCGCAACGCAGCGCGGATATCGGGTTCGCTCGCGCGCACCGCCTGTCCGATGAGCGTCAGGCGGGGATGCGCGAGCGGATCACCCTGCCCGAACCGCGGCAGCAACAATGACAGCCGCGGATCGGCCGCGAGATGGCGCGTGTGAGCTGCGAGCTGGGACATCAGAAGGATTGGCTTGCCGCTCGGCAGCGCCGCAACAGTCACGAGACTTGCAAAAGGTGGCCCTGCAGCAGCGCTTAAGGTCGCGAGCATGCCCGCGCGCACAGTCCGCAGCAAGAGTTTAGCCTCGCCTAAGGCGTCGTAAGTGTCGGCGGTGGCAGCAGTCATCGGGCGATTTCCGTATGGATTCCAAAGGTGCAGAAAAGCTTGCAGGTCCAAAAGCTAAGATGACCCGGGTTGCGCCTCGGGTCGATGCGCGATATGACCGCGAACCATCCCGTCGGCGCATGGTGAGCGGATGACGGATCGGGCTTTTGCGGCCAACGTCACATTTCGGCCGTCAAGCCTCATGACTGTCGCGCCGTCCAACCGCAAGCGGAGCTTTCGCGATTCGCTTGCAGAGGGCCGCGCCCGCGGCGGCAGCTTCTCGGTCCTGCCCTCGGCGCCTGCATCGAAGCTGGGATCATTTCATGCCAATTATCGCTCTGGTCGATGACGACCGCAATATCCTGACCTCGGTGTCGATCGCCCTGGAGGGCGAAGGCTACCGGGTGCAGACCTATACGGACGGCTCGACCGCGCTGGACGGGTTGAAAACCAACCCACCCGACCTCGCCATTTTCGACATCAAGATGCCACGCATGGACGGCATGGAGCTGCTGCGCCGCTTGCGCCAGAAGTCCGATCTGCCCGTCATCTTTCTCACCTCGAAAGACGAGGAGATCGACGAATTGTTCGGGCTCAAGATGGGCGCCGACGATTTTATCCGGAAGCCGTTTTCGCAACGCCTGCTCGTCGAGCGCGTCAAGGCGATCCTGCGCCGCGCCAATCCCAAGGAGGCAGCCGCGCAGAAGGAATCCGAAGCGAAGATCCTCGAGCGCGGCCTCCTGAAAATGGATCCGGAACGCCATACCTGCACCTGGAAGAACGATGCGGTGACGTTGACGGTCACGGAGTTCTTGATTCTGCAAGCGCTCGCCACCCGTCCCGGCGTGGTCAAAAGTCGAAATGCCTTGATGGATGCCGCCTATGATGATCAGGTCTATGTCGACGATCGCACGATCGACAGCCACATCAAACGGCTGCGCAAGAAGTTCAAATCGGTCGATGACGATTTCGAGATGATCGAGACGCTCTACGGCGTGGGTTATCGCTTCAAGGAATAAGGCATCGAAACACGCATGAATTTCGAGGCGCAAGGCAGCTCGGGCTTCGACCAGGGGATCGACGCGGCACGACGCAGCCGGCGCCGGCGCCGCACTATCGCAGTTGCGCTACGCAGCCTGACCCGGGCTGTCGGCTCGCGTCTTTCTTCGTCGCTGACGCGCCGCATCGTCGTCCTCAATCTCGGCGGTCTCGTCGTTTTGCTCGTCGGCTTTCTCTATCTCAACCAGTTTCGGGAAGGGTTGATCGACGCGCGCGTGCAGAGCCTGCAGACGCAAGGCGAGATCATCGCCGCGGCTGTGGCCGCCTCTGCCACGGTCGAGACGGATTCGATCACGATCGACCCGGAAAAGCTGCTGCAGCTCGCGCCCGGCCAAAGCTATGGCGTGAACGACGAGTCGCAGCCTTCGCTCGAGTTCTCGATCAACCCGGAGCGGGTTGGCCCGGTGCTGCGCCGCCTCGTATCGCCGACGCGTACCCGGGCTCGCATCTATGATCGCGATGGATATCTGCTGCTCGACTCGCGCTCGCTGACCAGCCGCTCGAACATCCTGCGCTACGATCTGCCTGCCGGTCCGGCCACGCCGACTCCAGCCTTGCCTTCGACGCCGCCAACCGCGAGCACGGAGGATTCCATGCCGCTCATCGAGCGCACCTGGAACGCCGTTATGGGGCATTTCGGGCAAAGCGATCTGCCGCTTTACGAAGATATCGGCGTAAGCAACGGCAAGAGCTATCCCGAGGTGGCGCGCGCGCTTTCGGGCGGCGCGCAATCCATGGTCCGCGTCAGCACCAAGGGCGAAACCATCGTCTCGGTCGCGATCCCCATCCAACGCTTTCGCGCGGTACGCGGCGTGCTCCTGCTGTCGACGCAAGGACGCGATATCGACGCCAACATCACCTCCGAGCGCTGGGCCATCATCCGTATTTTTCTAGTCGCAGCAGCGGTGATGTTCTTTCTGTCTCTCTTCATTGCCGGCACGATCGCAGAACCCGTGCGCCGCCTGGCCGATGCCGCCGAGCGCGTGCGCCGCGGCATAAAATCGCGCCAAGAAATTCCCGACTTCACCACGCGTTCGGACGAGATCGGGCATCTCTCCGGCGCGCTGCGCGACATGACGCGGGCGCTCTATAACCGCATCGAAGCGATCGAAAGCTTCGCGGCCGATGTCGCGCATGAACTGAAAAACCCGCTCACCTCGCTGCGCAGCGCGGTCGAGACACTGCCGATCGCACGCACGGAAGAATCACATCAACAGCTCCTCGCCGTCATCAAGCACGACGTGCGCCGTCTCGACCGGCTGATCAGCGATATTTCCGACGCCTCACGGCTCGATGCGGAACTCGCCCGCGCCGATATGGACCCCGTCGATCTTACCCGCGTGCTCGAGACGGTGGTTGCCATCGCCGACCAGATCCAGCGCAACGGCATTCGCGTCAGTCTCGTCGTCGCAACCGCCCGTCACGACGAAGAGGGGCGCCGGCGCCGCTTCATCGTGACCGGTCACGATTCCCGCCTCGGGCAGGTTTTCAACAATCTGATCGACAATGCCTGTTCCTTCTCGAACGAAGGCGGCAGCGTGCGTGTCGGCTTGCGTCAAGCCAAAGGCCTCGACCGCTCCGGCCATGTGAGCGAGGGGTTTGAAATCATCGTCGACGATGACGGTCCGGGCATTCCAGCCGATGCCTTCGAGCGCATCTTCGAGCGCTTCTATACGGATCGCCCGAGCCAAGGCTTCGGACAGAATTCCGGGCTCGGCCTCTCGATCTCGCGCCAGATCATCGAGGCCCATGGCGGCCGGATCGTCGCGACCAATCGCCTCGGCCCAAATCCGAAGGAGGGCGAGGTCGGCGCCATCCTCGGCGCCCGCTTTACCGTCTGGCTGCCGGCCGCGGCGAGATGAGCCACACGGCGGCGGATCTCGACCTTCCGTCCAAGTCCGGTTTCGTGCATGCGAGCGCGGTGATCGTCGGCGAGGCAGGCCTCCTCATTCGCGGCGCCTCGCGAAGCGGCAAGAGCCGCCTCACGCTCACCTTGATCGAAACCGCATCGCCGAGCCGCTTCATCCGCCTGGTCGGCGATGATAGAATCGGCCTTGAGGCGCGGCACCGACGGCTGATCGGCCGCGCCCATCCAAGCATTCTCGGGCAGATCGAGCGCCGCGGCGATGGAATCGAGACCCTAGCCTACGAGCCTGCAGCGGTTATGCGCCTCATCATCCACCTGCTCCCGCATGACAGGTTTTCCCACGCCGAGCCGGCCGCGGATGTGACATTGTGCAATATCAGCATACCGGTGCTCTGCCTCGATCAAGCGATGGCGGTGCAGCAGCAAGTCGAATCCGTCTTGGCGAAGCTCGAAAAATCCGGGACAATGTGAGGGCCCGCCGCGTCATTTCGCTTGCCAAGTTCACCGCGGCGCACAAAATGGCGCCACGATCAAGGCCTGTCCGAATGAGAGAGAAGGTCAGACGCAGCGTACCCCATGGGAACGTTTATGCGTCGGAAACTCTTTTCAGTTGACGGAATTTCGCATGCTTGCCCGGATCACGCACGGAATTCCTGAATGAACGGGTGCGTTCGATGATCGGTATGGTCCTTGTGACCCACGGCCATCTGGCGACGGAGTTTCGATCCGCGTTGGAGCATGTGGTCGGTCCGCAAAAGCAGGTGGCCACCATTTCCATCGGTCCGGAAGACGACATGGAGCAACGCCGCAAGGACATTGTCGACGCGGTGGGGAACGTGGATTCAGGCGACGGGGTTGTCGTCCTTACCGATATGTTCGGCGGAACGCCTTCGAACCTCGCCATATCCGTGATGAACGGCGCAAATGTCGAAGTGGTCGCCGGCATCAACCTGCCGATGCTCATCAAGCTCGCCTCGGTGCGGGATGCCTCGAGCCTCGAGCAGGCTGTTGCGCAGGCGCAGGATGCCGGGCGCAAATATATTTATGTGGCCAGCCGGGTTTTGAGCGGCAAATGACGGAAAACGACGGAAGCGCGTCCGAGGCCGAAGACTGCCCGCCGCCGTCGACGCCGGAAGGCTGGCAGGCCCGCACGCTGCAGATCGTCAATCGCAAGGGCCTCCACGCGCGCGCGACCGCGAAGCTGGTGCAATGCGTCGAAGCCTATGACGCGCAGGTCACGGTGACGCGCTGTGGCGAGACGGTCGGCGGCACCTCGATCATGGGCATCCTGACACTTGGCGCCGGCATCGGCACGTCGATTACCGTCGCAGCGACGGGCCCCGCGGCGGTTGATGTCCTCGACGCGGTCGAAAAGCTCATTGCCGGCAAGTTCGGCGAGGACGAATAGTAGCCGCCCGGACAAATCGTGGCATGGAAAGCGTCGAGTGCATCATCATCGGAGCGGGAGTGGTCGGCCTGGCAATCGCGCGTGCGCTTGCGATCGCCCACCGAGAGGTTTTGGTCGTTGAAGCCGCAGGCGGCATAGGAACCGTCACCTCCTCGCGCAACAGCGAGGTCATTCATGCCGGCATCTATTATCGAAACGGCAGTGTCATGGCGCAGCTTTGCGTCGCTGGACGCAAAGCGCTCTATGAATTTTGCCGAACGCGCGGCGTCGCGCACGAGAACTGCGGCAAGCTGATCGTCGCGACACGGCCCAACGAGGAGGAAAAGCTCGCCGACATCGCACGTCACGCGACCGGCAACGGCGTCGACGATCTGCGCCACTTGAACGCCGCCGACGTCCGCGCCCTCGAGCCCGACCTCTTCTGCACCAGCGCGCTGCTCTCGCCTTCGACGGGGATTTTCGACAGCCATGCCTACATGCTGGCGCTGCAAGGAGAGGCCGAGGCAAAAGGCGCTGTCTTCGCATTCCATGCGCCGGCCGTAGGCGGCGATTTCACGCGCGGCAAGCGCGTGCTGCGCATCGGCGGTGCGACGCCGATGGACCTTTCCTGCCGGCTTCTAATCAACGCGGCCGGCCTCGCGGCGCCTTCTGTCGCCCGGACCTTCGACGGGCTCAACCCATCGCTCGTGCCGCAGGCCTATTACGCCAAAGGCAATTATTTCGTGCTGACGGGCCGGGCGCCTTTCTCGCGTCTCATCTATCCCATGCCGGAACCGGGCGGCCTCGGCGTGCATCTGACCCTCGACCTCCAGCATCGGGCGCGTTTCGGACCCGACGTCGAATGGGTCGAGACGATCGACTATCAGGTCGATCCGCATCGCGCCGAGAAATTCTACGCCGCGATCCGGCGCTATTGGCCGGACCTGAAGGATGGCGCGCTGCAACCCGGCTATAGCGGCATACGGCCGAAGATCGTCCCGCAAGGCGCGCCGGCGCAGGATTTCTTCTTTCAGGGGCCGAAACAGCACGGTATCGAGGGCTTGATCAACCTCTTCGGCATCGAATCGCCCGGACTGACCTCTTCTCTCGCCATTGCGGCCTATGTGACGGAGATGGCGGGCATGTGCGCCGAGCGCAGTCTCGGCGCGTAAAAAGCAGCTTTCTTCTCTTTGCGGTTGGCGTGAAGATCGCTACCCCGTCTTTCAAGGGGGTGACCCATGAGGCCCACGTGACATCGTCGCCTTACGACCTCGATCTCGATCGCAATCCCGCCAATTACCAGCCGCTCTCGCCGCTCGGTTTCCTCGAGCGCGCCGCATCGATCTTTCCCGATCGCATCGCGCTGATCCACGGGCCGCTGCGCCGCAGCTACCGCGATTTTTACGCGCGCAGTCGCCGCCTCGCCTCGGCGCTGGCGCAGCGCGGCATCGGGCGCGGCGACACGGTCTCCGCGATGCTTGCCAACACGCCGGCCATGCTCGAATGCCACTATGGCGTGCCGATGGCCGGCGCCGTGCTGAACACGCTCAACACGCGGCTCGACGCCGCCGCCCTCGCTTTCATGCTCGATCACGCCGATGCCAAAGTGCTGATCGTCGATCGCGAATTCTCCAGCGTCATCGGCGAGGCGCTCGCGCGCGCAAATGCAAGGCCCTATGTCATTGCCTATGACGATCCAGAACATGACGGCCCCGAGCCGGCGCGGGGTGAGATCGAGTACGAGGCATTTTTGGAAACGGGCGATCCAGATTTCGCCTGGGCTTTGCCGAAGGACGAATGGGACGCGATCACGCTCAATTACACGTCCGGCACGACAGGCGATCCCAAAGGCGTCGTCTACCATCATCGCGGCGCTTATCTTCTGGCTTCGGCCAATATGGTGACGGGCAATCTCGGGCGGCATCCGGTCTATCTTTGGACGCTGCCGATGTTTCATTGCAACGGCTGGTGCTTTCCCTGGACGATCAGCATCACTGCCGGCACGCATGTCTGCCTGCGTCGGGTGCGCGCCAAGCCGATCTTCGATCTCATCGCCGCGCATAAGGTCACGCATCTCTGCGGCGCGCCGATCGTGATGACGACGCTGCTCAATGCGCCGGCCGCGGAGAAGGTGCCGCTGCCGCATCGGGTCGAGTTCTTCACCGCGGCCGCGCCGCCACCCGAAGCCGTGCTCGCGGCGATGCACGAGGCGGGCTTCAACGTCACGCATCTGTACGGCCTGACCGAAGTCTACGGACCTGCCGTCGTCAACGAGTGGAACAGCGACTGGGACGCTCTCGCCATGCCTGAGCAGGCCGCTAGGAAAGCCCGTCAAGGCGTGCGCTATCCGGCGCTCGAAGCGCTCGACGTCGTCGACCCGCAAACCTTCGTGCCGGTGCCGGCCGACGGCGAGACGCTCGGCGAGGTGGTTTTCCGCGGCAATGTCGTGATGAAGGGCTATCTCAAGAACAAGGCCGCGACCGAGGCTGCCTTTGCCGGCGGCTGGTTCCATTCCGGCGATCTCGGGGTGAAATATCAAGACGGCTACATTCAGCTCAAGGATCGCTCGAAGGACATCATCATCTCCGGCGGAGAAAATATCTCCTCGATCGAGGTCGAGGAGGCTTTGTTCAAGCATCCCTCGGTCGCGCTTGCGGCGGTGGTCGCCAAGCCCGACGACAAATGGGGTGAAACGCCCTGCGCCTTCATCGAGCTGAAGCCTGATGCGGAGGCCACGATCGACGAGCTTTTCGCCTGGTGCCGCGCGCATCTCGCGGCGTTCAAATGCCCGCGCACGATCGTCTTCGCGGAGATCCCGAAAACCTCGACCGGCAAGGTGCAGAAATTCGTGCTGCGCCAACAGGCGAAAGCGATGTGAGCCTTGCCTCCATGGCGAGGCTGGATCAAGAATCTTCGAAATGCTCACTCCACCTGCAGCACGCGAATATTGTTGGTGGTGCCGGTGACGGCGAAGGGAATGCCGGCGACGACGACGATCGTCTCGCCTTTTTTCGCAAAGCCTTCCTGCAAAGCCTCCGCCATCGCCAGCGCGACCATCTCTTCGTAGGAATGGACGTCCTCGGCGCGAATGCTGTGCGCCCCCCAGAGCAGAGTGAGCTGGCGGCAGACTTTCACGTCTTGCGCGATGGCGAGGATCGGCACCGCCGGCCGCCGCCGCGCGACGCGCGCGGCCGTCGTGCCGCTCGTTGTGAAGGCGACGAGCGACGGCGAGCCGATCGCGGTCGCAAGATCGGCCGCGACGGCAGCCACCGCATGCGCCGGCGAATGTTCCATATCGTCGGGCTGGGACGCCGCGAGGATCGAGCGATAGAGCTTGTGCTGCTCGGTACGGCGGATGATCTTGTCCATCATCGTGACGGTCTCGCGCGGATAGAGGCCCATGGCGGATTCGGCCGAGAGCATCACCGCGTCGGCGCCGTCATAGATCGCGGTTGCGACATCAGAGGCTTCGGCGCGGGTCGGCGTCGGCGCGGAAACCATCGAATCGAGCATCTGCGTTGCAACGATGACCGGCTTCGCGGCAATCCGGCAGGCACGGATCAGCTCCTTCTGGCGCCCCGGCACGTCCTCATCCGGAATCTCCACGCCAAGATCGCCGCGCGCGACCATCACCGCATCGGAAAGGCGGATGATATCGTCGATCGTGTCGAGCGCCGAGGGTTTCTCGATCTTCGACATGAGTCCGGCCCGGCCATCAACGAGGGCACGCCCTTCGAGAACGTCGCTCGGCTTCTGCACGAAGGAAAGCGCCACCCAGTCGACACCTAGCTCGAGACCGAACGCGAGATCAGCGCGGTCCTTCGCGGTCAGAGGCGAGAGGTCGAGGATCGTGCCGGGCAGATTGATCCCCTTGCGGTTCGAGATCGTGCCACCGACGATCACCTCCGCGTCGAGATAATCGCTGCCGAGGCCGACGATCTTCACGCGCACCCGCCCGTCGTCGATCAAGAGCTCGTGCCCGGGCGCCACAGCGGCAAAGATTTCGGGATGCGGCAGCGGAATGGCGTCCCTGTCGCCATCCGCGCCTTTCAGCACAAAACGAATCTTCTCGCCCGCCGTGACGACGATCTTGCCGTCCTTGATCGTGCCGACCCGGATCTTCGGTCCTTGCAGATCTTGCAGAATGCCGATCGGACGCGCGAGCTCGACCTCGAGCGCGCGGATATCGGCGTGGACCTTCGCATGATCCTCATGCGTGCCGTGACTGAAATTCAGCCGGAACGTATCGACCCCGGCGACGAACAAAGCTTTGAGCATGGCGGGCGAGGAGCTCGCGGGACCGACGGTCGCGACGATCTTGGCAGCACGGTTTCGGCGCATGTCGAAGAAGCCCTCCCTCGGCTTGGCCGGCATTTTAGCCGATTTCGGGCGGAAGGGCCGGCTCGCGGCGAAGCTTGCAAGCCGCCAGCCTAGTCGTATAGGGTTTTATACCGCTTTCGATCAAATGGCCGAAGGCGACGTATATAGCGGGATGATCCGGACCGGCTTTCCGGGGACGCTCGGCGCCGCATCGAAGATCGCACGGTTGGGCAACGCGCCGAACTCGGGACGCGCATCGGTGTCACCTGCGCGGGCGCTAAGCGCGAGAAACTGGGCCAGGACGAAGGCGGCGACGACGACCATGCCCGCAACGACCTCGACACAGGTCCGCCGCGTCCGAAGCTGGCGCGCGAGGACCGGATTGTGGAATTGCGACTGGGTGCGGCTCGGGTAGAGGACGACGATGGCCATGGAACTGCCTCCTTTTCGAATGCGCCCATATCAACGTGCGGCAGCGCTTAAAGTTGTGCGCCAACGCACGTCGGAAGCAGATTTCGCGCATTTTTTCTTTTTCGCGCTGCTCGGCGTCTCTATGGCGCTCGGTCTGCTACCCCGTTCGGCGGAGGCGCAGAGCCAGCCGTCGCCGCTTATCGTCTTCGCTGCGGGCAGCCTACGTCCGGCCATGAGCGACATTGCGGCGCTTTATAAAGCGCGGGTGCCCGACGCTCCCGAGATTAAAATCGACTACGAGTCGGCCGGCACGCTCACGGACCGCATCGAGAAGGGCGAGCCGGCGCAGCTTCTCGCCTCAGCCGACATGGTGCATCCGCAAAAGCTCGCGGCCGAAGGCAAGGCGAGGCCGGCCATGCTTTTTGCCCGCAACCGCATGTGCTTGATGCTGAAGCCAGGTGTGTCGGCAGCGCCCGACACCGTGCTCGAGCGCCTTCTCGACCCGAACCTGACGCTCGCTACCTCGACGCCGCATGCCGATCCGGGCGGCGACTACGCTTTCGCGATCTTCGCCAAGGCTGACGCGCTGCATCCCGGCGCCAAGGCGACCCTGGAGGCAAAGGCGCAGCAGCTCATCGGCGGTCCGCAATCGCCGCCCGTGCCAGCCGGCCGCAATCCGGTCGCATGGCATATTTCGGAAGGCCATGCGGCGCTGTTTCTCGCTTATTGCAGCGCCGCCGGCACCTCGGCGCAGAAGCAGCTTCCTGGCCTTTCCGTGGTGCGGATGCCGCCCTCTCTCGATATCGAGGCCGATTACGGAATGGCTATCTTGACAGGCGATTCGGCCGGCAAGGCGGCAGCCGAAGGCTTTGCCCGGTTCATTCTATCGCCGGAAGCTCAGGCAGTTCTCGTCAAATACGGTTTCGCGCCGGCACAGGGCGATGGCTGAACGCTTTGGCCGATATCCGACAAAGCGCGACGGATGCCCGCGCCAGATCAGCGTCGGATAGCTGTATAATCAAGGATATTCCTTGCGCGCCAAATTGGCGTGGATCTTGCGGAGACGCGGGCTGGCGATCGCCGGGGCTGCGACATCGGGGGCATGGAATGAACCGTACTATTCGGCTCGACCGCTTGAACCGGCCACTCGCCGTCGTGCTCGGAACGAACGAGATCGCCTCGGCCATCGCCGTCACCTTGCATCGGGCCGGACGCGGCGTGGTGCTTTCGCATGATCCTTTGCCGCCGGTCATTCGCCGCGGCATGGCTTTCTACGATGCGCTTTTCGGCGACGAAGCGGTGGTCGAGGATATCAGCGCCCATCGCATCGAGTTCATGACAGATGTCTTCAGCATCCTGGCGCAGAAGAACCAAGTGGGCGTCACGACCTCCGGCCTGACCGATCTTCTCGTTCTCGGCACGCTCGACATCATGGTCGATGCACGCATGCAAAAGCGTCGCGTGACGCCCGATTTCCGCGGCCTGGCCAATATTGCGATTGGGATCGGACCGGGGTTTTCCATCGGGCAGAATTGCGATCTCGCCGTCGAAACGCACCCTGAGAAGAACGGCACGGTGGTGCGCCACGGCGTCACCGAATGCGCCGACGGGACGCCGAGCCTGCTCGGCGGCGTCGGCCGCGATCGCTTCGTCTATTCCACCGATTCGGGCTATTGGCATACGGCGCTGGAAATCGGTGCCCGAGTTTATAAAGGCGTCGTGCTTGGCCATCACGCCGGGCATGCCGTGGTCGCGCCGATCGACGGCGTCTTGCGCGGTCTTGCTCGTGACGGCACCGAAGCGCCGGCAGGCGTCAAGCTCGTCGAGATCGATCCGCGCAGCGGCCGCGCGAGCCGTTGGCGCGGCATAGACGAGCGCCCGCGGCAGATTGCGGAGGCGACCTTGCGAGCGCTGCGGCTCTGCGAGGCCGAGAAAGCCATGATCGCGGCTAAGCCGGCGCTTCTGATCAATTGACTCAATATCTTGGCGCTTGCGCATTTGACCGTGAAAGCCTTACTGTTTCGGCGTCGAATCCTATATAAGAAAAGGCAGGGGATTCCGTAGCGTCCCTCTTTCCCGCTTCGGCAAGGGATCAGTCGGAAGATTCTCTGGAGCAGGAGACGCTTGATGCTGAAACAAAAGCCGCCGGCGGCGCGCATCACCATCGAACTTACGCTGCCCAATGGAGGGCGGTTCGACAGCGAAGATCTCGAGCTGATCGACGCGATTCGCATCGAGCGCTCGATCATCGGCGCAAGCCGGGCGCTCGGGCTCTCCTATAGAAAATGCTGGCTGAGCGTCGACGCTCTAAACCGCACCTTCGAGAGCCCGGTCGTCGCCACCTATCCCGGGCGACGCGGCAGCGGCGCCGAGATCACCCCCTTCGGCGAACGGCTCGTCGCACTCTACCGTTCGATCGAACGGCATGCCTCCAATTCAGCGAAGAAATCGCTCGAGGAGCTTACCGCGTCTCTGGATTGGACTTTCGATCCGAAGGCCAAGGCCGCGGCTTCGGCGCGAGATCTTGGCTGAGCTCGCGGCCTGAGATTGCCACCGCCTTGATCATCGCCCAAGCGCTGAGGCCGGGCTCGAGCGCCAACCGTTCGACCGATTCCCGCGTGATCAGGGCATGGATCGCGGTGGTGCCGAGATCGAAGGTCGCGCGCACATAAGGCGCTGCCAGAAATTCCAGCTCCGAGATCTGCCCCGGCAGGCGGTTGGTGATCGAGACGTCCATCGGCCTCGACAGGGCGATCGACACGTCGCGCGCATCGATCTTCACCCGCACGCCCGTCTCGACGGGGAAATCGATCCGCGGCACCCGCAGCTCTCCGTCGGCGAAGAAGAGCGTCGTTAAAGCCAAGACGTCGTCATGGCGCATCACGCGCGCGCTGAGCGTCGTCTTTAGATTTGGCCGAATGGTCCGGCCTTTGGGAATCTCCAACATATTCGCTTCGGGTTCTTAAAAGAGGCTACTCAGGTCGCCGCCTCCAGACGCACGGCGACGTCGCAAGGTTTTCCCCAATATGGCGCCGATGTCACGAGAATATCGGCACCGGCGGCCGCATAAGCGCCGGCATTGCTCGCATTGACGCCGCCCGCGGCGGCAACGAGAGGTGGCCGGGCGGCGCCAGAGAGCTTCTTAACCAAGATCTCGATCTGCTCGGGCGGAAATTTTTCGGCCTGGATCACGTCCGCCCCGGCCGCGGCCCAGGTCAACGCTTCTTCGATCGAGCCGACTTCGACCACGATCTTCTTTTCCGCCGCGTCGCGCCGCACCCGCGCGACGATCTCCTGTTCCGGGAGGCCGGCCAGAAAGCTGCGGTGCTCGGCAAAGATGAGGATCGTCTCGGAAAGGCCGAGACGATGCGGCGTCGCCCCGCCGGACAGGATGGCTTTGACCGACATGAGCTTGGTGCCCGGCGCGTTTTTTCGGGTGCAGGTCACCGCGATATGCGGCTTCACCGCGCGCCCGGCCTCGACGATGCGACGCGTCGCGGTGGCGATGCCCGAGGCAAGCTCGACGAGATTCTGAGCCATCTTCCAGCTCCGCAGCAGCGCCGCCGCCGGCCCCGTCGCGGCCAAGATCGGCGCGCCGGCCTCGAGCGCCGTGCCCGACGCAGTCGCGAGCGCCACGTCCGCCCCCGTCATCGCGATCATCCGCGCCGCCTCCTCGACGCAGGCCGCGACCATGGGATCGCGGGCCGCAAAGCTCATTCGCCCGGGCCTATCGCCAATCGCCAAGGCATGCGTCGTCAAGTCGAGCAGCGGCACGTCATCGGCGACGAAGCTGTCGAGAAGGGCATCGGGAAGAATCGGCAAGACCAAAGCAAGCTCTCCAAGTTTGCCCAAATCTGGTTTCGTCCGAGTCTGCCGCAATTCGAGCCGCCGCGACAGTTTCGCATCTCGCCGCAGCCGGCGGCCTTCACAAGGCTTGTCCTGCACGCGGATCAGGCTCGAGCGCCCAGCAAACGGGCATGACTAAACCTATATCGTCTTATATATAGAATATTGTCGGTGGGAACTGCCTTGCCCCGTAACGAGGGAAGATCGTTTCGCATGCCTTTTTTCTTTTCGCGCCGCGCCGTCATGGCGGGGCTCACCGCAACCGCTTCACTCCGCTTGGGGACGCCGGCCCAGGCTGCGCCGATCGAGGGCCTCGACATTCTCGGCGCGCCGATGCTGGCAAGCGTGCTCATGGTGCGGCTCCTCGAATCGGGCGGCCTCAATTCCGCCGCGCCGGGCGCGAGCTTTCGGCTCTGGCGCGATACCGACGAGCTGCGCGCCGGCATCGTCTCTGGCCGCACGAAACTCTTCACCACTCCGACACATGTGCCGGCGAACCTCGCCAATCGCGGCCTGCCCTTGAAGCTTCTCTGCCTCATCAGCATGGGGCATCTTTCGATCGTCACGAGCGACCCGTCGATCGAAAAATTTGCGGATCTCGCGGGCAAGCCGGTCCTCGGCTTCTTCCGCAACGACATGCCGGACATCGTCTTCCGTGGCTGCTGCAAGATGGAAGGGCTCGATCCCGATCGCGACATCAAGCTCACCTACGTGCAGACGCCGATGGAGGCGGCCCAAATGCTTGCCGCCGATCGCGCGACGACCGCCATTCTCTCCGAGCCGCCTGCGACGGCTGCGATCATGACGGCGCATCAGCAGGGCCATATCCTCACACGTGCCATCAGCCTGCAAGACATCTGGGTCAAGCATCGCGGCACGAAAGGGATTCCCATGGCGGCCGTCGCCGTGCATGCCGATCTCGTCAAGGAGGCGCCCGACCTCCTCGCGGCTTTGCGCAGCGGCCTGCCGCAAGCCAAGGATTGGGTGCTCGCCAATCGCGCTGAGGCGGCGGCGCTCGCCGACAAAAGCATGCAGATCAAGCCGCCGATCTTTTTGAATGCGCTCGATCATGCCGGCGTCGCGGTGGTTTCGGCGCAAGCCGACAAGAAAGACCTGGTCGACTTCTATCAGACGATCCTCGATTTATCGCCCGCGACTCTCGGCGGGCGGCTGCCGCCCGACGATTTCTACCTCGATCTGTGAACAGGGCGCGCACCCGGCATCTCATCTTCGCCGCCTGCGGCATTGCTGGCCTCATCGCTCTTTGGCAGTGGGGCTATGTATGGGGCGGCCCCTTCGTCCTGCCGCCGCCGCAGGACACGGCCGTGTTTCTTTGGCAACTCGTCGCTGATGGCAAGCTCTGGCAGCCAGCGCTCGTCACCTTCGGCAATGTGCTTCTCGGCTTCGGGGCGGGCGCGGCGATCGGACTCGCGCTCGGGTTGCTCGGCGGCTTCATCGACGAGATCGGCGCTGCATTGCAGCCCGTTTCGACCATCATTCTCGGAATTCCGCCGATCGCCTGGATCGTGCTCGCGATTCTTTGGTTCGGCCCACGCGGCTTCGCGCCTGCCTTCACCGTCGCGGTCGGCATCGCGCCCGTCGTCTTCGCCGGCGCGCTCGCCGGCATGCGCGCGGCCTCGCCGGATCTCGACGAGCTCGCGGAGGCCTTCAAGCTCGGCTGGCGGCAAAAGCTTTTCGAGATTCGCTTGCCGCAGGTCGCCGTCGCGCTGCTGCCGGCACTTGCGACCGCTCTGGGTCTCGCCTGGAAGATCTCCATCATGGCCGAAGTGCTGTCGGGCGGGACCGGAATAGGCGGCAAGATCGCCGACGCGCGGGCGCAGCTCGATCTCACCGCGACCATGGGCTGGATCGCCGTCGTCGTGATCTTGCTGCTCGTGACCGATCGGCTTCTCGCGCGGCTCACGGGCCCGCAACAGTCTGTCGTGGCCTAGTCATGCCGGCCTTGCTCGAGCTCGCGAATATCGGCGTCAGCCTCGACGGCAAGCCGATCTTGCGCGGCATCGACATCGAGGTGACGCCCGGTCAATTCGTCGTCGTGATGGGCCCCTCGGGCGTCGGCAAGACGACGCTTCTGCGACTCATCGGAGGCCTGATCGCGCCCGACGCCGGCGCACGCCGTCTCGACGCGCGCGCGGCGATCGTCTTCCAGGACCCTCGCCTCCTGCCCTGGCAATCGGCGCTCGACAATGCCGGTTTGGGGCTACGCGCCGAAGGCCTTTCGCGCCGCGCGGCGCGTGACCGCGCTGCTTCGATCCTCACCCGTCTCAATCTCTCTGCCGCGGACCAGACGAAGCGCCCCGCGGCGCTTTCGGGCGGCATGCGCCAGCGCGTCGCGTTGGCGCGCGCGCTCGTCCTCGAGCCGCGCCTGCTGCTGCTCGACGAGCCGTTCTCAGCGCTCGACACCGCGCTGCGCCAGAATCTGCAGGACCTTTTGCGCGGCATCATCGAAGCCGAAGGATTGTCCGCCGTCCTCGTCACGCATGATCCGCTCGAGGCGGTTCGCCTCGCCGACCGCATCATCGTCTTGAGCGGCGTGCCCGCGACGATCGCAGCCGACATTTTGCACGCACGACCGGCGCGCGCGGCGACAGAAGCTTATCGCGCCGCCGCCGACTTGATGGCGCTGCCCGCCGTCGCCGCCGCCTTCGCGACACCGCTGACGCCGTCCGCCGCCGCGCCGGCGCCCTCACTGAAGCGCAACCCGGGCGAGCCGCCGGAAGATTATTTTCATTGCCGCTCGTGCGGGGGCACGATTCTCGAGTGGAGCGGCAGCCCGAACGATGACGATTTTGCCTTTTGCAAACGCTGCGGCGCCAGCGCCGGTGTCTGGGGAAGGCTCTGCCGCGATGCCGGCGAGCCGTTTTTCGAAGCTGTGGCGCGCCTCTGCCGGGGCGCCGTCCGCACGCTCAAGTCCTGAGCACTTATTTACCGCGCTTGTCCTCGATCTGCAGCGAGTTCTTCGCCGTGGTGCTGAGGATCCCTTCGAGCTTACCGCGCAGGGCGGCGAGCAGCCAAGGAAGCTGCACCTCGATGCGCACCTGCTGCGGCTCGACATCGAGCTGTCCCGTCACCGTTTGTCCGAGCGCGCTCACCCGCACATTCGCCTGGTCGCCGACCCAAGCGACGTCGGAGGCCGCAAATTTGTCGACATAGTCGCGACGCATGGCGTCGAGCTGGCTGGCGATCCGGCGCTTCGCTTCCTCGACGCCGAGGCGATGCGGCACGGTGAGGGTGATCGATTGCGACATGGATGATCTCTCCAGACTACGCTTTCATCCTGACAAACCCGTTCACAGCGCGGCGGTTCAGAACGACACGCAGGATCGGCTGTCGGCGCGCAAGACCGATTCCTGCTGAAAGCGCGTCTTATAGGCCGCACGGATCGCTTCGATCTTGGCGTCGGACCCGGCTTCCGGCGTATAATAGATCAAAACCAGATGCGAGCGCTCATGCGTGAGATGCCCGGCGCCGTTACGCCATTGGCCTTGCGCCTCGACGATGCTCAGCCCGTCGGGAAAACGCGGCGTGACCTCGCGGTCGAGAAAATTCTTCCAGTCCTTGACCGAAACCGGGGTGCCGCGACGGCTCGTCCCGAAAAAGAGCTCGAGCCGCGCCATGAGCTTGGCATCGGCGCGACACGGCGCCTGCGACTCTGGTGTTGGCGATTCACCGCGCGCCGCCACCCCGCCCATCGTCACCGCCGAAAGGGCCAAAATCGCGATGGCCCGCATCAGCCGCGATGGACCGGATCGATCCAGAGCACGGTCTCCGGCTTTTCCACGGGCTCGATGTCGAGATTGACCGCCACCGCCTCGCCGTCGCTGCGCACGAGCACGCATTCGAGCGCCTCGTTCGGGCTCGCATTGATCTCCTGATGCGGCACGTAAGGCGGCACGTAGATGAAATCTCCGGGGCCGGCTTCCGCGGTGAATTGCAACGCCTCGCCCCAGCGCATCCGCGCCTTGCCTTTCACGACATAGATGACGCTTTCGAGAGGTCCGTGATGATGCGCGCCGGTCTTCGCATCCGGATGAATGGTCACCGTGCCGGCCCAGATCTTTTGCGCGCCGACGCGGGCCAAATTGATCGCCGCCTTGCGATCCATGCCAGGCGTCTGCGCCGTATTCGCATCGAGATCGCCGCCAGGAATGACGCGCACGCCGTCATTCTTCCATTTGGCGTCAGGATGGTCGTGGTCGTGCTCGCTCATGCGCTATCCGCCGAAGAATGCACCGCCGCAGATATAGGGTATGCGCGCATCCCCCGGAAGAGGCAGGCCGTCAATATCGCCCGATCGCCCAATCGAGCGCCTCGACAAGGCGATCATTGCCCCAAAAGAGCTCGCGGTCGCTGGTGACAAAAAAAGGCGCGCCGAAAATGCCGCGCGCCTTGGCTTCGTCCGTCTCGGCGCGCAGGCGCGCTTTGACGGCGTCGCTCTGCGCCGCCTCGAGCGCGGTGCGCGGTAGGGAAAGCGCATCGAGCAGGACGCCGAGCGCTGCCTTGTCATCGATCTTTTGGCCATCACAAAACTGCACGCGGAAAACGCCTTGGATGAAACGGCCGCGATCGGCGGCGTCGAGGGCAAGCGCCACGCGCGCCGCAAGGATACTGTTTTGCGGAAAGGGTTCGGGCCGGCGAAAGCCCGCCCTCTCGCGGGCGCTGAGACGTTCGAGATCGCGCCAGAGATAGGCGCCTTTGGCCGGATAGAGATTGAAGGGCGAGGTCTTGAACCCCTGTTCGGCGAAAATCGGCCCGAGCAGGAAGGGATGCCAATCCACCGCGATATCGCGGGCGGCTGCGAGCGCATCGATCCGCATCGCGGAGAGGTGGGAATAGGGACTGGCGAGATCGCACCAGAACTCGATCTTCGGCATGCGCACCTCCGTCACCGTGCTCCTCTTTGCGGCCCGCGGCATAGGCCACAACCACGCATGCGCGGTAGGCTGGACAGAGACGGACCCGCTCCATACAAGGTCTGCCTATGAGCAGCGAAGCATCTGAGAAGAAAGAATACCAGCCCCCGAAAGGGGCGAGCGGCAAGCTCGTCTGGCAGTCGGAACACGGCATCGACATCGAGATCGCGGTCACGGCCGACTGGACGGTCTTGCGCAAGAACGAGAAGCCTGCCGCCGAAATCTTTTACACTTATTATTGGCGCAGCGATGCCAAAGAGCGCCGCCCGCTGACCTTCGTCTTCAATGGCGGACCGGGCGCGGCCTCCGCCTATCTCCATATTGGCGGCGTGAGCCCGCAGCGCGTGCGCTTTGCGGAAGACGGCAACCTGCCGCCGCCGCCGGTCGAAATCGTCGGCAATACCGAAAGCTGGATCGAATTCACCGATCTCGTCTTCGTCGATCCGGTCGGCACCGGCTTCAGCCGCGTCGTCCTCGACGAAACCAAGGCCGCCGACAAGGAAAAGCCGGATCCCGCCAAGACCGTCGACGAAATGGAATATTACGGCCTCAATCGCGATCTCGAATCGCTCGGCGAATTCATCGAGCGCTTCCTTTCCAAGCACAAGCTCTGGAACGTGCCGATCGCGATTGCCGGCGAAAGCTATGGCGGCTTCCGCACCGCCAAATTGGCGCGCAGCCTCCAGGAAAAACATGGCGTCGGCCTCCTCACCGTCATCGCGATTTCGCCGGCGCTCGAATGGTCGCTTCTGAATGAAGGCGACTACGACGTGTTGCGCTCCGTCGACACGTTCTGCGTCATGGCGCTCGCGGCGGCCTTCCATAGACGCTCGCGCGTCTTTGCCGGCGACGAGCCGATCGAGGCGCAGCGCAAGGTGATCGAGGCCTTTGCGACGCGCGAGCTCGCGCATGCCTTTCTCGTCGGCACCGCGCATGATGCGGGCGAGCTCGCGCGCGTCAGCAATCGCGCCGCGGATTTCCTGGGCCTGCCGCAGGACCTCGTGGCACGGGCGCATGGACGCGTGCCCTTCTGGCGTTTCGCGCGCGAGCTTCTGAAGGCCGAGCAGCGCGTCGTCGGCTTCTACGATGCGAGCCTCACCGTCATCGATCCCTTTCCGGACCGCGAGACGCACGAAGCGCCCGATCCGACCCTTGCCGGCGTCGAGCGGCTCTTCGCGAGCGGGATCAACCAGATTCTACGGGCGCAGATCGGCATCGAGACGGAGCGTCGCTACGAGCTTCTCAACCTCGATGTCAACGAGGCCTGGAAGGTCGACGGAAAAAAGCATGCGCTCGAGGCGCTCGCCGGCGCGACCGACGATCTGCGCTTCGCGATGAGCATGAATCCGAGCATGAACGTGCTCATCGCGCATGGCTATTACGATATGATCACGCCGTATTTCTCCTCCGAACGGCTGGTCGAGCAGATGAAGCTTCTGCCAGAGCAGCGCGCGCATCTCTTCATCCGCCATTTCTCCGGCGGTCACATGTTCTATTCATGGGACAGCTCACGCCGCGCATTGCGCGATTGGGTGAAGCCATTTTTCGCCTGAGCGCTTCGCCCGTGCATATGGCAAGCTTGCGTTCCCGAAACGGCAAGCTTGCATGGCGAGCGTCGCTCATGATAGTCGCGCCGGTCTGTCCCGCGAGTTGAACATGCCCGAGCAGCAAGCCATCAAACGCGTCGTCCTCGCCTACTCGGGCGGCCTCGATACCTCGATCATCCTGAAATGGCTGCAGATCACTTATGGCTGCGAGGTCGTGACCTTCAC
>Ga0116227_10007839_pt1 | contig 20577 bp, 24 predicted proteins | sample S1TSphgellanicum_FD_89693 | JGI IMG/M metagenome (GOLD analysis project Ga0116227, IMG submission 89693) | Host-associated microbial communities from peat moss isolated from Minnesota, USA - S1T2_Fb - Sphagnum magellanicum MG | ecosystem: Host-associated > Plants > Peat moss > Unclassified...
TAAAAATTGTCCAAAAAAAAAAAAAATTGAGAAAATTATGGCCCCTCAAAGGAGGGGGGCTCAAAAAGTCAAAAAAAAACCACTAAATGTTACAAAAGCCAATTCATGAATACCTAAAAAAATCCTTGTATGTTACTTTATTGTTATAAGAGTTCAAAGACGATTTGTAGAACTTCAAGTGGCACCCCTATAACATTTAAATCATTTAAAATGGATAAGAAAGTTGTGAGGTTTGAAAGTAGGAGGGGTCCAAAGATTTTTATTTTAAAAAAAAATGTTTTGTAAGTTGGAAAACTTATTTTTATTCTTGCTATTTTTTCATTACTCCTTTTCCTTTACATTTGAAAGATGAGTTTTAAAGCTTGAGGTAGTGCTCACATAACATTTTAAATCACTCAAAATGAAATACATATGATGACAATATAAATAACTAACGAATATGTATATTTCTTAAATTACAAGTAGTTGTATTATAGTCATAACATAGTTGAATAGTAGTATTTTAGTAATGGTGCACTAATGGTTGTATTAATTGTATCAATGGGGATCATGATTGAAAACTAGTTGCAAATGTATTCCATAATGTGTGGTGAAAATGTGAACACATGGCATGATCACATGTATGTACATTGTATCTAGTTGTAACATAATTGTTGTTTTAGTAGCACATTTACAATAATTATAAAGTAGTTGTCACATGCAATTACAATGCAACTCCTAAAAAAATCAAACATGATTGATTACATATGTATGTATGATGTGTATAAATTATCATATAGAAGACCTATTTTCAACTCACTTGCAACTATAATACAACTAACTAATTTTTTGACATGATAATTTATTTATTTATTTATTAATACACCATATTTTTAGGGGGATAATTATAGACTAGTTGTAATACCCAAGAGATAGTCGCACAATAGTTGTATATGAGTTGTTCTTAAAATTTTAGTTGGAGAGTAGTGTGGTTTTAATGAATGTGATTTCTCATAGTGGTTAGTGGGAAAATTAACTTAAAATTAATAAATGTAAATGATATTTTGATAATCACTAATTATTAGTGGTAAGTGAGGGCATTTATTGCTTCCTAATTACCTAGGTAGTGAAATTATTAAATTCAAATAATTCTAGAAGGAGGAAGTAACACTACATTACCACTTCACTTGAGTTAACTTAGGAGAAGATTAGGATGGAGGCCAATAAAGTAGGAGAAAATGAGGTTTTGGACAATGGGGAAATCGTTGAGGGGATTCCTTTTTCACCATCATTCTTGTGTGGTGTGGTTGGGAGGAGGAAATAGAGGTGTACTTATAAAAGAAGTTAAGGAAGAAGTTAATGAAGGTTTTTTAGTAGGGGGGAAACCTCTTGTTATACTTGCTTGTTGGGAATGAGGAATGTGGATTTTTAGTGTAGAATTATCGTATATATATATATATTTTTGTCATGTTTAGATTTAAGAAGTAATGGAAGTAGGATTTTTTATGGCCACTAGAAATTGGCTATAAAAGGAGGAAATGCATTGCCATGGGTTTCAAATTACTTTTGTAAGTACTTAAAAGTAAGTGGTAATCTACATATTGTAAGCAAGGCAACATTGGTGGTAACATGGTTTGTAAATCCTTTCTAGGTGTTTTTAAATGTCATTTTTGAGGTTTGCTACATGTGGTACTACCTTTCTAGAAATTCCAAAGAAATCATTTCCACTATTCTCTTTATTTATTATGTTGGGGCCTTGGGTCCTTTGTTTGTTTTTCTTTCATTTTTTTTTGTTTTAATTTTTTTTTTGGCAAGTAAATTCATCCATTGGTTGTTGGTATTTACTAGGTCCTCAAAGGCGATATTAACACAAACTAAAAAAAGGTGAAAAAAAAGTCACTGAAAATAACAAATTTGTGCAAAACCAAAAAAACCATAGAAAACCAAACCTTGAAAGTGTTATTTCAAAACTTAAATGTGAAAAAGCCACTGACAAAGCAATAAACAATCAAATAGTAAATATGACGTTCGTACTTTCAAAACCCACCACTCCCCCAAAACTTGCCATTATTATCAATCTACTTTGGTTTAGGGTTTTTTGTTGTTGTGAAGCTCAACAATATTTTATGATTCACCATAACCCTTAAGGTCAATTGATGACAAACAAAGTAAAATAATGTCCAAAAAAGGAAATTAAAAAAATGTGAGGTCATTATTAGCAAAAGTAAACCTAATTTAAAGTGCAATGCAAAATTTTCATCACATTCAATTCTTTCAACACAACCTTTGACATCGACAATGAATTCTTAAAAACCTCCAACCTTTTTAAAATCCAAATATAAAGATGATGAGATAGCAAATTGGCAAGTTTTAAATCATAGCTTGGAACCAAATCCTTAGCTCCCAAAAGTGACCTTGAACATCTTTATAAGCAGTCGAATGTTCCCACTTCAAAATTTGATGTTCCCATGCCAAATGACATAACATTCCCATGTGGGAATGTAATGTTCCCATGGTGTTTGAATCTTTTTACTTTTGGAGTGATGTGGATTGCCATCCACATCAACAATGTACTATGGTTACATTGAGCCTTCAACCACCAAATGGTCAATTTACTATTTTAACACCATGTCATATTTGCCATGTCATAATTGTGTCACATTAATGCATGTCCCCCTTTGCCACATTAACAATTTTGACATGTGAAATTTTCCGTGTCGTCACCCTATCACATCAATGCCCTGCCACACATTGCCACATCACCATCTTGCCACATCAACACCACTTCAACATCATGTGGAACCACATTAACACACATAGGTGCGAAGTTGTTTTCCATGTTAACATGTGAAATCTTTGTAAAGTTGTGCACACCCCAACCACACCCACACACCCCCACATTCCACACCCCAAATAGCCACCTCCTTTCGGAAGCACAACCATTGAAACATTTGCCACTAACATGTGAGGGAAATAAATAATGTTGGAATATTGAAAGCAATGGATTGGACATGGGATGCAACATCATAACTTAGAAAGGCAAACATAAAAGGACTAAAATGTGGTGTGACAAAAGTCTCCATGTTATTAGGGAGGAGACAAAAACCTTTTGGAAAAATTGAAAGAAGATACTCCATGATTATTATGGACCTTCAAAATAGCTAAAAGACCAATCTTGTCCATATGAAAAAATAAAATAAAATAAAATAAAATCTCAACCCATGAAATGAGGTTTAGAGGGTAAAATTAAAGTTCTTCCATGTAAGAAATGACTCAAAAATATTCAATAAGCTAAAAAGTGTGCCCTCAAAAAGCAAATTTGTGCAAAAGAAGTTTATCATGAAACCAAGAGCAAACGTCTCATCCTTCCATTGTTGTTGATAGAGATGGAAGGGGTTTAGCAAGTCTTCTCCTAGTCATGAGAGCCAAGAAAGAATGACACAGATTTTATGGTCAAGTGTTGCACTACAGACAAGAGAAGTGAGATATGTTGGCTCCTTTTCTTCCTCACCCAAAATAATGACTCCTTTCCTTTTGATGTTCTCACCTTTAATTCCCACATTCTGTCTCTACTCCTAAGCCTTCTCTTCATTCTCTTTTATCTTCTTCTCTTGTGCAGCACAACATGTTGGCTCCATTTCTTCCTCACCCTAAACAAGACTGCTTTCCTTACCATGTTCTGACCTATGACTCTCAAACTCTTTTACTATTCCTGAGCTTTCTCTTAATCCTCCTTTATCTTTTCTTTTGCTTAGAAGCACAACGACACACCTGACCTGACAAGCCATTGACAGCCCCAAGTCAAGCTCATTAGCAGAGGGCTGACATGAGTTTCACCTACACTCCACTGGGTTTGAAGTTTGAACCCACAACCCTTTTTGAGGTCCCGGGGACCCAGAATCGGATTCATCCTCCTCTTCTCTTCTTGTCTGGTGCATCTTTCTTTTTCAGTGTCTGGTCTCAAACCCTCTCTAAATGACTCTGGCCTTTCTCTAAGGATCCAATGCACCAAGTCATGCTGGGCATTCACACATGATTTACCCACAGCCTGCCCTAGAAAAATGTTGCATTATTTTACATCCACACAGTCTCTTTTCGTGGATGGCAATCCAGAAGGCCCATGGGCACGATCGTTATTCATTCATCCATCCATCCGTCGGGGTGGAAGACTGGAGTGGGCGAAGGATCTCGACACGGCAGAGAACACGTTGGAGATTTTGGTCACCAGCAACAGGGGCAACGAACTCAAGCTTTTGCTCCTAGGCCACATGTAGGGGCAGCAACGCGGTTGCCAGAAATTAATTGCCAAGCAATTACGCTACACTACACCTAGTCCATGGCGTTGATTTTCTTGGCTTTCGTTTGTTTCACGGTACGCTGGCGCAAAGCCAAAGAAAACTTCCGGGACCCGTACGCGCACGGGTTGCTTCCAGCTGCCAGCTACTACTCTTGGGAGCTTTAGTGCAATGTATGGGATTTTGTCCTCTTCCTCCAGGACAGGACAAAGAAGCTACAATCTCAAGTCTTGGGATCCTACCTTAATTGTAATAAGTAGGCAATACGTAGCAATCTATTGAAGGATTTTTTGGGTTTCTTTTCGAGGATTTTTTGAAGATTTTATTTTTGCGTGGTGAAATATTTGAGTTTTCATAATTCTTCTTTTGCCTTAAGATGCCTTTAATCGTAAACGGCAAGGCCACAGTGTGACACATCCCTTGTTTGAGAGGATAGGAGAAATCTTCCTTGATGGGCCATCAACAACCCCTTAAAAAATACTTCAAAACTCTATTTATTGGTTCTTTCCAACAGGAAGAGAAACCCTCAGCTGCCAGCATTTACTTACCCACACCAAGAGACCCACAAGCAAAAGCAGTGAGCACTAACTCACTGCTCAGCCGACCCAAAGTGGTAGGTTTAAATAACATAGCACATGAGTGACTTCAACAGATGTCAATCAAATAATTAATTAAATTTGAAGATTCCATGTCCAAATGAAATATTGTTGAATATTTCAAAAAAAATTTAAAAATTTAAGTTCACAAAGTTTTGTTTTTATGGGGAAAAAGTAGTTTTTGAAAATTTCAACATCTCTACAAATGAATTCAGGACACGAATTGTGGAATATGATGAAGTGGCAGGTGACTAAAAAATTAGGAAAAACCAGCTTTATACTCCTAAGTTCTGTTTATTCCTTAATTTTATTAATTAGACCCACAATTTTATTTTTATTTTTTAAAAAAAGGACCCACATTAGTTGGCCCATCACCAATTCTTTTGGAACATTGGGCATGAAATTTCAATCTCTGGGTACAGCTCTGGGAATTTGGCTCCTGCACTTGGGTCCCACATTGCATGTGTCCTCATTCCCAAGACAGATCTCTTGGAAGTTCTTGCCCCTAGTAAAGAACCGATAGAGTTTTCTTTCACAAATGGAGAGGATAGGACAAATAATATGTGTAAGGTTCCTCATTTTGAGCAAACTTACACTTAAGGTGCCATCCACTTTTGAGGCCAAAATTTTAATGAGGTTAAGGCGGACTCCGAAAACATAACACAGTTAGATGTGTTGGTTCTTTTAAGACAGGAAGAAAAACCCTCCAGCCAGCATTCACTTACCCACCCCAAGAAGCCCAAAATAAAAAAGTAGTGACCACGACTCATTGGCCTTTGGTGAACCAGCACCTAGAAAACCATGGAAAAAACTAAAAATTCCAAATTTCATTTAATTTTCTAGTAAATGATATGAATATCCCTCACTTAGACTAAATTGGGTCTCTGAATCAAAATCTAACATTTCTGGGGTATGAGGCCTCACTCAAGAAGGTGAAGGTACCAATGTATTAGGGCCTTGGGTGAACTAGCACCCATGTTGGTACCATGGTAAAAATACCAAAATTCATTTAAATTATTTCTAAATATTCTTAATTCCTCATGCTTAGAATAAATCAGGGTCTCTGACTTGGAATCTGACGTTTTTCGGACTTAGTATGGCCATTAAAAGACCTCACTAAAAAAAAAATTGGTGAAGGTACCAACTTGGGTGCTTGTTCACATTGGCCCCAAAGGATTGCAAATTGACCTCCCAAGTTGATAGGTATTTTTTTTTCTGCCTTTGGGCCAGGTCAAGGCCATAAAGTGATAGATTTAAAAAATTGTTTTCTCTTTCAACCTTGACTCCTAATGTGAAGCCTTTGAGGCTGATTGCCAATAACAATGATTGATTTGAGTTCAACCTTGGCCTTGACTTTTATTGGAAATTTGGTGTACATCATAAATTTAGCATCTCACAATTTAAAAATGTAAATCGTGTAACATTAGTTCATTCATAATTTTTATATTTAACACATTAATATTGTACATTGAAAATTTGACACATAAACTTATTGAAAGATACAAAATTTATATGACATTTGTTCATTCATAGATTTATATTTTATTTATCAACATATTTATTTGTGTGTTAAATATATTATCAATATATAATATTTGTGCATAAAATGTACAAACTTATGAATGAAAAAATTTCATGATTTTCATTATTAATTTGTCACATGTTAAATTTATAATATAAAAAAATAAAAAAATAAAATACTAGATACTCTTAATATAATGTTGCCCCTATTATAACTTGAGGCAATGCACTCAAACCTAGACCCTATGAGATAAGTATTGAATTTTGCACATAATTAAAATCTCAATAATTTCCTTTTTTTTTCATTATGCACCTGATATAAGCCATATAAGTTACAATATATATTTGAAAGTTACAATTCATCTAGTCCTAAAGTAAAGAAAGTGACATGCTTGTCAGGTTGTATGATGTAGTAGGAAGTCTCAAACTTTGTATAATTTGACTATTGTTAGCAACTTAACTATTATTGATACTCAACATTAAAGCATTTTTTCAAGGTTTTAAAACAAATTCAATTCATCATATGGAACTCTGGTACACTTTTTATAGATTTAATATATAATAGCCATCACCCCTGGGATTACAAAAGGTTCTGGGTTCAAAAGTTCAAACCCAGTGATGTGCAGGCGAAACTCCTGTGAGGCCTCCGACAATATGAGCTTGACTTTGGGGTGCCAATGGCTTGTCAGGTTGGGTCTGCTGTTTTGCTTTTACATATACAATATTCAATAACTGCTAAATCCCTAATAGGAGAAATGAAATTCCTCTTACCTATACTACTACTGTGAGGAACAACATGAAATTGACATATACGGAAGTTCAAGGGCAGATTCAACACATGTTTGTCAAATAATTGGTTAATTTTGAAGATTCCATGTTCAAAAAATTTTAATTTTCTTGAAAAAATTCTTAGAATTATACTTCTCTTCACAAAAATAATTTTCTCTGAGAAAATTTTTTTTACAAAAAAGCTTTAACATTTTTACAAATAATATAATTAGTGTGGAACCTACCAAGGGACTACTATGGTATACATCTAACTAATATCAAATTTTCGAAAAAGTCTTCCATACATGTACTCACAAATAACACGTCCTGGATGGTATATTTGAAACCTACTCAGTACCAAAAGGACACTGATTTTCCACATTCTTTCACCCTGTACATCTTTTTCAACGTAGAGGACAAGTCCATACGTATAACATGTAATGGTAATAAGACTTAGTTCATCTGTGGTATTTCCCTGCTGGTGCAAATTGTGCATATATTTCAAGACCCGGAGTAAAGGACCAATGGTGATGCACTCACTGCCTTAATTCAACAAGCATGATTGAAGTTGTTCTTGGATCACACTAGCCAACCCAACTCACAATCTGATTGGAGTTGAAATTCAACATTCCAAGACTAAACCTCTGACTATAGCCACTCTTGTTGGACTTTGTTTTCTCTTGAGGGTGGGAAGTTACAGTGGTTATTTTTTTCAATTTCATTATGGAGCACGTTGAGCATCCCTCGGCCGACTTTGACTCAACCGACCACATTATTTCAAGGAACTCTTAAAACTGTAGCCAGTAGCCATAAATGTAGCCACACCCTCCACGAAAAAAAATAAAATTTCTGTCCTTTTTAGGCGATTCCAAAGAAAAGATATTTGTGACAAAACATTTTGTTTTTCAGAAAACTGTATCACCTTTTGGCGATTTTTTGCTAAAAGAAAAATTCACTGGTGAGGAGGGGGGGGGGGGTGGGGGGGGGGTTGGGGGGTGAATTGGTTTGGATAATGTTGACGCACAACTTGAAGTCAGTTCATGCACAATCTTCACAACCCATACAAATTGTGGAAATTTCAAAACCAGGATTAAAGAGGACGGTGGTCGGTGCATTGCCTTAGCATACCAGTGGTGAAATCCAACAATCCAGGATTTAGGTTTGGAAAATGGACACTCACTCGAGGTGGGCATTGAGGGGCAGGAGGGGGCTAATTTTGGCCTAAAGTTTTGAAATGGAGCATCCATGGATAATGTTAAAACTCACCTTAAAAGCCTTATTAAGCTTCAATACACAGCAGTAACTTTGCTATGGAAGGAAGGCGGGAAAAAGAGTAGGGCCCCAGTGAACCAGCACCCACCAATACACCATCCACTGGATGACCCTTATTACTCAGTTGTGGATGAACTTCAACTGAGTTCATATTTGGTTTCAACTTGGTGACCAATTCTGTAGGACATAGGTCTCATAAATAGTTAGATATGTCCAAAAAAAAGTAACTACTAGGATGGTTTATAATTTATACATGGGTAAAGGCTGTTTTTAATACCTACCTACCAACAACCAGCTTGAGAGTCGTTAGTAGGTAGTTGTCAATAGCATCACAATTATTATCCTGTATGCTTTGTTGAAAGTTGTGTTCTTCTCTCCTACCTATATAAGGACATGCCACAACTAGTGTTTGGCTGTAATGCTAACATTGTCTTTAACAATACATTAGGGCTATGTAATTTGGTTGTCAATGTTTGTCATCATGAAACACACTAAATAATTAACGTTTAATATTTTGTTGTCCACATTAAAGCTCGAGTGGTAGCTACGAACATATCATCATCAACCAAAAATGGAAATTAGTCTAGACCTCCGTGAGGTAAATATATATATTTTTAATTTAATCCCATTCTTTTTGTTGGAGCTTTATATTTTATGTTTTGTTGTATGTAAGTTTGCATTTGGAGCTTCACAGTGTGCACTAGCTAATAAACAACTAGGAGTTTTGCAGTAGAGATTATGGCCAAGAACTTGTGACAAAGATTTTTTGTAGCAGAGATATTTGCGGCAAAAAAATTGTTTGCAACAAAGAATTTTATAGTGACAAATTAGATTGTTGGTGAGTTTTGTTAGAATTACAATCCTTGGAAGAACTCCACCTTGTGAATTTTGGCATCTTGAATGAGCTTTGTGTTGGGAATTTTATTTTATTTTTCTTGTCTCTTTTATGCCTTGTGACATTTTTTTGTTTGTGAGCTTGCATTGGTGTCTTAATCTCTTGCAAACAAGTGAAAATATGTATGGTCCTGAGGCGTCCATTTGTTGTTGTATGTTACCTCTTGAAAGTTTCATTTCACTTGACAACAACAAACTAAGAAGCCACAAAATGTGTGAATGCTAGAAACGTTGCCAAATTTTGTGATAAGGCAGTATAGTTCTAGTGAAAAGACTTGAAGATAAGGGCACTTGGCATTAAGTAACCCTACATTGGACTTTCTTCACAAGATATGCACTTTGCAATTATCTTTTTCCATTTCATTGCTAGTTAAAATTAAGAACCTAAAAGAAAGTTTAGCTAAAAATGTAGATATGAAGTTTTATCTTTATTGCTTTTGAAAATATGAAACTTTGTCTTTGTTCCTTGTGTATTACGATTGTCAAAGGATTTTGTTTAAAAAATATGTGTAGATTCTAAAACTTTCATGCCAAAAATTTATAGGTTTCTTTCTGTGCATCTAAAAAATTAACCCATATGCTTGGTCACTATTGTTGGGTACTTTTGCACTTTTGATCAAAGGCTTGCAGGAGACACCGAGGTTCATCATTGATTCAAGTTTGCTAGATGAAGAGTTGGTGTAGATTTGTAATAGATTCTTCGAGAATTAAGGATGTTTGTAACATTGTGTGATTGCATGATTTCTTGTACCTTGTTAATAATTGGTGAAAAGCTTGGCCATTGGGTGAAGTCTCGATCAATAACTTAGTTTAACCACTTTTTGTTGATAGAATATGATACCAATAAATGGATCTAACATTTTTGAATGTCAAAAAGAAACTTTTATGGACATTTGTAAACATGTGAGACCTTTGTTAGCAAAATATGATACCAAGTATAGAAAGGTTATTCTTGTTGAAATTGAAGTTTGGTGTGCAATCTACAAGCTTGCACAAGGTGGAAACATTTTGGCTTATAGTGAATTGTTTGCCATTGGGAGATCCATTATAGCTCTTGTGCTTTGAAAAGTGGTCAGGCCAATCAAAATTGTGTTCAAAAGATTTAAGATTTGGCCTATGGGCCATAGGATGCAAGATGTGATGACAAAGTTCAAAAATTGGTGTGTTATGCCAAGTGTTGTGGATGCTATTGATGACAGTCACATTGCCATAACAAAACTTTCCGGTGCTTTTGCCGAAGACTACTACTACCACAAGACCAAAGGTTATAATATTGTTGCCCAAGTTGTGGTTGACATCCAAAAAGATTTACTAATGTGTATGTGGTAATGTGAATGATAGTCAAATTTTGAAGAAATCTTGGTTGTATAGATGTGCATTGCAAGGGAGCTTTTTTTATATGGTAATAGGTTCACAAGATGGGTTGCCACCTTATCTCCTTAGAGATAAAGGCTATCCATTACTTCCTTGGCTCACAACATTGCACAAAGAAAATGGAGAACATCATTTAGTTTTGGAAATTTTGTACAATCATAAACACATGCATGATAGGTCAATAAATGCGTTTGGTATATTGAAACAAACCTTTAAAATTTTTTTGAAAAAAAACAAAGTTGCATATTAATATTTCACCTAATATGTTCAATGCTTGTTGTTTCCTCCATAATTCGATCCTTGGGAAAAGAGAAATGGATGTTGAGGACTTCATGTGACTTATTCAATTTGAAGCTCTACAAGAGGATGCATTGAACACAAATGGATTACAATAGTAATTTGAATACAATGTTCACATTGAAGGCAAAAAGCTTTTAGGGAGCAACATCGCCACAACCTCAAGGTGTACCTTGCTACCCAATGTTAGTGAAAGGTGCCACAACATGAAAATTGTAGCTACAAATTGATATTCAATCCTATATTACTTCATTTCAATTCAAGTGGATATGTGAATATGAAAATTGCATCTACAAAAAGGTATTCAATCTTCTACAACTATTCTTTTTCGTTCAAGTCCATTTGAATGTAAAATTGTGTTAAAAGAAAGTTTATCAATGCTAGTTATTCCAATCCATCAGCATATGCCATGCTTTTAGTGTTTAGTGTTTATTTTTCATGTTCTACACCTAATGTACGTCTTGGTGGCATATTACTTTGTGTGTTTCTTTTGAATGTCAATGCCACAACTTTCACAAGCCCAACTATTGCTTGTAGCATTCCTTGTTGCATTCAATTGATCTCAATATATTTCTTTGTTTGAAGTATTTCAACTGGCTTTCTTGTGCACGTGCACAATTTTTTTCAATTTGTAGGTTTACTTCATGGATACGGTTGATAGATTCAACCAATGCCACATTCCCTTCCTAAATTGTTTCAACCATATTCTTGTGAGCTATGGATGTTTTCCTTTTCATTCTAGTGTTCCCAACATGATGTCGAGGTTGCCTGATAGAGCTATTTGCACTTGTTTTTGAGGTATTTGTTGTGCCTTTATGTCAAAAGGGGATGTTGGGACCGTCTTTTCTTGGAGTTTCAAATGGTTATGTAACTTTTCTTGGATTTTTTTATGATGGAGCCTGCCAAGATTTTGCACTTGGACTTGAAAAAATAGGTTGAATTATGGGATTGTTTCATGTTATAGTTTGGGGTTCTTTGTCCATGGGGGGTAAAGCTCATTGGTGTATTTTGACCAAGATTGGGAGGCATTGCCTAAGTACCCCCTTTTTGGAATGTTTTTGCACAATGTAATGTGGGATCAAAAGGTGCAAAGGGAGATGCATTTCTTTCCATGGTATCTTTAGTCATATGTTCTTCATTGATTTCAAGATCATCATATAATGAAGACTCTTGCAAGTAAGGTTGTGCATGATAGATGTCATCTTCTAGATTCATGGAATCTTGTGAATGTGGAAGGTTGAAACATAGGCTATTCTGCATGAACTCATCAATGAGGTCAAAGTATGACCTATTGAAGCTTTTGGGCAATCCTGGCGTGACCCTATCTTCTATGGACATTGCCCAATAGTCTTCATTGTGACTAATAACACCCATGTACTTAGTTATTTTCTTGTAGTCTCCATAGAGAGACACCCACTTGTCCTTACATGTTGCTCCATTGTGGAAATGCTCAAAATGACCATTGGTCATGACAAATGTTGAAACACGCTTCCACTTTTTGATGGATGTTTCCATGTTGTTTTTGGAATCAACCATTATCAAGTTGGCCTCATGTTTGGTTTTCTTTCCTTTGATGAGTGTTAGGATTTCAACATTTTCTCAATTTGGTTGTTTAGGTTTTTTGGATTTGATTTCCACACAATCTAAATCTATAAAAACTTTTTGCTTGCCTTTATTATTTCGAGATGGACATGATGTTCTTGTGTTATTGTCACCGAGGTTTACGATATTTGCAAAATTTGAGTAGCCATTCCACTACATTATTCCTAATGCATTTTAATTTATTCTTATTCTTGTTCTTAAAATATTCATAGTGTTTGTTTTTGTTTTTTATGGATGCATGCAAGAAATGATTGAATGGATTCAAAGGTGTACAACTTCATACTTGTTAGAGCAAGATTTGCAACATTGTTTATTAGTGTTCATGTTCCCACTTGGTGAATCTGGTTGAGGTTGTTTTGGTTGTCATTAAAGGGTTGTAGTTCGATTCTTGGTTGAACCATTCAATGGAAGATCTTGAAGAAACTTTGTTCAACATTGGTATTTGAGGGTCACATCTTGATTAGGGACTTTGAACTCTTGCAATTGCTACAATCTATAGATAGGTAGGATGGAAATTTGTAGTTGGATTTAGAATGCACTTGGAATGATAGAACTCTTGCAATTCAAAACTTGGTTATCAAAGATAAAATTCTTGCAATTTCATAAACAAACTCCTTGAATTTTAGACACATTTCTTGTAATTGAGATACTATGTAGATAAGGTGCATTTGGAGAGTAGACATTTTCCTTGAAACAATTTTGTGAAAGGAGATTTGATTCAGGAGAACATATTGTAGATAGTTTTGTGTAGACCCTTCTTTAGGAAGGACATGCAAAGAAAGAGGGGCATGTGAAGAGAGAGGAGGAACTAAGGAAGAAAAAGAAAACAAAGAAAGAGAAAGAAAGGAAAAAAAAAAAAAAAAAGGGAGAGAAGGAGGGAGGGTTTGTTAACATTGAGTTAATCCTTCATTTTGGGTGGAACACCAACAAGAAATTCTGAAATCTACCTTTTTCTAAAAAAATTATCCTAAGATTAGGTGTTAGAAAAAATTAAATGTTAACTCCATTGCCATGTCAACTGCCACATAGGATTTGTTATTAGTTATCATTGAAGGTGTGGACTCATATAACTTTTTATCATCCTAAACACTGACCTACCACCACCACTACCACCAGGTGTGGCATGGCCTTAACTGGGCCAAAGGGGAGGCACTCTGTATAAAATTTGCAAAATAGAAACTTTTATTTTGGGGAGGTTCCAAAGTTCAAGTTCTTTTGTTATAAATTTTTTTGTGATGGGCCAATCAAAATGACTTATTGCAAAAAAGAAGAAGAGTTTGGGAGTCAGCTCCCCATGTAATTGATTCAAAGATGAATCAGCATTTTAGAGCAAAACAAAAAAAAAAAAGGCAGACAAGGCTACATGAAAAATCATTAAAGTCTAGGATAAAACACTGCTTATTATATAAGCAATTGAGAAACTCCAAACAGGTCCATGGGAGGTCTGCAGGATGACACACCCAAAATACTCTTCAATTGACTTGCAACTGCATTTGGGGGGGTTGGGGGGGGCGTACTCAAGAAATGGGGTCGACATGAGAAATTGCCATTGCCACAAATTGTCATTTGCCAGGACTCAAGAAATGGGGTCGACCTGAGAAATTGCCATTGCCACAAATTATCATTTGCCATGCCTTCGCTGAAGAAGAGGGTTTAGGGTTTTTTTCAACTTACTGCAGTTTGTGGAAAGGGTTTAAGGTTCACAAACCGCGGTAAGTTTTAAAAAACCTGGATTCATGCAAACCGCCACCACCTTACAAATTGTCATTTGCCGAACCTGGGTTTGGAGAAACCCAATGAATAATGTTTCAGCACTAGTTGCAAATAGAAAATGCATGTAGGCATGGTAATAGTGTCCATGGGATTATGCCAGCCAAAATTCCCTTCAATTGACACACAACCACTTGGGGGGCCAAGGAAATGGCTGGGCCCAAGAAATTGCCATTGCTACAAATTGTCATTTGCCGAACTTTCCTCGAATGAAGGCTGTTGCAAATGACAAAAAACCAAATTCACATAACCTGCTGCCACCCTCACAAATTGTCATTTTGCCAAACTTTCCAAGAAATCAAATGAATCCCTCCCCCCCCCCCGCCCCTTATTTTCCAAAACAATTTTGGGATTTATTTTTATTTATTTGTTTTTTTTTGGTTTTCTGTTTTTTTTAGTGCCAGGTCACAGAGTCGAGTTCAGTTTCTGTACATACCGTTTCTGTACGTACAGTCGCTGTACAGCTTCGGCAGAGGCGCGGGCCGCGTGTTCCTCCGCGGTGTCGTCTCCGTGCGAGCTTCGGCTTCGCATCTCTCTCTCTCTCTCTCTCTTAGAACCGCTTCGTTTTTTTTGTTTACTACACTGGTTCTTCTCCTGATTCATATAGATCTCCATCTCCTGCGTCCACCGGATTTTACTTCGTGCGTTTTAGTGAAGAATTGCGTTCAGGAGAGCTGTAGATATGGGAGCTACTTCTTCTTCTTTCTAGCTTCAGAGTGTTTTTCGCTCTCACTGTTTTTCGTGTTTGTTTGCAATCGTTCGCGTGTGCGTCAAATTGCTTCCCGATTAAGTTTTGAAATTCAACTGGCGAGGATCGTGGAACCTTTTGGTCTTGTACTTATGAACTTTTTACTCTCTGCGTGTCGATGGTTGTGCCGCATCCCTTGAAGCTCTGCTCCAACTGCAATTTGAAACGACGAGGGGTGCGCTCTGTTCTGCTGCAGTTGCCAGGTACGCGGATTATTGCTGTTGCATGATCCTTTCTGGTCGCTATTCGTGATATCTGTGTCAAATTCCCAATGAAGGGTGTGGGTCTTTTTTGGGTTTGTTTCGGGTGCACGCTATCGTACCTTTCTTGTTATGCTCTTGAATTCTCTGCAACTCGATGACTTGGGTGAACAATTGAATGCGGAGGAGACAAACGGGATGATGCATTCTTCTAAATACTCTTCAGATTTTGTTCTTAGGCGCTCTAGAAGCTTAGATCTTTCCTTCTGTTCTCAGATGGCTCTTCAAGCTTCTCCCCTCTAGTATGCACCATCCCTTCGTACGTCCACATGCGTGAGAAAATTCCTTGACGATCCGTTTGATCACTTCCACCTCTCAGCATGTGCGGCACAACCGAATTTGGCGAAGTTTCGTGAACCATATCTCCAGTTACTTGAATGAATTGGGTACTTCCCCGTGACCCATTTGTTGCAGTGGTTGTTCAAGTATAGATATGCTTCCTGCAGCTTGTGCAGGTTGGGGGTCCTACTCGAAACGCCTGGAATCATCATAGATCAAATGTGGAAGACGCATCCGTTGAGAATGCAGGAGTGATTGGAGCTGATTCTCTGGAATGGCAAGAATGCACAGTGCCAATCTCACATTTGCCACCATCATCCTTTTGCTGTCACTCCTCAGCTTTGTCATTGATGGAGCCACAGTCCACTGATGCAAAAGATGGTATGTAAACTCGCATCATCACTCTGAAAAATTCATTCCTTCACAACCAGAAATCAGAATCAGCAGAATGCATGTGGAAGCACCAAAATGCAACCTTGCAAACAGCGAAATGATGCTAGAAAGCATTGAATTAGCAAGAGGTGAATCAAGATGCTATCCAATCTGTAGGACAGATATGAAACCCTAGGGTTTGCCTTTCTCTCTCTCACCCTGGCAACAGAGAATTCACTTTGCTCTGATTTGCATTCTTGTCTCTTGAGTGCTAGCCAGCCAGCATCATGAATGAAGCTTCCCATTGCTTCTTCAAAATGTGACAGAAACTCAGATAGAAACTTGGGATGAAGATTTTGTATACTCATTTGTGCAGATTTTGGGCTGATTCTTATGTACTTATCTACACCCATTGTCATCTGTCAGGAGCCAGTGAAGTCAGTGGATTGCTTTTTTTGCTTCCTTTTCTGTAAAAGTAGGTAGTAGCCATAGCAGCTTGTCACTGCACTATTATTCACGACAAAGAAGGTGATGGTCTGACACTTTGTGAGTGAAAACTCTTGTGAGGTTATGACTGCACTCATGGTCTCCTGTTACTTTCAAATTGCTGTTGTGAAGATTGATTGTGCCTGCAACAACTTCATAGATATGTGAAAGGTTTGTTGTGATTGCATTAGACTACATTGTTTTGCTGGGTGGTGAACTTGGTTAGCTTTCCTTAAGGAAGGAGTGCTCAGACTGAAGATTCCTGTCTGAACTGTCTTTGTTACTACTGTGCAGTGACTGCATTGACAACACTATTATGTGGACTTGCAGCAACTACCACAACTGACCAATTGGAATGCAATTGTTGTTGCAATTGGAACTGTTTGTTGTGATTGCAGTGTAGGCAGTAGTTTTCATGACCATATGCCTGGGCCTTGAGATGGGTTGGGGTGGAAGAGCAGTGTGTGAGGGAAGGGGTAGGGAAGAATTTAATGGAGGGAAGAGGGGAGGGTGAAAGAGAGGGTTTGGTTGCTAGATGGATAGCTCTGGGCATGGTGTCTATAACTATAAGGGTAGGATACATTGGACATAGAGTTGGACACAACATAGAGAAGGTGAGCAATAGTATAGACAAGGTGAGTGGTAGCATAGACAAGATGAGAGCTATCTGGGAGGATTCTATGAGAGTAAGGCTAGAGTGTAGGAGAATCAAATGTTTTGAGGGAGCGAGGTGTGAGATTGTGAGGAAGACAGATGTACTTCAAAAGAAGAGAGAGAGGAAGCGAGTTTACAGGTGAATGTAGAGGTGTTGTTGTAGGGTTGAGAGGGGACCATTTCTAGTATGATGGCTGGTTTGTGGTTGGGTATGCTTCAGAGGTTCCGTGATGTCTGTTTCTGAAGTAATTTTCTAAGTAGCATCTTCTCTAAACCTTATCACTATAAACCTTTCTTCCTGCTGGCCAGTTTAGATCAGGATTATATATATCTGCTTCCTGCAGCTTGTGCAGGGCGAAGGCTCTATTCAAAATGCCTGGAATCATCAGAGCTCAAATGTGGAAGAAGGATCTGTTGAGAATGTAGGATTGATTGAGTCTGATTCTCTAAAATGGCAAGGATGCACAGCACCAATCTTGCATTTGCCACCATCATCCTTTTGCTGTCACTCCTCAGTGTCATCGATGGAGCCACTGATGCACAAGATGGTATGTAAACTCTCATCATCACTCTGTGAAAAATTCATTCCTTCACAACCAGAAATCAGAATCAGCAGAATGCATGTGGAAGCACCAAAAAGCAACCTTGCAAACAGCAAAATGATGCTAGAAAGCATTGAATTAGCAAGAGGAGAATCGAGATGCTATCCAATCTCTAGGACAGATATGAAACCTTAGGGTTTGCCTTTCTTTCTCTCACCCTGGCAACAGAGAATTTGCTTTACTCTGATTTGCATTCTTGTCTCTTGAGTGCTAGCCAGCCAGCATCATGAATGAGGCTTCCCATTGCTTCTGAAAAATGTGACAGAAACTCAGATAGAAACTTGGGATGAAGATTTTGTATACTCATTTGCTCAGATTTTGGGCTGATTCTTATGTACTAATCTACACCCATTGTTGTCTGTCGGGAGCTGATGAAGTCAGTCAGGTAGGTAGTAGTCATGGCAGCTTGTCACTGCACTATTATTCACAATGAAGAAGGTGGTGGTCTGACACTTTGTGAGTGAAAACTCTTGTGAGGTTATGACTGCACTCATGGTCTCCTGTTACTTTCAAATTGCTGTTGTGAAGATTGACTGTGCCTGCAACGACTTCATAGATTTGTGAAAGGTTTGTTGTGATTGCATTAGACTACATTGTTTTGCTGGGTGGTGAACTTGGTTAGCTTTCATTAAGGAGGGAGTGCTCAGACTGAAGTTTCCTCTGAACTGTGTCTTTGTTACTGTGCAGTGACCGCATTGACAACACTATATGTGGACTTGCAGCAACCACCACAACTGACCAATTGGAACACAAGTGGTGGGGATCCTTGCACTCAGAACTGGCTGGGTGTTGTCTGTGTTGGTGCCAATGTAACAGAGCTGTATGTAATCTCCAACTTTGAATTTACATTTCTTACATCACAAGGTTGTCTTAGAGGATAGGACCTAAGCTCAACGTCCCAGCCTCTTTAGTGCTTTACACAACACAACAATAGTAGTAGTTCTCTTGTCCTCGAGCTGCTCTATTTGGAGGGGCATATAGAGCAGTGACACCTGCTTGTAGTTGCTCGTAAGAATACGATTGTATAGACTTACTCTCAGAGTACAACTATCAGGAGATTCATGCTTGATCAATTAGTGCTACAACCAAAGTAAATAGCCTTGGTCATAATGTCTCTGCCCATGCAACAATTTCCTGGACTGTGTTGCAACATTATTACATCTGTTTCAAGATTCTTGTAGGAATTGGTGAAGATCCTGTATAGCATTGCAATTGATGTCCACTTCATAAGTAGAATTGATACGATTGTTTATTTCCATGAATCCCCTCTTTCCATTTAGAACATTGCTGTGCACCTTGCAACTGCAATTGGTACACACTCCTTTTCTCAGTGTAGACCTGAGAATATCTTAGATGTCTCTTGAGTGAGTGTTTATAGAGAGTTTTGAGACACCTACCCATCTAATTTACTCTGATGAGCAGCTAGTGGCACCTTGGTGACAAGGCACTTTTCATCTCTTTTTTGAAATCCTGTTGTACAGACATCTGAGCAACTTGGGTCTGACTGGACAACTTGGATATGGACTTTCTGGCTTGCAATCACTGTTGTACTTGTAAGTTGCAGTTGTGAATTCTGGTTGTTATCAAATGCTCTTTCAGTTCACAATCTATGAGTAATTCAAGTTGGAAAGTTACAACTTTTTCTCCAGACCTCTGTGGAAATAAACTATGACGGGTGTGAAACTGATGTGCTTGTTTGAAAAGTGCAGTAATGTTAGCACTAACAACATTGGAGGAATTGTGCCCAACCAGCTCCCACCTTCTATTCAGAACCTGTAAGCATATGTACAGTTCTCAATGATATGTTAACCGCTCCTGCTTCTTTTTTTTACAATGTACATGTCAGAATACAATGCTCTGTCATGATATCAGTTGGTGACATTCTCAGGGATGGTGTGATGAAGGAGATCCTTTGGTTTGAGCAGAGTCAAGAACAAATAACAAGTACTTATTCTTGATTAGGCAAACAGGATCCTTGCAGGAAATCATTTCATTGGCAGCCTACCCTATTCAATTCACCAACTGAGTGGCCTTATTGTTCTGTAAGAATTGCTCTTTCTCTTGGTTCATAGATTTTTTTTGGTTCACAGGCTTCACAGCAGTTGTTTACATTCAATCAGTTTTTACAGAGCTGCAGTTTAAGGTACGATCTGTTACATAAAGCACATCATGAACCCATTTCCCATGGAGTGAAGTACTATACACACCATCAATACTTTAACAATCAGATACTGGATAACCAGCTTTCATGAATGGGCACTTGTCTACCACTATTTGGGATGGATGCACATTAGTTGCATCAAGGTGCAGGTGACATACACTCAATGAAGTATAATTAAAGTGGAAGTGAAGTTCTCAGTGTTTTATGTCTAATCTCTATGAGCTGAAGATATCTACAGTTGTCGACAGTATACAGATTTCAGTTGAGAAAGTTGGGTATTTGGCTACAGAATTTTGAATCTCTTATTCCATTTATTGCTCAAGAGAGTTCTGGAGATGATTACAATGAGAACTGATAGATGTTTCTTGCTCAATTGCAGAGATCTTAGTCAAAATGCAATTGGTAATGGAGTCCCGGATGTATTTACGCCACTCGTCTCTCTGACAACCCTGTAAGTTTGTCAGCTGTGAGCATTTCTTTGGCTGTGTTTCCACGGCAATTGTCAGTCACTTTTAGCTACCAGAATAACTCTTCCATTTTCTCTACATTTGCAAGAGGCCAAAGGGTTGCCAGCTTTATTATAGTGAGTATTCAGTAACTACTCAACCCACATTGTCTTGCAAGGAGACAAAGACACCCAAAATATA
>Ga0116227_10007840_pt1 | contig 20572 bp, 16 predicted proteins | sample S1TSphgellanicum_FD_89693 | JGI IMG/M metagenome (GOLD analysis project Ga0116227, IMG submission 89693) | Host-associated microbial communities from peat moss isolated from Minnesota, USA - S1T2_Fb - Sphagnum magellanicum MG | ecosystem: Host-associated > Plants > Peat moss > Unclassified...
AAAAAAAAAAAAAAAAAAAAAAAAAAAAAAAAGGCACCCAAAATGTACAAAGAAAAACTACAAAGCAACAAAAACACAATTTTGTTGACAAGCTAACTAAGTAAAGCTTTGAACAAACAAACAAAGAAGAAAAATAAAAAGAGTACATTAAAAACTATTTTGATACTAAACTCGAAGCTAGGGCTTGATGACGAGTAAAACTCACACAAGGCAAAAAGGCAGGGGGAAGGGGGGGGGACACATGCAAAGGGGCAAACACAAAGAGAAGGAGCTTGAAGGAACAAGAGGAAGCATGTGAAAACAAGAGCAAGCGCCAAGTACTCAAGTTGGAACAAGCACAAGAGTCAAAACCAAAAGGATCAAGAACAAATCTATACCTTTAATTTAGTTTTGGGACTAGTTTTGTGGATTTCTAGAACCTTCAATTCTAGTCATTTTCAAAAAGAATTTAGAGCTGATCTAGTTCAAAACAAGGTCCAATTTCATCTCTATTACACATAACTAAACCCAAAAATAAATAAAAATTGTGTAATATTAGTTTGTTCAACTAGTGCACATAATTCAAAATAATGATTATCTAATATTTAATTATGTACAATCAATCAAATGCTATAACTTGTCTTAAATATAAGCCCAAGTCTTCTTTAAATAAAATTATACTTAAAAATACCTAAAGAACTTCAACCTTATTAAAACAGGGCAACACCACCGGTTCACGTTTTAATTTAATTTTGAAAATAAGCTGATTCCTTGATTAGATTCTAATGGCAATTCCAAGAAAACTTGGAACCTCAGGTTTGAACCTTGGGTCTAGAGACACTGGGTCTAGAGTCTCTCTTCATGCTGGGTCCATAGTCTCTCCCTTTACAAGCAGAACCAACAAACAAAACACATTTGATCGAAAACAATAATCTCTTTTTCTTCTACAATGCAAACTGAAACTAGAGATGCTCACTACTCCTACTACTACCCATTGCGGTGAAATCCATAGCTACCAATGCATTTACAGCTGAGGAATGGCCTACTCCACCTGTAGGGATGAAAGTCGCTTCCAGAATTGGCAGCTCTGGTGGTGGTTGTTGTTCTTGCAAATCATATGTATGAGCTTTCCTTGAACAACTTGCCAAAATCTCTTTCATCGAGTTTTGAAGATCTGCCACAGCAATGAGTTGAGCTACGTAGTAGATCCGGAAAACCTGTACAATGGGAGAGAAGTGATAACACAAAAGTATGAGCTCTCTCTCCCATCTGTAGGTAAAACATAATCTTCAAAAATAAAACGCTCTTGATGTATGTCAGGATTACAAAACAAAAAATTTGTCAAGGGAATGCACCTAACACCAGATCAGAGCATGCAAGGGTCCCATAACTCACAATTTTGTGGAAAGTGGTTTGTTGGTTTAAGAAAAACCCAAGTAGAGAATATCACAATGGCCAAGAATTGTGAAAAGAAAAATTCATCTTTGGCTCTTGACTTGGAAAACAAAACAAACAAGATATGGGTTGTCACCCATGAATTTTCTTAAGGCATTCAAGTTCTTAGCAAAGTAGAAAATCTTTGTGTTTAGGCTAAACATACCGTAATCTCTGACCAGCTCAAGTGAGCTTGCTCCAAGACCTGACCCACAGCTTCCATGCATTGCTCAAGTGCCATCTTGAATTCATTGGTATCAAGTTGCATTTGATCATTCCTTTGCATCAGATGATGACTTAAACCAGATGCATGGTCATTAGATCCCACATTGATGAAAGCAAAAGCCCTACAAAAATGTGTTGGCAAAATGAGGCCCTCACAAAGCGTGGTTAAACTCTTTCTTCCTTGCTGCTTTTCACCATCATCATCACCCAAATATGCCTCCTCCTGCTTTCCTGAACTTATTTGAACACATTGCCATGCCCGACCTGATGCAGTCTCCTCAAGTCTTGTGGACATATCATCAATACTATCCCTGTCGATGAAGCATGCAGAAGAACTTGAAACAAAGGCAGATGGCTCTATTTCCACTTGTGCCCTGAACATAAGTCATCCAACAGAAACAATGGTATGAACTCCCATATACCCTTCTGGCAAATACATGACATTGAAGATAAGGTTGGATCCACTAGAGAAATAGCAATCTGATTTGTCTCTTAGTCTGCCTGTTCCATGTTTCTACACATTTGAGCAATACAGAGATCAGTCACCTCACATGCATCATTTAATAGAAGGAAAATCTTACCCTTTGGGCAAAGCTGGCACAAGGACATAGAGAACCAAAGGGGGGTGGCCAATTGTAGAAATCTTCTCTACATCCGTTGGACTAGAGTCAGAGTCTCCACATCTCTTATTTCTCAAAAGAAAGCTTTGTAATATGTCCTCTGTTTGCTGCTGCCCATCTGCACCGATGTTTTCAGAGCAGTAAACTGTGAATGTGATAGCACAAGTGCACAAGCTGATTTCAAATTCTTGAGCCACTGCCTCACAATTGAGGACAGCCTGCTCCATTTCTGCAGCCACTCCTCCTGCCACCAGTATCATTGTGGGTGGGTCTAGCCCTAACTGGCCTGCCATGTGCAGTACCTGACCTTGCAGTGTTGCCTAGCCAGAGAACCCATCATCCATTCAGAAATGAACACAAGTGTCTTGGTCACACATGACTTACAATTAGAAAAAAGAAACAAAAATACACACATGCATACATGAAGCTCTAAATTGGTGCAAGGCTTGATCCATGTCATTTATATGATTGTGTGCAGTTATGTTTGTATCATTGATTACTTCAAGAGGTCAAAAGCGGTATGTTGTTACCAGAGAAAAATCCAAAGAAGACATTACCTGGCTGTACGGGCCTATGCAGCTGGGTGCCCACAATGATATACTCTGCACATGGAGCACTTTCTTACTCAAATCTGGAGCTACCGTGACTTCCACCATTGCTTTTCCCACACCGCCCTTTTGCAGATAGAGCTGCATGCAGCATCGTGACGGCACCCCTCTCTCACACTTCAGCTCTGTGATGTGCTGCACATACACTTCATTGGCTCTCCCAAAGTGCCCCATGTCCTCCAGAAACAAACGCACATAGACAACATAGGCCCATGTACGCCCATTCCTTTGCAGCTCTGCTTCCAATGATGCCAAAAGTACACCCAACTCGTACCCAGCATCTGGGAAGGTGCATAAGCATCAGTAGAAGGAGGACATGAAACGTATAACTCTAAAGGTACATGAACAGACCCAAGTCTTCCCTGACTTTTCCAAGCCTTTTCTTCCTCTGAAAACCCACCTAGAAGTGGGTCAAATCACAGTGGTCTAGAGTTTTGCAACAGAAGCAACACTCACCAAGATCCTGACTGTCATCACCTTGCCTCCAACAGCTGAAGGTGAAGACCCCATGTCTCTGAGCAACAGTGGTAATGTGCAACTTGAAAGATGCACTATCAATCCCCACCAGCATCAGTCCTGAGTTGTCCACTGTCACAGACAGATTCTCTTCCCCGACCGTGTCATCGGTTACTGAAACTACCAATGAATCCAGGCTTGGAGGAGGAGTCAATGAAAATTTCTCCTCCAAATGAAACTTCGTTGGATGAAGCACACCAACTGGCGCAAATTGGTCTGGAGAATGGAGAGTCACTTGGAACTCATCCAGGCATATTCGAGCATGCTGGGCCAAAGCAATCTAGCTGTGAGGATGTAGCAAAAATTCTCTCTTGGGGACACTTTTTCCACCAGCCTTGTTTAATCTGTTCACAGTATTACCACCCTCTTGGTGTTTGTCCAAGGATAGGACATGGATCCACCATACATTGCAATGGGTTCTCTCAGTAATGGTGGACAGAAAGAACCTCCATTGCAATTTGAAGACTGCTCTACTGCAAGAAGCAGAGGGAAATGGATAAACCCTAAACCCCATCCTGCCTCTTGCAAGTAAAACCCTAACTGTAACTCCATCACCGGAATTACTCACAAAGTTCCATGAGTAGACAGAAAGCTTATAAATGGGGGATATGACATGATCTCTCACCTTGAAAAGAGGTGAGTCCAGAGTGAGACTCTCATATTCTCCACCCTCACCACAGATGTTGCTCCCATACAACCTACCACCAACCACCCCCATAGCCCAACAGCACAAAACACCTTTTTACCTCTTGCAGACAACAAAAGTTGGGCAGCCACAATCCAGTTGAGGCATTTTGTCTTCACAAAGGAATAGAGAAAAAGACGTTCTAATCATGCATGGATATAACAGCTTCCAGTAATGTGCAGAGAGGACATGAAAAAGGAAATGGAAAATGTAGAATTCATGGCATCTTGATATACCTTGCAAGAAGACTGAAATGTGGCTGCAGGGTGGCCAGGTCCTGGCCAAGGTGCTTGTGTGGGTTCAGACCCATTGCAGCCACCTGCCCAAGACAACAATATTGTGTTGTTAGCTTGACCACAATGTTGGTCTTTACCCCCTCCTCACACAGCATTAAGATCAACGTCAAGCTGCAAAAGCAAAAAAGATTCCAGGCTCTTGCGACTGTGGCTAAACTTGAACAACAAAATCCCCCAGTCCATATAACAAGTTTCTTTTTGTCTTCTTCAATGAGAGAGATGAATGGGAAAAAAACATCCAACAATCTAGAATGGTACTCTCTCTCACCTTGACTAAGACTGCGTGAATTCTGCTGTCAATCTTCACAAGAAGTAAACAATATGTCAGAGCAAATTCAGTTGGGACATTCAGAAGGATGCAAGCCAAGATTGCAAGCCTTGAATATATACACTTGTGAAGAGGAGAGAGTGTAGCAGACCCACCACCACTCCTGCTGCCACAAAATTTGGTTCATTGGAAGAAAAGGTTCAGATGAAGAAAAGAAAAGAAAAGAAAAAAAAGGTTTTAGAGTTGATAACCATCTGCTGCAGCAGATGCGCTTGATCCTGCTTCCAAAGATATGCTAGTGAGACCAGACCTAGCCTGGAGCACACATTCTCCACTCGCAGGCGCTGGTAATTGGATGCAATAGCTCCTGAACATACTGCTCTTACATCTGGATACTTCTCCTGTACTGCTCTTAGCAGCCTTTCCAGGTCCTCCACTTCATCCCCCTCTGTCTTCCTGTATCTCAGCTCCTGTGTCCTGCACAAAAATGTACAATGATGACACCTCCTTCTCTTGACAACTAATGACAGCAGAAGGCGGCAGCAGCAGCAGCTCAATCTATGCTTTACTTACACTGCTTCCAAATGCTAAAAATCAAAGCTTTGAATTCCATTTTACGTAGATGGAAGACGAACACATGCATTTTCTTCCTGAGGAATTCACAACCATCAGAAATGCTGGGGCCAAATAGGAAAAAAGAAAAAAGAACCTGGCTGTGCCCTGGATGCGCCTACGAAACAAAGGCAGCCCCATGCATTGTGCAATTGCACCCACCATTTGATGCCCCACCTGCAGAGGTACAGCATTCATAATCAAGAGATCTTCCACATTCAAGAATTGAATCAAGCTCATACAGGATTGATCTTGTAAGGCAAACTAGCTGACTGCACAATTTAGGATCTTTCAGTGCGCAGACAGAATTGCATGAACTTTGCAGAAGCTCTGTTCACAGCTATGCAGATTTGAGCAGTAAAGACTGGAAACCCTAAAAACTACAAGACGAAAGAAAAGGGTGTGGAGTAGGTGGAGGAGGTGAGGAACAGCATACAGTCTGGAACATGAAGCTGTCAAGCTCATCAACTGTATCCTCTAGAGGCAACAAGTTGGCAAGGGCAATGACCTGCATTTTTTTTGGTCCAAAGCAAAGTTTATCATATTGTGATCAGTATATTCTCACACACATCTGGAAAACTGAAACATGATTGGCATTTTGGTTGCCTGAAGCAAGCTTTTGGTTTGCACTCACCTGGTGACCAAAGTCCACACATCGCTGCATGGCATAGCAGCTATCCTTGCCCCCACTCACAAGTGCCACCACCTTCATCCCTCTTTACCTCTTTTTTCCTGTCGCAGCAGCAGCAGCTCTTCTCTCCCTTTGCTTCTTATATCAGTGAGCAAGTTGTATTCTCAATCCTTCAAAGTTCAACAGACCCACTCAGATTGCGCAGCAATTGCACCGCAATCCTTTCTGAACAAAAGCACTCAAGAATCGTTCTGAATGCTTACTTCGGCAGCACCATCTCAAACAAGTAGCCAGAATCGACAGAATTTCACAAAACCCATCTCCCAGAAGAAGCACTACACAACAACAAGATCATCAACGACCACAGCAGCAGCAGCAACAGCAAACAGTCACAGAGTTTATGCAGAAAACAAAAAACCCTAATTGAGGAAAAGGAGAAAGAAAGAGAGGACTTTCAGCACACCCATTTGTGCTGTTCTTGGATTCTTGGTTAGGACTACTAGGAGATGTGGTTTTTGCCTGGCAGGAAGGATTTACAGAAGAGTCTGGCTGTGGTTCTCGCCAGAATGATATTCTTTGAGGGGAGAACAGAAACATGAGCATTGGGTGGGGGTGCAAGTTGATCTGCCAGGATTTCTTCCCACCGATACAGCTCTGGTTGCATTTGTGGTTCTTTTCTGACTCTCCCAAGTTTTTTGTAGGTCCTGATCATGATCCTGCAGTTGCAATGAATGAAACCTTAAAAGCTCCGGATCTCTTGGCTCCTCAACCCTAAACCCCTAATGCAAGTCCTTTGTGATTTAGTTTCATCTTCTGCAGTTCATACAGTCTGTGGTGATTCTCTGGTGAATCTCTCCCTCGCTCTCTTTGGTTGCAGTAGAAGATGTTGATTTTGCTCATTATGGGAACAGAGTAACTAAGTAGCAATTGGGATTGAAATCAGACGAAGTAATGGACTCAAGAACAGCCACTAATATTCCCATTTTGTTGAAGGTATGGCAGAGAAGCAATTCCCTGCAGAAGGGAGTGTTGTAGGCTTTGGATTCTTCATGGATGTGGGAATGGACATGATCTGCTGCACACTAGCCAAAGCAAAACATTGAAGAAGAGCTTGAAAGGTGAGGGCTCCTCCTCCTCTTCCTCCTCATATGGTATTCTAGGTGGTTTTGGTAAGGCATTTGGATCCAGTAACAACAGATTTTTAAATTTATGGTTGTTTGGGGGGTGTGTCTACAGGAGTGAATCAGTGCTCTCTTCTCCTTCTGCTACCAAAATAATATTGTGGGAAGCAACATTTGGTTGGTGCAACAATCCACATGTTGAGTGGTCTTTACATAATTCAAACAAGCAACTTGCCAGAGTAAGTATGCACTGAACTTCTTCAGCATTGCTTGAGCAATTGCTGTTCTATGGGTTGTGGGTGGGGTAGAGGAACAAGACATCCAAATGGTACCAGCATTTAGAAGTGGAGGTGAAAATGAAAGTAGAGGTAGATTTGGTAGCACAAGTCGTTATATTTGAAAACCTTCACATGGTGTCATGCCATGCACTGCGATGCCTCCCAGATAAGATGGATTATCACTTTTCACAAAAACTCCCAATTGTGTTTCACATCACCTATGGCATGGCAAACATAAAATTGATGACCATGGATGGATGGCGAATTCTTGAACAGGTGTATAGCAAGGAGGCTTGCATTGCATTGGCATGAGTGGATTAGAGAATTTAAAAGCTGACTTCCATTGCACATGCTGGCTGGGTGATACAAGTAAACGCTCTCCATTTACCTGAGAATCATAGATAGTAGCATCAATCTGAATTCATTATGGCTGGCATTTTACTCTGTCATGTTGACATAATGAATAAAAAATCCAATGCTCTAATTTTCCACTAGCATCTTACAAACCCATCACATGCATTTGTGAAAATGGTTTGAGTGCATGCTGACACTTCCAAGGCTTTCCTTTGAAAATAACCATTTTTTGTCTGCCAGGTTTGAGTTGCACTTTTGTTTCCCCCTCCTAACCCACTGTAACTAGTTATTTGTTGCATCTTGTTATGTGTAAGCAAGGAGTACTGAGCACACTACCTGGCAGATCTCTAGCCTTTATGTTCCTGGGAGATTGAACTTGAACACAACAGCTTCTCAAGCATGCTTGATTATCTATCTATTGGCTCATCAGTGTGCTCATTCTGAACCTTGGGCTTTTGCTAGTAATTCTCCCACCCCATGTGATTGAAACCTCCTTAGGATTGTTCCAAGAATGGGTCTGGAGTTTTGCTACTAGAATTTTATTTTTTTGGCAGTCAAAATCCTTGATGATCAAACTAAGTCAAGTCACCTTCTAAATCAGAAATTCCTCTTACTGCTACTACTGTAATGTGAATAACTTCACCCCTATCTTGTTGCAACGAGAAATGCTTCTAAGGACCCCAATTGGGTTCTCTTCTTGCAATGAAAAAGACTTCTAAGGACCCCAATTGGGTTCTCTCCTTGCAATGAAAAACACTTCTAAGGACACCAATTGGGTTCTCTTCTTGCAATGAAAAACACTTCTAAGGACACCAATTGGGTTCTCTTTTTGCAATGAAAGAGACTTCTAAGTTTGCAATCTAGACCACATTTACAAAGGAAAACATTTCCCTCATTTTTTAAAAAGAGAAAAAGAAATAAAACAAGGATGCATGCTAAACATTGATTTAATTTGTCAATTTTTCAACCTTTAGTTTACACCAATGTTTGGCTATAAATTCTTTTTTTTTACCACCCTAATTTGGCTTGTGTTATTTGGGTTGAAAAAATGAAAGTTGATAGGTTACAAGGAACGCAAGTAGACATCCACACAATTCCCATGAAATCAATTGTGTGTTTCTCTTTGTCTCTTTCCCTTTGCAATCTTGTTATTTCCATGTGTGCATGCAATTTTTCTTGCACACTCATGATTTTGTCGATGTTGCTTCTAATAATTTTCTACATCTTATGATGCATTTGTTCTTCAAGTTGCCAATAGCTAATTGATCAATCATCTTTCATTTGAAATTTTTTCAAAAAAATTAGTATTAATTTTGGCCTAGATTTTGTTGCATAGAATTCATTCACTTTTCATAGTTTTTTTTGTGAAAGACTTTTTTTTGTTTTTGTATATAAGAACTTTGACCATCTCAACGAAGGTGTTCATTGACAAACAAATAAAGTTTTGTTTTCATTGTGGTTCATTTTGTGTTTGGGTGAGCATTGGATCCCATAATCAAACCAAACAATTGGTGTGGGCTTTCGATATTAAAATGATCATTCAAAGGTTTTTAAAGATATGGCTCAAAATGACATACTTTATTTTGCAAGATTATAAAAAAATGAATGAAGATGTAATAATTGCAAAAAGAAGGTTATTGTAATAGCAAAGATGTCAAATCTTGTACCACAAATCTTTCAAATGTGTTCTAGATTATGCATTAAGGCATTTTCTAACTAAAGGTAAAAAACATTTTTTTGTCCTATCACTATTTTTCATGTTATTATGAATTCTTTCATTCATGTTCAAGATATATATTATGTGAAATCATTATTGTTTAATAATGTTTCTTGTCTACGGAGTTATGTGTTAAAAGTTCATCATCTTTACTTTTTATTTGGTCTCTTTCTTTTTCTTGGCCATATGTTATGTGGGAACCCAACTAGAGAATACACCCATACATATCACAACATTGATTTCTTCCCACCATCATTACATTCTCCAAGTCTTGAAGCTTGTTGATTAAAGGGTTTTTTAATTTACTATTTTGTCTTTTTCATGTTTTGACCATAAGCTTTTGTGAGTTTTGTGACATGGATGATGGAGTTATAAGAGAAAAATATCATGCATTGCTTCAATCTAAATAAAATGTTTTAATAGTTCACTTTCTCAGAATGGTGATTTTTTCAAAAACAATTTTTAAAAATTATTCTTGCTTTCCCAAGCATGATTTTTGAAGCAAAAGCTGACCATATAAACCATATGGAAATTGATGTTGTAGAAAACTTGCAAAGAAGGAAAATTAATTTTTCTATTACTTAGTGGTCATTTCATATTGTGTTGTAATTAACTTTTAAAAGCTTGTTGACATTGGGCAATGCTTGGCATGCAATTGATTTAGCTCTAAAATAGTTTTTAAAAAACAATAATGTTGTTGAATAGGACCATACGAACTATATTTTTGGTGTTGAATGACATTTCATTGTTAAACAACTGGAGCAATACAACATATTTATTGAGGTGTCATTCCCTTTTTTATCTTCCATTTGATGATCATGTATATTTGGATTTTAGATTGGCATTAAAAAGTGTCATTGCATTTTATTGAATGTAATTTTGCATCAATAGGACATGGTGGTAGTGTTGGAAAAAGAATTTGGGCTAGGGGGATTACACATGGTGGTTGTAAGTTTGAAAAGGTTTGTAAAAACCTAGTTTTTATTTTTGACTATTTATTTTCTTTATATGCTCAATATTTTGAATAAAAAAAACCATTTTCAAAATATTTTTTGCCATTTGAGAACTTTTATGCATATGTAGGATGAGTATGATGGTTTGTCTATATCCAAAACATTTAGACACTAAGGTCAAACATGATTGATTGGTCAATTAGCTAGTAGGGCTTAGGATTGGCAAAGAACTTTGTTTAATCCTAAATAAGTACTTGAAATTTATTTTACTTCTTTGGGTTGGTAAGTATAAACATCATTATTTGCTATCACAATGTAAAATTCACCTAGGTTTACACAATCTGAATTCAATATTTTCCATGCAATATGCCAATGGTTAAAGCATCACTTCAATTGATCACCAATAGTTTGGCTTGTTGTTTCCAAATTGTTATAACATGATACTTCATGATTAGGTTTTTGGAATTTCAAAAAATCCATATACCACAATTTTCATGTTCATCTACCCAAAAAAAATTGATGTTAAACAACAAATTTCTACATAATGTCAATGGGTGGGTGAAATTTACATGTTGGAACATTTCAATTTATCCAAGAAAAACAAAAACAATACATTAACATGCTTCGATAGGATGGTTTCCAAAATATTGTTCTTGAAGGGTAATTGAATGAAACACAAGCACAAATCTCAAAAGATGCACTTTGCTTATAGATTTGAAATGTGATTTGAATAATCTCCTTTCAATGGTATTTGTATTTAGAAGACCAAGGTTGAACTTTGGTGGAAATTGTACAAGGTTTTTTCTTTTTTTTCATATACTAAACAAATCTAACAAGAGTCATTAGAGTTTAATTTTTTTAATGTTGGGAGCACAATTATACGTGAATAATGTGGTAAATTTTATTTTCTACAACATTCATTTACTAAAAACTCCTGTAACAGAATCTATGGTTCAAAATATTTTTATTTTTAAAAATTAAAAAAAAAACATTAATGGTTACAACAACTATTCTACATTCCTACACACAATTCCTTATTAAAAAAATAAAATTACATCAAATTTTTTTTACCATGTTTCAAAATTAAAAAATTACATGTAAAAACAACAAAACCAAATTATTTCCAAACTATGTAAATCCAAGTTCCTTTTCTACAATATATTCTCTCTTCTCTAATACCCCCAAAAGCTATTCATGGAAGAAGAAGAATCCAAAAGTTCCTTCCAAAATAAAATTCAAACCCTTGATTACCACTCCAAACATGTTTTAATTAATCCTTAAAATGTGTAATTCGCCTTTAACACAATGTTATTGTGAATTAAAAAAGAATGCAAACATGCAGAAAATACACCCTTCTCAATTATAATGTCTATTGGAACCATGGGCATCAATATAACTAGTTATGATTTTTTTTAGTAATTAATTATGTATCTATGTCTTTTCAATGCATCAATTATTGTTTCACATTGTTTGTTATCATGCCCTAAATTTAGACATTAATTTCTTCAACTATCCCAATTTGTTTTTATCTAATGTCTAGCACTAGATCCAAAATGATCCTAATGGTGTTTTAACCCTTAAATTATTAGCCCTTATTCCTAACTCTTCTTGCTTCATTATTCCCTTCATGGTGTTCCATTATCAAATCATTTGTGCATCAAGAATTAATGGTCATGAACTCATGAGGGTTGTCAAACATATCGTATGTAGGGTTATAGCCTATGTGAAGGACAAAGGCACTAAATTGAACACTCTAAAAAATGCATTAACAAACATTGTGTCATGTGTTCCACTAATGTTACCACAACCTTTTGCTAGCAATTGTTATGTATGGATATGTTATGACCAAGTGTTGTCAATATGTTATTAATCATTTGAAAGCTTATGGTTACACGAGGGAGGTGTCAATCAAGGATGCATAAACATCTTTGTAAAAAACTATTACATGGACAAATAAAATAAAACTTGAAAAGGTAGGAGTATGAAAAAACTTGTAAAACTACATTTCTTTGCCCTCAGAAATTAAAGACACCAATGAAGACCCATTTTGCATCCAATGCCATTCTTTTAAAAAAGACTTTGGAAGTTAAAGATGCGATTAATTTCTATTATTCGAGTAGACAATTATTTTGCAAAGCAAAGTTTTTGGGTCATAAACATGGGTTATGGCAAAGAAAGTGATTAATGTTTTTACTCTAGTGGTCACCCAATGTGTATTGAACCAATCCCAAGGATATTGGCTACAATTTGATGCAATTGTTGCCACCATTACCATGTGTTCTATGATGGAAAACAACAATGTTGGAGCAAATGAACCAATTCATGTATGTGATTTACTATTTGGTTTATTTATGTTGATGTTTTTTATTTTTGAACTTCTTTGATTTCATGTTTAATTTTCCTTAACTTGTTTGTTGTTGCTTACTTGTTGGGGATTTTGATTATGAGGTTTAAGATGATGAATGTGTTGAAGCCATTTTTCGACTTTGAATCTTCATTTTAACCTCATAATGCATATAATATGTTGAATTTTATGTTGAACCTTCAGTTTTGAAGTTTACAATTGATTTGAGATTATGTACATGGGACTTGAAGTGGTAATGTTGATTATAATGGAATATGACCATGAAGTTTTGATGCCATTATTGTCAATTGTTTATAATGGTTTCACACCAACCCTTTTTGTTGCTAAACCTTTGGATGTTGGTTTACCAAAATTGGGTGTTTTTGGAGCATTAGTTTGAATAGAGGAAGTTCCCATGGAGCTTTTTAGAGTTAAATTGTTGTTTTACAAACAAATTGTAGTGTCAAATGAAACTTTCAATCCTTTGAATTGACAGTGGAATAGGAACACCAATTCCCAAATATTGGTTTTCTTGGACATTAGGTGATGGGGACTATGCAATCATAGATTGAAATATAAAAGATCTTTAACATGGTTGGGATCATCACAAGTTTGAGGTGTTGTCATCTTGGAATCAAGAATCTAAAAAAGTTAACCCTAATCATGAAAAATTGAACATATGACTTTAAATCAAGGTGTGGCGTTCGTTTAGGGATGAAATTGATGGAAGAATACTTGGATGTTGAAGATATTTTGCTTGAAGATAATGAAGAACTACTTGTAACATTGGTTTGTTTAAAGAAAATTAATTAAAATTTGAAAGCTATATAGATTACAGAACAAATCTAATGCAAATCATTACACATAGATCATTCATTAGGAGGTAATTTTTTTTTGGTTATGGTTGTTTGTTAAAGTGACATTTTGTTGTTTGAAATGGTTGAACTTTATTGTTTGTTGTTTTTTATGGACTTTCTTTGTTTTAAATTTGTTGAGTACATTTACTGGTTTTTTGTCAAGAAAGATTGTGTTTTGTGTATTTGGGGTTCATACAAATTGTAGAATGCTTTTGTAATAAAATGAGAGATACAAATAGGTGAAACAATTTTGGATCTTCTAGAGCTTCAAATTTTTTGTTGATTTGCACTCCTCTTTTGTTTTATTCATGTAGTATAGTTTCACCATTGAGGTTTGATGTTACTTGTTATATTATAACATTTTGTACATATTGATTTTCATTTGTATATATTTTTTTCCATGTTGTTTTGATTTGGTTAGTTTGTCTTTTTTGTTTTTTGGTTTTGCAACATGAATATTTAAAAAACAACAAAATCAAGGGTGTTTTAATTTGGTCTTTTTTTTTTTGTTTTTTGGTATTGTAGCATGAGTATTTAAAAATAAATAAAATCAATGGGGTTTTATTAAAGTTATGGGAGTGAATATGTCTTTCTTCTTTGTTAGTCTTGAATTCAAAGTCATGAGGTGAAGGGGTTAAATGTTGAAAGTTTTGTGAATCCTTGGCCTTTTTTGTTTTATATTCTTGAAGCTTAAATGTGTAAAAAACCAACATAGTCAAGGGTATGTTTGTTTTTGTGTTTAAGCTTGAATGTAAATACAAATTGTAGAACCAAATTTAATTTGTTGGGCATCTTATGTCAGTTGTGTCATATGTTTGTGATGTCATACATGACATTGTTGTTTGTCAAGATGGTTGTATAGATGCATGTAATTGAATGCTTGTTTATGTTTGGGAGGCCAAAGAAAAATAAGCATTAATCCCAAATCTAAAAGTTCACTCTACACACATGTTTGAACTTATCATGCCAATTGTTGACATTTTACCTCAAGAAGGCAACAATGGTGCATGCAACAAAGTAGATCCAACAACTGATTTTTTATGCCTCTTGATCATCTAGCCTTTGAGCTACATTGGTTGTGATTATGTAGTCATTATATAATGCATCCATTTGTCAATAGCTCATTTGATTAGAGATTAAACTTTTTAAAACATTTCACTTTTATGCTCTTTCTTGTTGTTGACTTTGGCACAATGTTTGTAACAATAATCTCACACCTTCTTTGTCTTTGAATATGTTTTTGCAAGGAAATGATGTGAACTTTGATTTTTCTTGGCATGCACATGCTCATGTCCTTGTTTGCCAAGCATCTTACTTTTTCAAAAATGTTATGCATGCCCATATTTGAAAAGAAAACTAGTCTATGTCCATGCCCATAGGGCCTAGTTTTATTAAAAATTTAAAACAAGCCCAAGCCTTTTGGGCTTTACACACATGGACATAGGGTATCTCTATAAGTACATATCCACCCAACACTGGTTTATACATAGGTAAGGGTTGTATTTACTGCCTACTAACAACCCAATTGCAGGTTGTTAGTAGGTAAGTCGGAAAACAAGCAACTCAGCTAACCACCATGGTTAGCTAGGGAATTGAAACCCAACATAAAATGGTTTCCTGACTGCTCACCATCCATCCATCCTTCATGGTGCACTGGTGGGTTCTGGTTCACTGTGATCAACTACCTATTACTAGTGTGAACCCTGTGCATAATGCACAGGTGTGTTATTTCAACAATGTTTGGTTGATGTTTTTGGTTTTTTTAAAAAACTTTTATGGACTAGGTAACAAGCACGCTAAAGCCGGTTACCAGACATAACGAATTGTATAAGAACGAAAGCTTCCATGTTATGGGACATAGAAGAGTGTGAGTTATGAGGTTCAGCCAACCAACCATCAGGAACATGCCAAAAAGATATTAGGGAGATATCAAAATATTAGAAGGCAACAGGGATCTGTGGAGAGCTCTTGTCCAATGATGTGCTGCCACATTAGCGAGACACTCATTACCTTTTGGTTAATTAATGGGTAATGTGTTGGACATTTAGGAGCACCTCATGGATCCCCTCTCATTTGAAAAAACAACAAAAAAATGACAACTTGATTCCAACTGGGTGGGTGGGTGGGTGGGCCATGATTTTGGACCATTGCAATTGCAAAAACAATAATAGGGGAGACTCAATTGATGGACTGACATAATCAAATAACAGAATGTGTTTTGCTTCTTTGTCTTGATGGACCTCATCATCATCATCATCATCATCATCATCATAATAGTCATCATCATGAGCTCCACACCACTTTCTACATTCTTTTCACACGGCTACCTATGTCCTGGAGAAAGCCCCATTATTGATGTGGAAACCCAAGGGTCACCCAAATCCCATCCAATTGAGATCCATTATTTTCTTCTCATGCCTCCTCTCAGTCCACACAAGTCCAGACTCCACACTCTTTCTAAAAAGTTTGAATCCCAGAAATTCTACCCAATTATTTCTGCAGACTCTCTCTGCCTATGGAGTCTGACACCAATAACAACTGCCATCACAATAATAATAATAATAATAATAATAGCCTTGGCCACAAGGACAAACAACAATAACAACAAGAACCCAATCAAGGGTAGGATGAAAGGATGAAAGCTGCTACTTTTGAAAGTCTTTCACAAAAGGGTATTTATTCTTCTTCACAAAACAAGTTGGTGTGGTGTGGTGTGGAACCTACCTAATCAGGTAAGTTTAATTATGTAATCATCATCATCAAGTGTTTTCATAATCTAGGCTTTGTTGTGGCCTTTTGCCAGCCTCATCATCATGTGCAAAAATGCTATGCCAAAATCATTTTGCTGAGCCAAACCAGTATGTTTTGACTTTCCTAGTGCACCCTTGGAGTTGCTCTTATCCCTATGGAAACAGAAAGGGTGGCTAGATGGGGAATACATTGTTCTTTAACCCTATGAACTAAAAGAGGTGGCTCAGGTTGTACCCTCCCCCCCCCTAGGTACCTGACTCTTGCCATATCTACTAGGGACTACTACTCCTGTGGTAATTACTGGAAATGGAGGGGGTTCAGTCTGACATCTCTCTGCATTAATGTTATAAGTGTATAACACTCAAAAGTCACAGCTGAAATACTAGGCTATGTCTGTAAGAAAGCAGACTGAGTGAGTTATAGTGAGCATGAGATGAGAGATTTCAATGCTAACTTATCCATTTCAGGCAAAAAAGAAAAAAAAGAAAAAAGATTTTTAAAATTTTTTTTAGGGCAGAGCATTACCAAATTCAAATCAAACACAAAAAAGGAGAAAGTAAAAGACCAAAATAAAATAAAATAAAATGTTAATTTTGACAAAATACAATAATATGTAGTCGAGGTTTTGAGAAAATTTGATGACATGGCATTCATTTATTGGTGAGCAGGGCAGCTATGCCCGGTAACGTGGCTGTTCTTATTGGCTTCATAAACTAGGTTAATTGATCCATAACTAAAAAGGTAAGTAACAACCTCAACTATGTACAATATTCACTAACCCTTCACCTAACCTAACTACCGTAGCGGGTCATCAACCTAATAATCTTGACCTAGGTTGATGTGATGATCTGTTATGTTTGGTCACCTCAAACTAGGTAGATGGCCTATCACAACCCTCATGGTAACCACTAACACCTAGTCCATAACATAGTGTGAAAAATGACATCCTTTGTGCATTGTTGGCAAAACTTGTAGTGGATTGATTGTAACCATGGGTGTCATTGTGCCAATTGGGCAACTATCACTCAACTACCCAACCAAAAACATACAAACAAATAGATATGAGGATGATAACTAGACACCATGTAATTGGGGTGGGGGGTGGTTAGGGTTTAGGGTTTATAGGGCTAATAACAATTTGTACATGTTTGATTGCTTGAAAAGCATCATAAATTGTTTGAAACCCTATACAAACAGTAACAAGAACAAATTATGTGGGCGATAGATATGGGGGGAGAACAATTAGGGTTTGGTGGGTACCTGCTTTGGGAAAGTAAAGAACCATCGGTTCTAGCGAGTAAGAATTTCATCTGAATTGAGACTGATTTTCAAACAGTTGATATTTGTAGCTGTTTTTGCACACGAAACCTAGGACTAGATTGTTAATTTATTCTTCTTCATTTTTCTTTGTTTCTTCCTCCTAAACCCTAAACCTTACCCTTAACACATTGATCAAGCCAGATCTGACTTTTTAAGGAGTTTTAAATGCATCTTTGGGTTTGGAATGTCCTTTGAGGAGTTTTCTTAAGCACTTATCACTAGAGAGTTATATTTGTTTGACAAGTTATCCATACCCTTTACTACATGTGAAGATCCTCTTGATTGGTGGCACAACAATGAAGGGTAGTTTCCAAATGTGGCTTTTTTGACCAAGCAAATTATTACCATTGTAGGGTCACAAATTGAAATGGAAAAGGTGTTTAGTCTTGTTGGGGGTATTGATAGCTTTTGCAGCAATGTCACTTGTAAGTGGAAAACTTGGAGAGAATCATCACAATTGTTAAAATTTGGCTTGGCCATCAACATGTTAATTGTATTTCAACTTTCCTATTTTTCTTTTCTTTTCAACAAAAAATGAATCTTTTGTTGTTCTTTTCATTTTGTTGTCATTACCATTTCTAGGTTTTTGCAATAAGTTTTTTTCACATGAGGGTTTGGAAAGAGTTGATTTACAAGAATTGGATATTGTATGGCAAGTTATTGGTTTTTTAATGGGATAATTGGGATGAGGATTAGAGTGTTGATGGTGAGGTAAGTAGCTTGCATTGCAATGGGTAATGTTCTTTCATGAATTGGGATTTAATTCCCTTGCAAGTTATTACAATTTTAGGAATGTGCTTTTAGGTGATTCGAAAAAAATTATGATCATATAAATTTTGAATATACATAACCTTTGTGTGTATATTAGTCCATTTGAATTTTAAATTGACAAATTCATATTTGCTAAAGGATCTAATTAAACTTGAATCCATATTTGCCTTTACAAGTAAATTATTAAAGTTTTAATGAATATTCATTTAAAACATTTTTTACAAAATATGCTTTATTGGTATCTTGGAATAAACTTTAAAATGTGGTATCAAGCTAACATTGGTCATAACCAATAAATCCTACCTTTGAATTCAAATGTCAAAATCTAACACATTTAATTAAACATGATTCACATCCAATGTTAAATTGATTAATGTTAAATTTTCCTAATTTTTAGATGCATTCATATATGGGTTATTATCTAACACTATCGATTATGTGGCATCCTAGTTAACAAATGATGCTAACTTGGTGTTAGCATTCGTGATGGCCAACATTCAATTTAGCATAAATTTAAACTTTAAACATTTTTTTTGAACATTAGGTAAAGAGGCAAAAAAATGATCATTGAATTCAATGTTAATTAACATATACAAGAAGGAAGACCTTGATCCCACCTCCTTCCCACTTACCAACTATTATCCTTATTTTATCTTCAAGTAAAAGGACTATTATAACCTAGTAAAGTTAGTCTCCACTTTGAGAAAATGAATAATTATTTTCTTCAAAAAATAAATTAGTTTATAAAATTTGAAATTGTTGAAGTTTTCATGATATATTATTGTCACATGAATATTGAAACTATTCAGAGTGTAGCCTATGATATTATGATAATTTTCAACATGTCAACTTCCTATTTTCATAGAAATTCATTTCACTATTTTGAGGATTATTTAATGATGAAATTGACTTTAGTGTAAGTAACATTTAACTCTGGTATGAATGGGTGAGTCTTGTGTTAAAGTATCATTAGAGGTTGTGACACATAACAATGTCTTTAGGTGTGAATGCGTAAATATTTTTACTTTGTAAAGTTTCATGATTTCCTAACATTAGGTGCTAGCTATAAAAAATTAAACAACTATTTAGGTTATAACCTTTTTTTAATACAAACTTGCTAAACATTAGGCATGAATTATGCTGAAGTAACACATATTTAATAATCCTAACCATCATCAATGTTTTATGCATTCCATATTGGTGATTTCTTTGGTGACAAAATTTCATTATTTTGAGGAAATTGTTTTGAAAAGAAAACTTGGAGAGATATTTTTTCTTCAATGTAAAAACATGTCTTTCCAACATAGAAATACGACTACTTTTGCAAAATGAAAATCAAAAGAAAATAAAAAGAGAAAAAAAATAACATTCTTCCATTACTAGCCACGACATAAACACTAAGTAAGTCATCCCTTAACAATGACAAATAGACCTAAAATATGGAGGCAAATTGTTTGTGTTGCAACACAAATATAAATAACATATAATAATTATTGGTATCATTTAAAAATTCCTTGCCGTTAGGTTCACATTAGTATAAAGTCAAAATGATGTTAGCATTACCTCAAGTCCCTACCAAGTTGGTTATTGGTACAAGGCTGGTTAGGTATTCCTTTGATACCAACTCATAGACGGGATGGTATACCATGCGCAGGCCGATATATATATATACCCTACCAACGCTCAAAAAACCATTAGCTTTGATTTTTTATTTTTTTTCAAAATTAATATACGTAGGTATATTTAGGGTGGGTTATAGAATTGGACATTTAAATAGCAAATCTGAATCTGAATGTATTATATATATTTTAATATTGAAAAAATTGCTAGGGCATAATAATCAAATTACTTGTGGAGGATGTTAAATAGCCTAATTTGCTACATGTCAAAACCCGCTGAACCATACATAACCTATCTATAAATTAGTAACTAAACTTGGGCTTTGTGTTTGATAAATGTTTGTTGAATAATTTATTAATTTTTTAAAAATCCATTTTTTGCAAATAAAATATTCCTGAAGTTATTTACCACATTTAAATAATTAGGTTCCTTCCTTGAGGTCACCAAAACATAGGTACCCAAGATGCTGAAAATTTTCTGCTTTCCTCTCTCCAAATTCCTCTTGTGGATAGTCTCCTCCAATCCACCTACCTCACAAAATTGGAAAAACAAAAAAAAAAAAAAAAAAAAAAAAAAAAACAAAAACCTCAGTACAAAACTTCCAAAGTACAA
>Ga0116227_10007841_pt1 | contig 20570 bp, 15 predicted proteins | sample S1TSphgellanicum_FD_89693 | JGI IMG/M metagenome (GOLD analysis project Ga0116227, IMG submission 89693) | Host-associated microbial communities from peat moss isolated from Minnesota, USA - S1T2_Fb - Sphagnum magellanicum MG | ecosystem: Host-associated > Plants > Peat moss > Unclassified...
CCCCCCCCCCCCCCCCCCCCACCATAATAAGCACCTGGCATGCTCAATTATCCCACGTGTGGAAAAGCCCGAGATATGCTAATCTTGCAGGCCTAGATTCGCCAAAACAAAAGGATTGTGCGTTGTGCCGGGAATCTAGAAGTTTACACGGGCACTGTTTACTTGTTCATTTGCTTGCTCGCCCGCCTTACTTACACCCTTAACAAACGAACAAGCGAGCAAGCAAGCAAGTAGTGTCCGAGCTTCCCTTCCCGGGTGGGTGTGTTATAGTTTGTCCTTTTTCTTATATTAGTTGCTCCATGCAAATGGGTGTGGCAGGCTTGAATGAGTGAATTTCTCGAGTAAAATAGAAAAGGAATGGTACGTACGTTAGATGGTGTTTCGGTTCGTACTTACCAAATTGCAACTGGATTTCCAGTTCTGTTAAGAGAGTTTGTTTGTGGGCTTTGCCAGATTTAGGTGATGTCCTTTTCCCAGACTGTTCGGAAAGAAAGAAAGAAAGGTATTGTTAAATTTTTTTTGAAAAAAAACAATTTGTTAACTTGCCGTAATAGTCTACTTCTGGGCCGATCTATCACTCAGGCCGTGGTAATGAGCAAGCGAGCGAGCTTACAATAGCTAGTTGCGGAACAACAATGATCACCTTTTGTTAGTTTTGGGACAAAAAAATCCATAATTTTTTTTTTTTTCCTTACTTCAATGACCCATTTTGGGCAGCTCTCTTTTTTTTAATTTTTACCCAAGTGTAACCAAAAGCTCTACCAGGCTTGTCAAGGGGCAGCTTACTGACCATAACGGGCAGCTGCTTTCCCGTTCCATTACCAATCGGGGAAGGGCACAGCGGTCGGAGGGCATTCATATGTTTGAGGGCCTAAGAAATGAGGGCAGTTGACCATACGCTATCTCTGCCCTGCCCTGCCCTGCCCCAAAACACTGACCAAGATGCCTTATAAATAAAATTTTAAATAAATAAATAAGTAGAGTCATTTACATTTGGCAGTAATAATAATAATAATATTTTACAATTCAACAGTATATTAAATAATGAAATTAATGTCCTTTTAAATTTTTTGGCATGGTAGGAAGGTATTTTTCAAAAAAAAGAAAAATTCAAAAATAAATAAATTAATGCCTAACCAGGCTAGATACCATGGTATCTGCAAAATACAATGAAAATACTAGATCAGTGGTTAATGTAGTGTCCAAGGCCATTAGCAAGTGAACACATACACGCTCTACCCTGCCCGTCAATGTTTATTTTGCTGCCCTTTAAAAAAATATTATTACCCTACTGGACTGGTAAAAAGTTTCAGAGTTACTATTCTTACTCTACTTGGCTAGTATATATTTGAGGGAGGAGGAGGGCAAATGGGTTTGAAGCAAGTGAAAAGGAGGGTATATGGGCGGGTATATGGAGGGTATATGCCAAAAGTCATTAATATAACATTTTATTATGTGTTGTTTCCTTATTGTGCAAATGCATGCATTGTGCTTATGATGGGTTTCTTTAAATTATGGTGACTTAACTCTAAATATATTTGCTTTTGGCATTTTGTTTATGAGCATTACACTAATTATGTTGAACAAGAATTCTTCCATATCTTGGACCCGTTATAGATTTTACTACCATTTTGCCATTATAAGAATTTATTCTTAAGGCAGCCTATTTTTTGTTGCTTCATTATTATTTTTTGTTAATTTACATACCTTTACCCAAGGTGGATTTTCTTGGGAACTTATATACTTTTACCCAATTGATATATACTTAAAGTTTTACATGTACCCTTATTTGATTGATATATAAATATTGATATACTCAACCAACATTGGTTTATTGTATCAGATTGCAAACCTAATAACATCAAGTAAAACCAAATAAACAATAGATGAAAACATCAACATGTGTTTGGTTTGCTTTATGGTAATTTTTGTGTTTCAAATATGTTTGCATATTACATATTTACATATTATTTCACTAAACTTTCAAATTGAGCATGTGATACAACATTGGGGATATAGCTTCTCCCTTGAAAGTTTCTCAATTGGAGTTTGTAGGTGGGAATTATGAGTGCACAAAATTATAAGACTCATAACTTAGCAAAATTGGAAAATTTTGAGATTCTTTCATGAGAGTTTCAAAAGAATTTGTCATTTTGATGCAATTTTCAATTACAACATATATTATAAGGATGAGAGAGGTGAGTTCCTCCCAAGTTTAGGTCATAGTCTAACTTGTGGGTTGGGTTGTTTATGGATAATTTGGCTCCAACTTGTACTAATTGCCCACTTTCCTAGTTTGTGCAAAACAATTTCACTTTGAATTCTTATTTGTGAATTCATCCTAACCCATTGACCAACAATTTTTGAGCTAGCATGCCTTTCCCTATGGGAGCTAGGCTGGACAAATCTTAAGGTGCATCAACTAGAATCTATAAACATTACATGGAGGAATTGAATTGAATTGAAGATGATGCAAACTAATGTCTATGAAATATTATGACGATGCAATCAAATGAATATAAAAGAAACATGAAAATTAGTTGTTTATTGGACATGAATGAAAAGTAAGAACATCAGAAAGATGAAAATAATTTTTAATGAATATGAAAAAGAATGTAACATTTATGTGTGAAGTGAAAGAAACCATCAATTTATTAGGAATTCCTTATAACTCACTAAGATTATCTACTAGTGGATGGAAGAAAAAAATCACATTGTGTGGATTCATGATAATATCAAGACTATATACCATAATATAAGGGCAATTTCAACACATGTTTGTCAAATACTTAATTAAAATTGAAAATTCCATGTCTTAAAAAAAAAGTTTCTAAGTATTTTTAAATATTAAAAGAATTCCTTCACAAATTTTTTTTCTTTGAGAAAAATAATCTTTCAACATTATAGAAAATTTCAACATTTAAAAAATAATATAAGTAGTGTCAAAGTTGACAGGGTACTACAATATATATGATTTAAATGTATGAGACTTGTGATTCAATTGTTTGTTGTGTGGGTCCATATTATAATATTAAAGCTGAATGTATTTGTTTAAGATAAGTAAGAACTTTGGGGTACAAAATATCCAACGGTTTGTTAACACCTAATGAATTTATTGCCCTTCATTTTTTTTCAAGTTAAAAAAGGACTACTTTTTGAACCTTTTGTGTTGAGTTTTCTTGTCATCCAAATAGCCCATAAAAATATATTAACTTCAATTTTCAAATTGCCTTTTCGGTTCAAAAAAGTAATGTTATAATAGAAAGGTGGAAAAATTATGTGCACTCTTGTAGAGAAAATTTTCAATTTCATGGAGTCCCATGTTTGGAAAAATATGCACACAGGGGCACAAAAGTTGCAATTCATGTTGAGGTTGATGTGCACAAAACTTGATTTTCTCATTGATTTGAATGCCCATTGTTAAGGTATATCATGGGATTTGCAAAAAGTATGAGGGGACTATTGAGTGATATCATCTTGTCCATAGCACAATTGAACATCAAACAACATGAAAAGCCTTTGAAAGTGTTATGCTCAATAGATATGGCACATTTGATAATGTTGGATCTTTTGTCAAAAATTTGAAAAACAAATCATTGTATTTTGAGTCTGTTTATTTTTTCATGAATCATTGTTTTTTTCCCCAATTTCATGATGTAGTCAAGGTGATGATCATCCACAACCTAGCTACTTTTAACACATGTACATGAAATAATTGTCATAGTTTCATCTATTATGATGCAAACATATACATAATTTAAGTCTTGGGGAGGTCATTTCCATTTTATTTCAAATGGTGTGTAAAAAATTATAAGGTGCAACTTATTTGAATTTAAAAAAAAAAAAACTTAAATATAAATAAGGTGCTTATAATTCATTATGAAAATATACTTAAAATATATCATTATTTCATAGCATATTAAAAAATGTTTTTTATATTTAAAAATGCTTCCTAAAATGTAAGAGGAGTGATGTCCCCAAGATTTGGGTTAATTGAGTTGTTTTCATTTTGTAGGAGGGTAGGGTTTCAGAGGGATGAACCAATTTCTTGCAATTGCTCCTTGCATTAATAGAGAGGGTTTTAGTGCATTTGAACATACTAACCATGAGTAAAAACCAAATGTAATAATAATAATAATAAATCAAAAGATAATCTTTCATGAGTAAAACCAAATTTACTAGTAATAAAAAGTTGCAAATAATCTTCCAAAACATGGCACCATGTGTGTCGATGACTATTTGTGGTCATCTTGAATCCTAATTGACAATGGTGCAAAATCCACTATCTTTATCTTTGAGAATGTTCTTTGTTCAAATTAAAAAAATGAAGATAAAATTCTTTCACCTTTTCTCCCATAGTTTGAAATAGGTGATTTTAGCATAGATATCCCTCACATATGTGTATGAGACAACCCAATTATTTCAAGTTAATGTCTATCGATAAAATGAAACTTGACGTTGGAACTATGTGCCTTGGTTATTTGAACATACCATTATAAACAAGTTGAGTTTCACGTCCACATTACCATAACCACGGCGCATAGTTCCAACGTTTCTCATGATTTTGGTCGAACTTGTCATAAAAAGGGCATAAACCATCACATACATGTGATGACACTTGTTTGACAAATATTTGGTGCTAAAACATTGATATATTAAAAGTGATGAATACAACAAATTAAAATTACACAAGATAAAAAATTAGAGGATGATTTACATTCCTCAAGGTCGCACGCAACTTGTTCATCAAACTCTTGACCACTTAGTCCCTTATGACGAAGTCAGATTTCAACTCCAATAAGCTACTAATCTGCAAACCCATTGGAAAACAACAAAAAACACCAAGTGAATTAATTTACCTTATATGTAGTTGCATCAATTGTCTTCCTTCAATATATTGTTTTTTTTTCTTGGAGTTTTGGATCAACTCCAAAGACAGATAATCTTCAATTGGTTACACTCTAAACATGGTAACCCAAATGGTTTTTGGAAGGATCTGGAGGATTGTTTTGTGGTTACCATGTTTAGGGTGTAATGGTTGTTGGTGAAACCAACCAAGGGCTGAAAGAAACTTAAGGAGAAAGTGTTCAGACAGACATGAGGAAGAGTGTCAAACTTTGAAACTATGTTTACACCAAGTTGGGATGCATACACAAGTAATGTCCAGTTATTTAACTTTGTTGGTGACTTTGAATTACTTACCCAGAAAAAATGGTGCCAATTAGTGTTGATTGGCTATCTATAATCAAGTCTCCAACATGGAGATCTCTTCCGTCTTGCACTAATCTCAACCTACAATATTGGAGTTAGCTGTAAAGTCACCCTGTCTTTGGGCCCTAGTTTGACCCTCTAAACTCTAAACCCTTCTTCATCCCTAATGTGAGTGAGTGCCTGTAAAGTGAGTGAAATTGGGTACCATTTCATGAAAGTGGGCATCAGTTCAGAATATTCGTAGGATGTTATTCCGACGTTGCTTCATTCAACAAAGAATATATGATCAGAGGTCAAGGTGTAGGTAAGATAAATCCAAAATTGGGGGGTAAAACTCCCTTGAGGACCAATTTAGTGAGAAAACTAGTTTGGTCTCCTGTGTACTGTTTTCATCCTGACTTCTCGTTTGGTCCCCAATTTCAGTGAAACTGGGGAACAGTAGCTGTGTAGCTTGGGCAGTTTACAGATAACTCTAATGAGCTTAATATTTTTGCTTGTGGTGCACTCTCTTTTCTTCATTGGGTTGAGGGGAAGTGAAAGTTAAGAACTAAAAGAAACTTAACTGATTTGTACATTCTCTTTGCATTGACAACAATATTGTAGACAAGGTAGCTAGCCATCTACCTAGTTGAGGCACTCAACCAGGTTGATGACCTCCAACAGTCTGTAGTCAGGCAAAAAGTGACTAATACTGTACATAGTTGAGGGATGTTGCTTCTAGTCTTTAGCTAATATATGAGCTACTGACCTACCCTCTTGTCGGAGGTAAATAGGAACAGCCAGGCTACCAACCCGTATAGCTGCACTTCTCAGAGTCACTAAATGAATGCCATTTGAGCAAACTCAGAGCCAATAAATGAATGTCATGTCAGCAAACTTTTTCTCAAAAGCTCTTCTATAGAACTGTAGCAATCCTCTTCAATTGTAGCAATCTTCCTCCTCCTGTGCAGAAAAAAATGTTTGAACAAAAGTGACATTGCCAAGCACATGATCCACCTGCAACTCCCCTATGACAGGTTCAAAAGTCTTGCAGACACCATGGAAAAACAGGACTGCACAAGCACATCTGCAGTTGGCACTGACATTATTACAGCAAACCGTGCAATCAGTTAGTAGAAAAATCTTTTTATATTAGTCCAAAACTGAGCTCACTTTGTGGCCTTGTTGTCTCAGTCTGTCCAAGAGTAACCAGACATACATCACAGCTAAACAAAAGGTACTACTATGGTGTGGGTTTGGTTTGCACAAAACTAATAGGTGCTCAAGGGTAGACAGGTAAGATGGATCCTTGTAGATGGGTTAAAATTCCAGAAAAGAAACAACTCTGGAGGACTAAAACCCTACCACAAAACCTGTTGCAACAAGCTACAAATCTGGCTACAAATGCCCACAGAAATAAGAGCTACAAATCTCAGCATTTTTTTGTGCCCACTATACTCCTGCCATCTTCTACTGCTCTCAGCTGTGTCTTCGCTTGTGGGATGGTGACGTAGACCGTGACCTTCTGTGCCTGCGTCCCAAACCCAGAAATTATTACCCACATTGAAGTGGTCAGTTTGCAGAATCCACAGGTTGGTATATTGTATGACAATGTTTTCTTTGCATGCTGCTTTAGGCAGATGGGTGATGCTAAGACAGTGATTAGTTCACTCAAGGTTCCCTCTAGTGCCAATAAGAACCTGCAATGCAGAACTTACCAACTGATACTGCACATGAGAGAAGATTCAGTAACTAAAGGTTATGTCAAAACATGGGTAATACAACATAGCAAGCAATCCTACACAAGGAAACCTGATGCATCAGGAACACATATTGACATTGAAGAAACAATAAATGCTGGAAAAGGGTGCAAGAAAGTGAGTGGCGCATCGTACCTATCCTTCTCACGAGAAGGAGAAGGGGAATGCCTGCGAGGAGATTGCATGTTATGTGGCACTGAGCGTGAATGAGAGCGCGAGGTTCGTCTAGTAATAAACACGTCATCATCATGCCTTGTCATGTAAGTCACATCAACAAAATACTCTCCCTTCCCCTATCTCACAGTTGAACCCTCATCATTAAGATATTTTTTCTTTGGCTGGAGCCATGACAGCTGCACAACATAAACTTGGAACCACAAGTTTTGCAGTTACACTAGTTCTAGACATTTGTTATGGTGACTGTTATGACTTGTGGGCTTTAATCATTAGTACAAAGCCACAGCCTGCCAGCACTAAGATTTTCAGCTTCCACCAGTGTCATCCTGATGGAGTTGTTGCCACACTGATTCAATGGGGCTGGTAAGGTTCTGGCACACTAGATCCATACCTGCAGAAAGAAGCTTCATGGTTCTACAGTGTTGTAGTGAGGATCTAAGAAAGACAATTGCAATGCCCATAAGAGTGGTAGCAAAAGTGGTAGCTTGGTTAGTTCATGTTGTAAACCAAAGCCGATGTACAGTTATGCAAGGAAGCACAAGCATCCTGTCTTGTGTCATGGAACTCCACAGAAGGAAGTCCAGCATGCCATGGCAAACCTGGACCAACCTTGCCATGGAACTATTTTGACTAAGAGCCAAATTGAGGCCACATACAAAATTAGGACCCAATGAACTGGTTTCTTTACTGGAAGAACCAGCAACTTGTTTCTAGAACCATGACAGATTCATTAAGTCAGCTGGATAATGGTACAGAGGACTTAAAAGTGTGACAACTGGGTAAGATTAGTGATCTTGAATCCAATGCAGCATTCCACACTGCAAGTATGAAACTAACATATTATTCTTGGAGAGTTCAGAGAGGGCCAGGTAATTGTAACACACCTTTGTCTGTATCTCACCGGACGTGGGGAGATACTTGAGCGCCTGGATCCTCGTCCTGACTGTTGCCTCCTGCAACACAAGGAAAGGCAGAACCTGATTAAATACAGAAGAATTTTCCATGGTTCACAGAAAGAATGGTCAGAAGATCCCACTAAACAATCCATTCAAGTTACCTTGAGACACACAGGGCAGCAGTTGCACAATTACAGCTTACCCTCTCTGTGGACTCCTGGTCTTCACAGGACTTGGACTGCTGCTATGGCTCCTAGATGTACTTCTGCTGTTGCTTTGATCTTGACTACTTGATGAAGGTGATCGTCTCCTACGGCTTCTCTTAGTCTCTCGCATCTCTTTGTGTTTTTCTTCAGTCCTCCGTTTGTATTTGTCACTGTCTGACTTCCGATGATCCCTATCAATACCATGCCCTCGTGATTGCCTTACCTTCTCGATATCTTTACTCTTTCGATCTGACTTTTCCTTGGCTGTTGCTTTCTCATTTTCTCTCACTCGTTCCTTGTTCCTAGCCTTGTCTTTCTCCCGCTTCTTCTGGTTCTTATGGTCCAGATCAACATCACCCTCTATCTCTCGTACTTTCCTCTGAACCTCCGAGTGCTCCCGAGGAGCACTCTCTCCCTTCTTGCCTTCATGTTTGCTTTTGTTGCCACCAACATTGGCACTCTCTACCTCCCCTTTCCTTGAAACTCCTTTTGTTTGGCCCTCCTTGCTGGCTCCAGTCAGTTGCTGATTCTCAACATCCACTTTCCTCAGCTCTTCACCCAGTAAATCATTAGGGACTTGGCAATGAGTAGATTTGTTTATTCGCATAGCTTCAACTGTAGTTGGTACATCCCACTCTAGAACTTCATCAGACTTGTTCAACACAGTATTCTGAGACTCCCTCTTCAGTTCTGTGCTCCTGCTCTCTGCAACTCCAGTTTTACTCTGTCCATCCTGTGCAGAGCCATCCCTTGCACCAAATTCATTGCCTCCTTGTTCCTCTGAGTGCACATTCTGTTTGAGGACCCTTCTTGAATCATTACTACTCCTTCTACTCTCTTCTTTTGACTTCCTTTCCTGTGCTAGGTCCTTCCACTGTCCCGACTGTTTCTCTTGCTCTGTTTCCATCGTGTTTGACCTTCCTGCCCCTCTTGCCCTCTCAACCCCAGCATTCTGAAGGTCAAATGTCTCCCTCTCTCCTGTTTTACTGCCAGATTTGTTGGGCTCATATTCATCATTCTCATTTGTCTGCTGGCTGCTACGCCCCCCATCTTCGTCATCTGAAGCATAATTTGCAAGGCCAAGTACATTCACAGAAGGAACACCTGAGCTCAAGCTCTCACTGTCATCATCACTTCCACCTTGGGTCTGCCAAGGTCCCACCAGTACCCTAGTTGTCAATGCAGAGGGTGCAGCAGCTGCTACAGGGGAAGGAGATGACGATTTGTGATGTACTTCACCCACCACTGTTGCTTCAGCTGATGTCAACTTTTCACCTGGCTCTGCATGTGCAAGTGAGGTTGATGGAACAGATCATATGTATGAGATTGCAGAGAAAAACTCTCCAACAACACTTTCAAGATAACATGACAACAAAAGGTGCAGGAAAAACCTTATGAGTGGTGCAAGTCAGACCATCATGATCAGAAGAACAGCAGAGACGAGCTGCTATGACTACCCACTGACTTCATTAGCACCCAACGATGGGTGTTGAATGCAACAGACAAAAGGTACCTATGACTAACAGAGAACATCGCAAGGTATTGTTCCAGTAATTCCTTCACTTAAAAGCATGGATTCTTTTCAAAGAAAGGTTCAAAGAAAGGTAAGAGAGGTTCCAGCCAGACCTTCCAATGCCTGCTGTTCATCCTCATCCATTACTTCTTGGGCAATCTCATCAAATAAGTCATCAGTGACCTGTGATGCACCATAGACAATAGCTGAATTAAGACTCCAAACTCATCTGCACCAAGTGCTTTCACAAAACAGCATACTACAATATGCCCACTATCATATGCCCAGCATCCATTGCTCATTAGCATGTAGTTTCTGTTCTAGAGCATTTTGCCCTACAGAGAGTTTCAATGGGTTAGATGTCACTGGAATTTCTACCTTCATTAGAACTTCAGTGAGCACTCGCTTGATCTCTTGAATCATTGATGCAGTCCTTGTCACCTCCTCATCATCCTACACCCCATCACTTGTCCAAAGCATCACCTCAAAGACTTGAAATGGTTTATGCTGGATCCCTGTCCACAATACTTGCACATGCAGACATTATGGAGGTCCTGGAAGGAATTTCTTTACTCACCTCATCATCTTCGGTATCACTCAATTTTGGTGCATCACTTCTTGATCTTCCTGGAAACCCAAGCTCATCATCTCTTGTGGAAACTCCTACATCATCTCCATTGGCACGAACAGTCTCTTCAGACATGGTAGCTGAGCCAAGTGCAGCAGCAGCTGACTTTTTCTTCAACAACTCCTCCTTCAGCCATGAAGGTACTGATGCCTGTACACAACCATAGATCTGAACTTACCCTGGATCTTAAAGCAAGGGGCATACATGATACACAAGAAAGATATCTTCAGAAGTACCCAGATCTCTTTCATTCTTACAATTTACACCAATCTGAATAGAACCGAGACATGAACTGCTAATAAGCATATAAAGATTTCACATGTGCTCACATAACAGCAGCATATCAGAAAGTATGAAAAACAGAGGAAACCTAACCATAAGGCACAGAGAAACAAAACCAAAAACTGAGGAGTGGTCATACACATGTTCAGAGACCTTCAACAGCAACATGTACAGCATTGATCCACTACCATTTTGTCCCCATTCCCCACTGAGGTCAATATCAAAACATGGAAGAGAATGTTCAGACCTTCTTCACTCGCTCTGAGCCACTCATGTTGCCGTTGCCATTATACATGAACATAGAGAAGTCCATCCCTCCAGGAGGCCCAAGACCTGGATTTCCACCAAATCCACCAAGAGGAGGAGGCCCCCCTGACCAGAGACCTGGTCCATGAGGAGGTTGACCAAACATGTTTTGATTTTGAGAATGCTGCTGGGCATGCTGATGATGGCCATGGTGCAGGGCATCAAACTCAAACTGTTCATTGTCCACAACATAAGAAGTCAGGAGCAGAAAAAACAAAGCCACTCAACAGACAGTGAATGAGTTCTTGAAAACTCCAGACGTCGTGGTTTGCAAGATCTAGTTGGCAGTGGTATTTAAGATCTAGACAATGAGCTCTGCAAATCAACTCCATCTCATGTCAACCAAACTGACCTACTTATTGGTCCACTGTTGAGGCAAATTCTAGAGATGTACATATGCATGAAGCTACAACTCAAAATACAACCTTAACACAAGCATATGTATTAGCTTTTCTGCTGTTCTCTGAGCACACCTGGGGGGGTCCTTGTCCATTGCCACCAAGGTGGCCTGTTGCCATGTTGGGTGGTGGAAATGGCATGCTAGGTCCACCAGGAGGGGGCCAGCCTTGTGAAGATGGAATTGCACCAGCCATGCCAGGTCCCTCCATGCCCATGTTTGAAATAAATGGTGGTGGTTGCTGCAGGGGATACTCTTGAAAGGGAGGCTGCTGGTATTCAAACTGTTGATGCTGGTGGAATTGATACAAAGGTGGAATGGATGAGTCCCCAAATCCAAATGTTGGAGGTGGTGGCATGTGTGATTGGGACTGTGATTGCTGCTGAAGTGGTGACAACTCTGGGGCTTGGATTGATGGTTGAGGGGGCAGGTGCACAAGGGGAGGAGGTGGGGGTGGACATGGCAATTGCTGTTGTTCTGTACCTGGCGGCCCTGTATACATATGAAAACCTCAAGTCCCTTTGAAATTCCTTAATTGAAACACAGCAAACTTATCTTTGCACCAACTCAAGAATCATTCATGGCAAGCACACACTACAAAGAAGGATTGAGGTTAGTTACTTATCTTACAACCTTGGCCAACACCATGGACAAGGAGAGGGAAGAAACACACTCAGCCTACCTGTGGAGGAAGAATCCTGATCATGATGTGATGAAATATCTTGTGAATAGCTGCTAGAAACAACCTGTGCAAGACTTTGAGGGAGTGTGGCCGATGTCGTTGGAACTGCAGTTGGCCCAAAGCTTGCGGTTGAGCTGGGTCCTTCCTCCCTAAAAAGTGAGGGTGTTTCCTGTTGGAACTGGGGTGGTGCCTCTTGATGATAGCTGTGCGATACCGTCCGTCCAAAGTTGTGAGGTGTATCATGGCCATAATACCCTGATGGGCCAGTCTCCTGCAGGGATGGTTGGTATGAAAATTGCTGCTGCAACTCAAGCTGCTGAGGAGGAGGATGTGGTGGCTGTTGTGAATAGTCCATATATGGTTGATCTGCAACCAGATTCGATTGTTCCTGTGTTTGTAACTGGGCTTGCTGATGAGCTTCTTGTGCTGCTTTGGTAGCAGCCCAAGCTCTTGCTTTTGCTTCCCAGTCTTCCTCTTGTGCAGGAGCAACATTACTATGACCTAAACAAATTTCTGAATCAGAGTTGCAAACAACTTCAAGGAACAAAACCCCAGCTCTAATAAAAACCAACAGAAAATGCAACAAATCAAGAACAAATCAAGGAACAACTGCATGATATATGATTATTGTATTCAAACCCGATCTAGATTAGGGTTGAAAGGAGAGAAAGATACCAGGATATGATTCCTGCTGCTGACTCCATCCATTACTTGCCACCCATCCCTGCCCACGATACAAACATGAAATCAACCTCAACAGATGCATTAGGTTAAGAATTACACACTCAAAACATAACACAAGGCCTTGGACTGACACAAATACACACAGAGAGCCATCCAAAGGTGCCTATACTCATCTAGACAATTTTTTGCATGTGAAATAGCTGCTACAACAACAAGGAGTCCTTGAGGCCTTGTTGGTGCAATATCAGTATCTTTGGCCTAAGATTCTGGAAAACATCATGCATAGGAGGGTTGCAAAATGAACCACTTCTGGAGGACTCATCTGTGCACACAATCTATCAGGTATTGGCTAAGTGTACAACATTGCTGAGAACTCAGATGTTGAGGAAAAGGAACAAGAAAAATAGCCCATGTACCCAAATTTATAGTCAAATCCTGTTATGTTTTCAAAGCATGAATGTGGAGGGTAGGTGGTGGTTTTCATGAGACATGAGAGATTTGCAATGGAAAATTGCCATCCCTCCCTCCTATTAGTACTACTACTCCTCCCTTCTGGCAAGGTTTTGCACTTTGCAATTGGAGATTCAACAGCACATTCAATCCAGCACAAAAACGTCTGCAAGCATCTTTGTCCTATCACCAAAATGCAAGAAGAGGAAGAAGAAGAAGCGAAGGTTGCACACTTACGTGCTCTTGCTGTTGTTGCGGAGGCAAGGGAAGAGGAGGCGGCGGTTGTTGTTGGTGTTGTTGATAAGGATTAGGAGGATGGGGATAGTAAGCATACTGCTGCTGGGCGTAGTAATCGGGTTGCGCGTCGTAAGGCATGTTGGGAGGCGGCTGCTGTTGCTGTTGCTGCTGCTGCCACTGCATCATCATCGGCGCATTGAATTGCTGCGGTGATGACGGAATTGAGAAGCGCGGGGGAGGAGGCGGCGGAGCTCCTCCTCCATGCGGCTGTTGCTGTTGCGGCAGCTCCATCGCTCCTGTTCTGTAAAGACCAGCACTGGCATCGTTGTCCATAGCTGCTGCTGCTGTCAGTAGTAGGCTTGGTCACAAGCAGCTCGTCATCGTCAAATTCAGGAATGCAATAGTAGTAACGAGAGGAAAGCGCTCGCAAAAGAACACGTTTGAAGACCCTCCTCACCAGCAACTTCCTTCCGCTCGTCTTCTTCTTCTTCTTCCCGGCGAACCCTAATCAGGTTGCAACCGACGACCGCGCAAATCCTAAGGTAAAAAGCTTGTTCACGGATCTGCCTTGCTTGGCCCACCAGTTATGAGAGATGCTGCTGCGTTTCCCTTTGAGGTAGAACAACGGTCCTCTTCTGAGCTTACCAAAGGCAGGATGAGACAGAAGAGATGGAGCTCATCATCAAACCCTAACCCTGTTTGTCAAGCTCATCCTGCTGCAATGTTGCTCCAAACCCCCATATCTCCACAGGTAAATATTACCCGGACAAAATTCAGTTGCGAGAAAGAGCTCCCCCACGACATATATGTTTCTGGGTGAGGAGGGGATAGTGCAACCTCTGGAACGCAATGTTGTTCCTAGACTGACTGCATCCGAATGAGGGATTTAGGGTTTGAATGACATTGTACTGTTGTTTTCATCAGTATTACAAGAAGAATAAAAGACTTCCAAGGGAGTGGGAGAGATCACCTCAGGAGGACTACAGATGAAGGGATTTGAGACTTCAAGGGATGGGAGGTGATCAGCTGCGGATTTACACGAGAAGAATGAGACTTTAAGGGAAGTGGGAAGATCGCGTAATGTGGTACTACTCTCTGCTGATTGGGTATGTATGTCAATTGGATGGATTTCTACTTTGCCCCAAAGTTTGCCAGCAATGTAAGCAGGCTTTTGATTGCTTCTCTTGCTATGTTTTTTTTGATGTCTTGCCAACATTATGGGCCTGTGCTGCCAGGGTAGAAAGTGATTCAATATCGATCCATCCTCCTACTCGTGGACCCTTTGGAACCCATGTAAGGTTTTTTGGATTTTTGTTGTCTCTCAGGGGTGGGTTTAGTATGTATGTCACTTTCCCCTGTTTTGCAACTCAAATAGGTGTGTATGTTGGAGACAACAACATTCTCAAGATTAAGATTCCTCTTGTTTTGTGTAGTTCTGTTTTTCACTTTCTCCTCTGATGTACAGGATGCCCCTGCTGCAATTGTGGAGGAGTTGCACTCTGATGTACAGATAGTTGGGTGTTCAGGAGGCATCGGTGGCTAAGGATCTTAGTCTTTTAGATAGTATGCTCTGCAGGGATCCTTTGTGTAGGGTTTAAAAGGGTGAGATCATTACTGAAAAAAGGGTGTGTGAGGTGAGAGCTGAGCACAAGCCTGACTGATTTTGGTAATGCTCTTGCCTGTTTGCTTTACATGAGTGACATAAAAACCAATGCAACCTTCAGAACAGGGGGCTTTAAGTTTTTCATAAAGCCCACTGTGAAAACTGATTGCCCACTTGTGGGGCAGAGGAATAATTTACGCACTATAACATGCCCCCTCCAGTCACACTACAAATATTCTAGGAGGTTTTTATGCTGTAAGAGAAGTTGTCAGAACAGTATCAATGATCAGAATCCCTTGATGTTGACACAGACTGATTATGGAAACAGGTTATCCTTTAAGACTTGAGCTGTTTTTGACTTCAATGCTATTGTTGAGGATTAGCATGATTTTGACATGGTTCCATCTGGAAAGGGGCAAAACATAAGAGTGTTCAGTCTGCTCGCAAGTCTTTCAGGTGACTTCAGCGGGAGTGTACATAAAACTGCAAAGCATTTGCTAACATTAACTATAAAAGGACATTATGAATTCTCCTTTGTATTGCTTGCTGGCATTGTTTAAACGAGTCCATCAAAAGGAACAAGACTTGGAGGATATTATGAGTTCAGTTTGTATTGTCATGAATATGTTGCCATCTAGAAGTGTCTGTTCTGGCAGTGGTGTACCTGCAACTTGCTGGAGGACCATCATTGTTGTCTGAGAAGAGAGGGTGCTGAATTTATTCATGCTACATAGAACTCAAATACATGGATGCATATGGAGCCTTCATGGATTATTTTATTTATTTTTTCCTCTGTGGTCCAAAGGCAGGTCAGCTGGTTCTCTTTCGTAGTTGTGTGATGAATAGCACCAAGTACTAGGGTAGTAACAATGGAGGCTTTGATTTGTGGTGCAGTTCAAGGTTAACTAGCATAGGTGGCCAACCTGGGCACAATGAGCATCATTGATGGACTGATGGCTTTTACGAAGAGGGAAAATTGTGTGCTAGCTGGATTACCACAAAAATGAAAAATGTGTGAGATCTCAACTTGGGCTGTACAGTGCGCACAAGGTCAGCTTCTCAGCTGACATGAAATGCTCTTCTTAATTTGCTTGCAAAGCCTATACTAGGTTGTCAAATTGCAACCGAGTAGTTTGAGAGTGAAATCTCTGGAAGTAGATTGGAATATTCTCACTTTAAGTTGGAGGATACCATTTTTTTAGAAGGAAAAGGTATTCGTTTCATGTGCTGCTGGACAAGGACCCAGGCTGGTTCAGTTAGTAATAAGCAACAGGTGAACAAATACCTGGTCTTGTTTTTTGGTGTGGTTCTTGCCGTTTGCTCTCTCTCTCTCTCTCTCTCTCCCCCTTTCCTGCAGAGATGGTCATTGGATGTCATTTTGAAGGCCCACGAATTGTTTTTGTTTGTCCAGTTGACCTTTGCCTGCTGTTGTTACTGCTGGACTTGTGACAGAAAGTTAGTGTTTGACATCAACCTCCACCAGTGCTGGGAACTCAGTGAGGATGTTACGGTAGGTGGTCAATTCCACATAGATTTTCCATTGAAGGTATCTGATCATGTGTTGCTGTTGCTTGTGGAAGGTGTCTGAACATGTGTTGAGATTGCTGTTGAAGGTCTCTAAACACATGTTGCTGTTGCTTGAACCACTCCTCAGTTTTTGGTTTGGTTTTTTTGTTTTCTCTGTTCTTTAGGATTTTATTTTTTGCATACTTCCTGGTAATTCTGTTGTTATTGTCATCAGATCTGAGAGCTCTATAACTAGATTGCTGGTTCATCTGCTAATTGTATTCACATTTTTACTCACGACTGTAAGTGTGGAGTTGGTTCTCAGTACTTATGAAGATAAAGTGATGACCCTTGTAATATACCTCTTGTTCTTGTGGTGCTTGAGAAAACTCTTCTTGTGACTTTTCAATAGGATGACTCATGGTCCATTTTGCTGGTTTATCTATGTATTATACGGAAGGTACTTTGTTTGTTTTGTTTTTCAAGGTGAGATCTCCCAAACAATGTTGCCTCCCTCTGTGCTCTTGGTACGATTGGAAAGCCCTCAATGAGTAGGATTTTATGAAGGCAATTTCATATTTTTTACACTTTTTTAAGGTGTGGGAGATATTGGATTTTGAGTAGGTTTTCTCATAGGAAATTCAAATAAATTGGTTTTGGAAGGAAAAAGTTGGGTTACAAGTTTACACTTTGGCAAACAGTACATGCCACACTAGTAGTTTTGAAATCACAGTTTTGAGATCATATTTAGAGCTAGACTGGTTTTCTGGGAGGTTACGCCCACTTTACATTAGGAGTCAAGGCCAAGCTTGAACTCAAATCAAGCATCTCTTTAGGTGCAATCAATGAAATCAGCCCCAAGGGCTTTACAGTAGGAGTAAGTCTGAAAAAGAAAACAATTTTTTTAATCTAAAACTTCATGGCCCTGACTTGACCCAAGGCAGAAAAAGGATACTTATCAAGTTTGGAGGCCAATTTGCAGGCCAATTTGCAACCCTTAGGTCTAATGTTGCTGCAATAAAATATTGTTGTTTTGATGAAATCCACACTGTAGGATCAAAGGAAATCCTAAACCAAACCAGAACTTCTTTTTTTTCATTTTGTTTTTCTTCATTTCCTCTCCTCTTGTTGAGCTTTTGTGCTTGGTTGTGAGTGATGGAGGGAGTTTTTATTTTTTTAATTTATGATATGACCATGCAAAATGCAAGAATTACAAGAATTTTGTGTCTATGTTGGTCCCTACTTTTTAGCCTTATTGCTTTTACACATGAACTCATTAGCCCCAAACAAGTAATAAAATATGTTTTAATTAATAACTTGGGGCCATACAACAAGTGAAGAAATGCTCAAATTTCCCATATTGGCTCCGATTCCTAGTTTAAAGTGTTCCTTAGTTTACAATTACCATTCATTATGATGCATGTAGATTCTTGAGTTATATCCAGGTCAAGGGTAAGAATGTTTTGAAATTATTAGCAGATATGGATTTTGTGCTAGATTGATCATCTGGAGCCTCATCCAGGGAGTTTTTGTTTTCATTTTTGTCATGTAGCCAGCAACAAGAGGAATTATTAGCTGAATTTGGCTACAGGTCAGACAGGAAAGTAGAAAATTTTGAAGAATCCTGCCTTTTATTTTGACAATCTGCTAGAATCAGGTGACTCTGGCACATTTTTTTCACAAATATCCTTGGAATGAGTCCCATTGAATTATGTCTTTGGTCAGCGAGTCATGAAAACTCAGCAAAAAATGAAATTCTGAGCTCATCAGGTATGATTTTAAGCACGAGGCAAATTTCTTTCAAAAAAAAGATGGAAACAAGATTGCCAAGACTTTTTACTGGATGTTTGAACGTACATCCAAAACAAAGCTGAGTCTCAGTACAAAATGCCTTTCACCTACCCCTTTATGGCAAAGTTTAAACTAGCAACATTTTATACTAGGAAATGTTCCATGAAGCTGTTTCTCCCAAAAAGGAAGACAATAACACCTGGTGAACATTCCTCAAACTTTGTCGGAGGGGGGAGGGGGTTATGAAATCTACCCCTTGTGGCAAGTTCAAAGTTCAAAGCAACAACATTACATAATGGAAATGTGCCATGACTCTGTTTTCCAAAAACTGAAGGACCTCAGAGTTCATGAATCACCGGTTCCGATATTACAAGCTATAAAGCATATTGCACCCCCTAGTGCACTCTTTCCCATGTAATGCGCAGAAAACAAGACACAACCGTGAAAAACACACCCCAAACAAAGAAGGCTAGTCGTTATTATTAGTCCCTGCTCACAAAATCCTCGAATAAGACTAGTCCTGTGCTCCCGATCGCCCAGGGCCCAAGCTGCCATAGCCGCTGACTTTACACTAAAGCTTTATGGTGCAGGATATATATACCGCCATAGCCGATCGACAAACTATGCCATACTAACAACCTCCACACAGCTACGTCCTCTGAATGAACAAAATATGTAAATGCAAATTATCCAATATGTATAATATGTATGCAACAGATTTTGAAGAAGGTCCTGTTGTTGTCGTTGTTTCTCTCGGACAGCAGCAAATTTTGAATTTGCAGTAGTACCGACCTTTTAAAGTAGGGGCCGCTGCTTTCATGCTTGACTTTGCCTTGGTTCCTTGACGACATCGAACTTGGAATCGGCTTCCACGATGGTGATGCTCTTGTTGTCCACGCACTCGTCGGAGTTGACTACGAACTGTTTTCCTGCGACTGCGTCAACAACAGCTATGCAATATTCTTGGTAAGTTGCGTTAGGGTCGACAGAAACTTCATGAACTCCTCCATCCTTTTGGATCGTCGCGATGTCCCTGAACGCACGATTGTTGCCCACTTTCAATTTCAGCGGCTTCGTTGTGCGGTTGATAATCTTTGTTGTAACCATATTTGCTGGCGTTGATGCACACTTTTTTGACTGTAGCTTTCTTCCACCTTCACACAAACACGAAGAAGATGTTCAGAAGAAGAAAAAATCAGTGCTTTGGATTTTGGTATGGCTCATCTCAAGGTGCACCTCATTTCATGTTCTTCAGGTTTAAAGCACTAGTGACGTAATTCTGCAGCAAGAAATTAAGATATCGTTGAGTCATTAGGTTTAGAGACTCCAAGGCTTCAGCAGAAGAGAGTTCCTACACATAATAAATTCGCTCCTTCAGCCAAAACTATAATGATATAATAGAAATTGCAACAGAATTTTTTTTGTAACGAAGGCAATCAAACTTAGACATTAACAAGTAAAATTTAGGTAGAAGTGATCGCACCAAAACTATGAGGCTTGCGCGTGAGTTGAAGCGGTCGAGGACGACAGGAGCAGCAACACAATACTAGTTCCCTTCCAATTTCAGCACAAACTTGTAAGAGACATAGAAACTCTGTGATCATAATAACCGAAGGACATTTCCCTTTTTATTGGCGATGTTCGAGACTTTGCCTAGTAATATCAAGGAAGTCGCGAATTAGTTGTCCAGGACTTGACAGCTTCTCGGGGAGTGCGGCAGCGAACTTGTTGAACAATATCACCGAAACTACACAAATACGGCCCACTTTAGACCAGGGTCCAGGGACCCAAAAGCTCAGGGACCAATTTGAAGCAAATCCTATATATTAATTCGCTTAGTCTGTGCGTCCGTCTGTCTGACACGACAATTCTGCTGCAAAAGCATTCTATGGCAGAACCGGCCTCTGAATTTTCTATGGCAGAACCGGCCTCTGTATAATTTTGGCGTTGCGGGTCGTGGTGGCGGAGAGACACACGCCAGCCATCGATCCCGTCTGTCAGTCCGTCTGTCTTAATCTTACTTTAAGTTACCCTGGGGGGGGGAGAGGAATAAAGATGTGATAAAGTGAGTTAGGAGCGTTGGATCGGGAATTGGACGGGTGGAATGATGTTTTTAGGGGTAAGTATCGTGAGCTGGGAAGTTACACATGGGGTGGGATGGACCATTGGGGGGTGGGGGGGAACCGGTGGGTGAGGAGGCGAGAGACCATTGGACAGAGAATAAACAATACTGCCGTGTGCTCGGTGCCGAGCCCGTCCGAC